>SXGU01566393.1_pt1 | contig 17549 bp, 18 predicted proteins | sample 3174531 | NCBI WGS metagenome assembly SXGU01 (sample SAMN11356863, study PRJNA531348) | freshwater metagenome | isolation source: freshwater sample F1-140 | place: China: Fuxian Lake, Yuxi | collected 2017-12-25 | reverse complement strand
AGACCGTAGCCGATGAGCTGGTTGCTGCGTACCCCGGCCAGTGAGGCCAGATCCTTGATACGTTCAGCCTGTGCGGAAAAACCCGACAGCAGACCCATCAGGGTAATCACGGCACCGATCCGGCGATGATCACGCCGACGAAACCGACAGGCTGGCAGTGTATTGAACATGGGGGCTGTTCCTCACATATATTGGCTAAAAAGGAAACAGGACGCTGGTAAACAGGCGTTGCAGCCACCCCATCCGGTTGCCGTCGGCGATGGCTCCGTCACCGTTGTAAATCATGGTGGCATCGGCAATACGGGTCGAATCGACGCTGTTGTTGGTATCAATGTCGATGGGGCGCACAATGCCGGACAGTTTGATGTATTCGTTGCCCTGATTCAACCCCAGCCGCTTTTCGCCCTGTATCTTGAGATTGCCATTGGGCAGGACTTCAACCACCGTAACCGTAATGTTGCCGTTGAGGGCGTTACTCTGGTTGCTGCTGCCCTTGCCATCAAAGGCACTGGAAGATTCCAGGCTGGTCATCGGGTTGTTGCCACCAAACAGCGCGGCCGTTTCCACGCCCATGATAACCGGAGCCTGTACCGATAACTCAGCCGTCTTGTCTACTTTGGTACCGGCATTTTTGGTTGCATTGGAGTTTTCCACCAGACGGACGGTCAGGGTATCACCGACCCGGCGGGCACGACCGTCCTCAAACAGGCGAAAATCAAAACCCGGCTGGTAGATGGCCCCGGTGTTGTTTTGCGGTGGCACCATGTCTTCCGGTCGGGCCGGGGCGTAGGCTGGATCGTGACGCGGCGGCGGGTTGAGTACGGTGGAACACCCGGCCACCAGAAACAAGGCCAGAAAAACTGGAATCTGTTGCATACTATTAAGACCGGTCAGAGGGTATTGGAGGCAAAGCCCAGCATATCGTTGGTGGTGGCGATGGCCTTGGAATTCATTTCATAGGCCCGTTGGGTTTCGATCATGTTGACCAGTTCCTCCACCACATTTACGTTGGAGCTTTCCAGGGCTCCCTGCTGCAGGGTACCCAGCCCGTCCTGTCCGGGCACACCGACCACCGGTGCGCCGCTTGATACCGATTCCCTGAACAGGTTTTCACCAATGGGTTGTAAACCGGTGGGGTTGATGAAATCAGCCAACTGGATGTTACCCACTACGGTGGGAGCGGTGTTACCAGGTTCCAGTACCGACACCGTACCGTCTGTGCCAATGGTAATACTCTGCGCCCCGGCGGGTACGGTAATGGCGGGTTCCAGGGTATAGCCACCGTTGGTGACGATCTGACCATTGGCATCCAGTTTGAAAGAACCATCCCGGGTATAGGCAATATCCCCTGCAGGCATCAGTATTTGCAGGAAACCACGCCCGCTGACGGCCACATCAAGGTTATTCTGGGTCTGGATAATGTTGCCCTGAGCATGTATCTTCTCGGTTGCAACCGTCCGCACGCCGGTTCCAATCTGTAAGCCGGACGGCAGGGTCGTATTCTGGGTGGACTGAGCTCCTACCTGCCTGACGTTCTGATACAGCAGATCCTCAAACAGGGCACGCTCCTTTTTGAAACCAAAGGTATTGGCGTTGGCCAGATTGTTGGAAATAACCGACATCTTGGTCTGTTGGGCATCCAGTCCGGTTTTGGCGATCCACAAGGCGGGCGTAGTCATTCGGGTATCCTCTTGAAGTTGGGCTATCAACTCATGCGCATAATGTCTGAACTGGCCTGACTATTGTCATCCAGGCTTTTCATAACCTTGATCTGGTTTTCAAAGTGGCGGGCCAACTGAATCATCTGTACCATCTCCTCAATGTTGTTGACGTTGCTACCCTCCAGAACTCCGGATACCAACTGAACCTCACCGCTGACCGGACTGGTACCGCCTTCCTTGAGATACATCAGGCCGTCGGTTCGTTTTTCCAGCCCCTGGTTGTCCGGGTTGACCAGTTTGATCTGATCCACCACCGCCATTTCAGTGGCATTGGCCCCCGGCGGCAGAATACTCAGGGTTCCATCCGAACCAATTTCCAGTTTCTGGTACGGCGGAAGGGTAATCGGTCCACCATTGCCCACCACCGGCAGGCCGGAATCGGTCATCAGTTGACCTTCAGCGGTAACCGTCAGATTGCCCGCCCGGGTGTAGGCTTCCTGACCGTCCCCGCTCTGCACTGCAATCCAGCCGCTGTCCTCAATCGCTACATCCAGCAGCCTTCCGGTATTTTGCAAGGCTCCCGGCTTGAAATCCTGGGCAGGACGCTCAGTCAGGGCATAAACCCGACTGGGGTGACCGGGGCCAAACAGTGGCATGGTACGCTGTTGCTCCAGATCAGCACGAAACCCCGGCGTATTGCTGTTGGCCAGGTTATTGGCATTGGATGCCTGAGCCTGCAGTATCTGCCTGGCCCCGCTCATGGCAACATAAAGCCCGCGATCCATGACGCTACCCTCGCTGTTTCAGTATTAACGAATATTGAGTATGGCTTGAGTAATGGTATTCTCGGTGGTAATCGACTGGGCGTTGGCCTGATAAGCCTGTTGGGCAATAATCATGTTGATCAACTGGGATGCGATGTCAACATTTGAGTTTTCGATGGCACCGGATGCAATCGCACCAAAACTGCTGGTACCGGCTTCACCATAAATGGCCTGACCTGACTGAATGGACTGCGTCCACTCGGTATTTCCAACTTTGGTCAACCCCTGCTGATTCTGGAATCGGGCCACCACCACCTTACCCATGGCCTGAGAGTCACCATTGCTGAAAGTCGCATAGATGATACCCTTTCCATCAACAGTAACCCCGGTCAGATTGCCAATCGGATAGCCATTTTGATCCAGGCCGTTGGTACTGAATTCCACCGCTTGCTGAGTGGAGCCGGAGAGGTCATAGGTCAATGCCAGCGGTTCGGCCCCCAAGATCGGAACACCACCGGCCGTAAAGGACAGGACTGGCAGCGTTTCGGTCGCCGGGTCTGGCAATGTACCATCCAGACTGACCAGGTTACCATTGGCATCAAAGGCCGGATTGACGGTCGCAGGATCCGTTGTCATGAGACTGCCATCCAGATAAACCCTCAGTTCCCATTGGGTGGGTAGTGCTTCACCGGTAGCCGGATCAATCGAAGCCTCGGCCGTTCTCAGCAAATAGCTGGTGGCACTATGGGAATTTCCCAGTGAATCATACACCGTAGCCGACGTAGACCAGTTATAGGTATTGGCATCGGCAGGATTGAAATCTGCCGGAAGTACAGTTTTCAAGTCCTTGCTGTTCAGATTGAAATTTAGACTCACCTCGGTGGTTGGCTTGGGGGTACTCTGGGTAGTAGTCAGTTTGACTGGCTGGTATTGCCCGGTACTGAATCCGGCCTTGATATCGGTACCATCGCCATTGAGGGGATACACCAGAAGCGGATGGTTAAGGTTATTGACCACGTAGCCTTCCTTGTCGACACTGAAAGTCCCGGCCCGGGTAAAAAACCGGTTATTGGTGTTCTCCGGGCTGTCAGCCGTTACGAAAAAGCCTTCGCCACTGATCGCCAGATCAAGGCTATTCTCCGTATACTCCAGATTACCCTGATCAAACAACTGGGCAACCCTGGCGACCTTCACCCCGGCACCCGGAGTGGTATCACCTACCCGACTGATGGAGTTATTGTAAACGTCGGCAAACTCCGAACGGGAGCGTTTGAATCCGGTAGTATTGGCGTTGGCTACGTTATTTCCGGTGACGGACAACAGGTTTTGGGCAGCATTGAGACCCGATATTGCAGTACTGAAACTCATGATGGATTCCTCGCGTAAAAGAATGTTCTAAATAATGGCGTGCATATCCTGCAGGGAGTAGCTGCCGAGTCCGGCCAGGTTAACACCCAGCCCCCGGTTGCCCTGCAGGGAAACACTGTCGATGGTACCGGCTACCCGGGTTTCGAGGGCAGTGGATTGCCCTGCCACCGTGCCCAGGGCCCGAATATGGTACAGACCGGGTTGCGCCAGGGTTTCGCCATCCGCCAGTTGGCCATTCCAGGTAAAGGGTACCGATCCGGCGGCCTGCTCACCCAATTCAAGGGTTTTCACGATTTTACCTTTGAGATCGGTGATCTCCAGGTTCACTGCGGACGCGCCCTGGGGCAATGCCAGTTCACCCCGAATCGCTCCACCCGGTGGCAACAGTGCCTTGTCGGACGCCACCAGGGCCGAACGCCCCACCAGGTTACCCGCCGTGACAGATTGCTGTTTACGGCTGGATTCAGCCAGATCAATCACGGATTTCTGCAATTCCTGAATGCCGTTTACCGTGGAAAACTGAGCCATCTGGGTCAGAAATTCGGCACTGCCCTGGGGTTTTAACGGATCCTGATGCTTGAGCTGTGTTACCAGCAACTTCATGAAATCGTCCTGCTTCAGTTGATTCTTGCCGGAATCGGCGGTCTGGCGTGAAGCCAGACCCAGGGTTTTGACGGTATTGAAATCGACTGCCACGGTATTACCTCTAGCCTTGTCCCAGTTTCAGGGTTTGTTGCATCAGTTGTTTGGCGGTATTGATGACCTGGGTATTGTCCTGATACGAGCGGGATGCCGACATCATGTTGGTCATTTCTTCGATGGTATCTACATTGGGTTTGAAAATGTAGCCATTTTCATCTGCCTTGGGGTGATGGGGCATGTATTCCATGCGTAGCGGAGCCGGGCTTTCGACCACGCCGGCCACCCGCACCCCTACGCCGGCATTGAGATCATTGGTCGCGGTCTGCAAATGGGTGGCAAAAACCGGTTGGCGTGACTTGTAGGTTTGCTCCAGGCTGCTGCTGACCGTTTCGGCATTGGAAAGGTTGCTGGCAACCAGATTGAGGCGGGTGGACTGGGCCAGCATCCCGGAGCCGGCAATGTCGAAAATGCGGAATGACGGCATGGTCAGTCTCCCCGGATCGCGGAACGCAGTCCCACAATGCGTTCATTGAGGAAGGTCATTGAGGCCTGGTATTGCAGGGCGTTCTCGGCGAAGTGCAGGTGTTCCTGCTCGGATTCCACGCTGTTGCCATCCAGGCTGGGTTGGTGGGGATTGCGGTAGAGGGCTGATTCATCGACGGGTGATCGTAGGCCCAGGTGGCCAGGCTGGGTGACCTGCATCGGTATCGTTTGTGCCTGTGCGCCGGTCAGTATGGCCCGAAAGTCAAGGTCACGGGCTTTGTAGTGCGGGGTATCCACATTGGCCAGGTTGGAGGCCAGAAGCTCGGTTCGTTTATTCCAGACACTGAGTGCCTTGGGATGGGTATCAAAGGCATTTTTGAAATTGATGGTCATGAGGCTGTCTCCCGGGTTTATTGCCAGGGCTACCAGCATGCATCATGCCACAATGGAAAGTACGCCACATCAGGCTAACCGCCGCTTGAAACCGCTCGGTAACGACGGTTTTCCGCCACAATCCGGTCTGCACGGCAGAATTGCGACAGATCAGGGGGCCGATGCGTACAGTGCGTGATGCTCCCTGAGCCGTTGCTGTACCAAACGGGCCAGATCATCGGGGACGTATTTAGCCAGAAACTGGTTGGCACCGACCTTTTCGACCATGGTCTGGTTGAATACCCCACTGAGCGAAGAGTGCAGCAACACATAAACCGCCTGCATGGCGGGAACCTGGCGCATGCGGGCCGTCAGGGTGTAACCGTCCACCCGTGGCATTTCCAGGTCAGAAATCACCAGAGCCAGAAAGCGGGGCAAGTCCCTGCCTTCCTTGACCCATGCCTCCAGTACCTCAAATCCTTCCTGGCCGTCTTTGGCCGTGGTGTATTCAACATGCAACTGATCCAGCACCCGTTTGATCTGGTTACGTGCCACGCTGGAATCGTCCACGATAAGGACGTGCTGGCCGAATTCCTCGTTGTGTGAATCAATAATGCCAGCCGAAACGTACTCGCTGCCGCCGATCACCTCCTTCATCACTTTTTCCACATCCACAACCTCAATCAGTTCCCTGTCCAGTTGAGTGACTGCGGTCATGTAACTTTCCTTACCCGCTCCCTTGGGGGGGGGCTGAATCTGTTCCCAGCCCATGTTGATGATCCTGTCGACAGCACTGACCAGAAAACCCTGAATCGAGCGGTTATATTCGGTGATGATCACATACCCCTTGCCATCACGCGGTACGGGCCGGACGCCGATGGCCATGGACAGGTCAATCACCGGAATGGTTTTGCCGCGCAGGTGGGCAACCCCGCAAATGACCGGATGGGCCTTGGGCAACTGGGTCAGGGGGGGGCATTGAATCACCTCCTGAACCTTGAAAACATTGATGCCGAAACGCTGATTGCCCCACAGTTTGAACAGCAGCAGTTCCAGCCGGTTGTGTCCGGCCAGTTTGGTTCTTTGATCGACTTCGTGCAGTAATCCGGACATGGTTAATCTCCAGGTGGTTGGGGTGCTATCATACGGGCTGTGACACAGGAACACAGGGATCAACAACCCTGGATATTTCTGCGGGCGGTATCAATATGAAACGGTTTTTTGACAGGTCATACAGGGACTACATGCCATTGCTGGCCTTTCTGGTCTTGAGTGCTCCCGCACGGTCGGCTGATTCATTTCAGTCAGCGGAGTCCATCCGTGCGGTCGTTGAAGCGGTCGTAACCAAAGCTCTGGAACAGGACGGAACCGACTACCGCATTGAACCGGCAAGGTCGGATAACCGCTTGCGTCTGACCCGGTGCGAACAGCCGCTGGACGGCTTCATTCTATCGGGTCAACGGGGGAGTGGCTACTTTTCCGTGGGCGTTCGCTGCGCCGGTGTCAAGCCCTGGACGGTCTATCGCACCGTCAGGGTCAGTGCCTATCAAACCGTGGTAGTCCTGAAGGAACCGGTCAAACAGGGCACTCCCATCCTGCCGTCAAACCTGCTGCTGCAACGAAGGGAAATCACCGGTCTGCACGGGGGGCATTTCACCGAACCTGCTGCCGTTCTGGGACAGATTGCCCGCCGCACCCTGCCGGGTGGCCTGCTCTTGACCCCGGATCACCTGACCATGCCGAGTCCGGTCAAACGGGGGCAGGCTGTCAGAATCCGGGCAAAATCCGCTGATTTCGAGATCAGCATGCCGGGCATGGCTCTGAGCGATGGCCTGTTGGGTCAGCGTATCCGGGTCAAAAACAGTCAGTCCGGACGAATCGTCGAAGGTGTCGTTACCCAGCCGGGTATTGTTACGATTGACTGAGTGGGGTAGCCTTGCGGAGAAAAATTCTGTTATCTTCTGCAACGTGCAGGAGCGAACCGTCTGCGGCCTACCATTTCAATTCTGACTGACATCGAACGAGGAGAAAAACATGCTGAAAAATGTTGCCAACGGCCTGATTCTGGCCACCCTGTCCATTTTGTCCGCCAACGCGCTGGCGACCGACAGTACCAAATATCCCGCCTATGATTTCAAGCCCCAGGTGGTATACAAGGACATCGGCCTCATCGCCACCACCGGCTCCCAATCAGATAGCCGGTTTCCGGCATCCCACTTTGAACCCCGGGTTCTGTTTCAGGACAAGGAGTTGATCGAGAAACTGGGCACCAAAACCGCCAGCGCGTCCTGCCGTCCCTGATTGGTTTTGCGTTCGCGACTGACAAACTCCGGCGTTGTTGCCCGGTGTCTGCCGACACGGCTGCAAACCGGAGTTTCCTTTCCCTTCCAACCCGCAAGCGAGTGATTTTGTGCTGGTAGATTCCCACTGCCATCTCGACAGACTGGATCTGACCCCTTTTAACGGCGACTTTGCTCAGTTGATGGCCGAAACAGCCCGCCAGGGTATCGTCCATCAACTGTGCGTCTCCATCAATCTGGAGTCCTATCGCGCCATGTATGAGCAGGTCGCCCCTTACGCCCAGGTGTCGGTATCGGTGGGGGTTCATCCCAACGAAACCGAAGGCTCTGAACCTACGGTGGAACAACTCATAACCCTGGCCGGTGAACCCGGGGTTGTGGCCATCGGCGAAACCGGTCTGGATTATTACCGGAGCGAGGGCGACAACCGCCAGCAGCAGGCCCGTTTCCGTAACCACATTGCCGCTGCCCGGGCGGTCGGCAAACCGCTCATCATCCACACCCGCGAGGCCCGTGCCGATACCCTCAGAATACTGCGGGAAGAGGGCGCGAATCAGGTCGGCGGGGTGTTGCACTGCTTCACCGAAGACTGGGAAACCGCCAAAGCTGCCATGGACATGGGATTTTACGTGTCCTTTTCCGGCATCGTCACCTTCAAAAATGCCACCACCGTGCAGGACGCCGCCAGCAAAATGCCGGAAGATCGTTTGCTGATCGAAACCGATTCGCCCTACCTGGCTCCTGTCCCGCTGCGCGGCAAACCCAACTATCCCTTTTACGTGCATCACGTAGCACGGTACATCGCCACGCTCAGACACATGGAACTCGACCGCCTGGCCGAAATCACCACCCGCAACTACCAAACCCTGTTCGGGCCGATTTAAGGCCCGAAGCGTCGCACCAGACTCGGTTCACGCACAACCCCCCGGGCCGCCTCCAGTTGCCAGTCCGGCCCGATGCCGGGTTCCAGGAATATCCGCCCGGTTCGAGCCACGACCTTCAGGTGTTGCAGACTGGCCGGTGCCAGCCTCAGCTCCAGTCGCCCCTCAATCTCGGTAAACAAACCGTGTGCAATCACCCGCACCGTATCGGTTGCGTCCAGATAACCGGCTTCAATCCGGCTGACAGGTAGCCCGAAGCCCTTGTAACTCAGCAGTGCCGTTATCCCGGCGGCTGGCTGTTCTACCTGACGAATCAATACATCCCCCATGTCGGCCTCAACGGTGAGGGTTCCATCCGCAGTCGCCCGGGCGGGGATGTCCAGTCGGGTCTGGGTTCGATGCGGAAATGCCAGCAAACCGGCCAGACTCAGCAACAGGGCCAGGCCGCCCAGAATCCACGGGCGCACGGCGGTCGGCAGGGTTTGCCAGCGGGCCAGCAGGAAAAATTCCGGCACTGTCCGGGCGGGCTGTCGTTCCCAGCGTCCCACCAGCGGATGGTAGACCAGGGCACACACCCCGTAGCTCAACAAACCGCTCCAGAGTACATCCGACAGAAAATGGGCACCGGCGGCCATCCGACTCACACCGGTCAGAAGCCCCAGCCCCACGGCTCCCGACAAAATCAGCCAGGCCCGGCGCGGATGGCGACGGCGGTTGAGAAAATGAAACACCCAGACCACAAAGCCCACGCTGCAATGGCCGCAGGGAAAGGATTTACCCTCGCTGCCCGGCATCCCCGGTGGCTGGTAGGTCAGATGTCCCTGGAATTGTTCAATTTGACGCGGCCTGGGACGACCGTAGTGATCCTTCAGAATCAGATTCACCACCAGCCCGGGTCCCAACATGACACTGAACAGGACGAACAGGGCACGCCGCCGCAGCATGACGCCTTCCGCGTGCGGGCGGGAAATGGCCAGAACCGCCAGCGAACCCAGCAACAGGATCAGGGCCAGGACGGGAGCCGCCTGGTACAACGCGGCCCATAACCAGTAATTTTCCAGGGGCCACGCCGACTCTCCCTGTCCCGGTTGGTAGAAAAGAGCCGCAGCGGTGATGTCCAGCGGGGACAACCAGAACGGCAGTGTCAGGGCAACCGTCATCGCAAGCAGCAATGACGCTTCCAGCCACAGGACACGCAGGGGCAAAGGCACGGTTTTCATGTCAGGCATCCGCAAAATGGTCAAAACCCGTGCGCGTGAGGATCAGGGGGTCGGTACCGCGCCATACCGTTAGCCGGGGCGGGGTAGCGGCCACGATGTGACCAATGCGGGTTATGGGAACACCGCCAGCGGCCATGACCTCAATCAACCGGGCTTCCCGGTGTGCCGGCACGGTAAAACAGAGTTCATAGTCATCACCGGCCTGCAGCGGAAAGCCCCAGTCACCGCTTGTCCGGCAATAGGCCTGTACCGGATCAGCCAGTGGCAACCGGTCGTACTGAAGCTCCGCCCCCACCCCGCTGGCCGCAAGAATATGACCCAGATCGGCCGCCAGTCCGTCGGTGACGTCAATGCAGGCGGTGGCGAGGCCACGCAGGCACCGGCCTGTTTCGAGCCGGGGTTGCGGCATTTCCTGACAGCGTATCAGGTCGGGATCGGTAGCGGGAAAACGGCCCTGCAGCATCTTGAGTCCGAGCCCGGCACTGCCGAGGCTGCCGGTCAGATAAACCCGATCACCCGGCCTTGCCCCCGTGCGTTTGAGTGCCAGGGCTTTGGGCACGGTTCCCATCACCTGCAGCGTGATGGACAGCGGCCCACGGGTCGTGTCGCCACCAATCAGGGTGACGCCGTGGCGGGCAGCCAGACTGAAAAAACCGTGGCTGAACCCGGCCAGCCAGGCTTCATCCGCCCTGGGCAAGGTCAGGGCCAGGGTGGCCCAGGCCGGTTCAGCCCCCATGGCTGCCAGATCGCTCAGATTGACGGCCAGTGCCTTGTGACCCAGTTTGAAGGCATCAGTATCCGGCAAAAAATGAACCCCCGACACCAGGGTATCCACCGTGACGGCCAGTGCCTTGTCCGGCGTCCAGTCAATCAGGGCGGCATCGTCGCCAATGCCGAGCAGAACCTCCGCAGGCAGGGACGCGGTACGCCGGAAGAATCGCCCGATCAGGTCAAACTCACCCGGGGCAGCCGTCATGCGGCATCAACCCGTATGACGATTTTGCCGCGTGCCCGCCCGCTTTGGCTGCGACGATGGGCCTCCGCCAGATCGGCCAGGTCGTACACGCTGTCGATATGGGTTTTCAGGGTACCTGCGGCATACAACCGCAGCAGTTGGTTCAGGTCATCCACTGAGCCGTTGACCAGGAAGGCCTTGTAACGTTGCCGGGTATACAGAGGTTGAATCAGGCTACGCAGCATCAGGGCGGGTTTGAACAGGGTATCTACGTAAATGCCACCCGGCTTGAGCAGGGTCTGAATGTCGCCGTGTCCAAGACGGCTGACACAATCAAAAATCAGATCGAACGAATGCGGATCACCCGGAGCCTGCCCGGTGCTGTAATCGACTACGGCATCGGCCCCCAGTTGTTTCACCCAGTCCAGATTGGCCTGACTACAGACGCCCACGCAGAAGGCACCCGTAACCCGGGCGATTTGTACGGCAAAATGCCCCACCCCACCGGAAGCCCCCACGATCAGCACCCGTTGCCCGGGCTGTAACCGTCCCAACCGGATGAGCCCTTGCCAGGCGGTCAAGCCGGCCAGCGGCAACCCGGCGGCTTCCAGGTCGGACATAGCCGCAGGCACCTTGACCAGACTGCCCGGTACATCCGCCAGGCAATACCCGGCTGAGGCACCGGGACGGGCCGGGGTCAGCAGGCTCATGACCCGGTCGCCTTCGGCAAAAGGCATGGCTGCTCCGCCGGTTTTATCGACCATACCAACCACATCCAGCCCCGGCACGGCCGGAAACCGTCGCGGCACGATCCAGCGCAACTGGCCATCGTGCAGTTTCCAGTCAATGGGGTTGACCGAACTGGCATTGACCCTGATACGTACCTGTGCGGCACCGGGAGAAGGCTGCGGTGCCTCCGCTTCGACCAGACGATCCGGCGACCCATAACCCTGATAGTGCATGACCTTCATCAAACAGACCTCAATAATTTTTCCCGGTTAAGGGCCAGCCACTGCAGGGCAATAATGGGAGCGGCGGCCTCGATTTTCCCCTCTGCCAGCCACTGCAGAGCCTCGCTGAAATCAAGGCTCAGGGCGCGGATGTCTTCATGTTCCTCCGCCAGGCCGTGAACACCGCCCACGTTTGCGGCATCGACCAGGCCGCAAAACAGGGTGATGGTTTCCGAACTGCCTCCCGGCGTCGGGTAAAACCGGCCAATCCGGATCAATTGGCGGATGGCACACCCCGCTTCTTCCTCGCTTTCCCGCCGGGCAACGGCTTCCGGGGTTTCACCCGGCTCAATCGCCCCGGCCACGATCTCCCACAACCACGGCACCGGACTGGTTTTGATGGCACCGATCCTGAACTGCTCAATCAATACCACCCGGTCAAGAACCGGGTCGTAGGGAAGCACCGCCACGCACTCGCCGCGATGGAACAGTTCCCGACTGATGACCGCCGACCAGCCACCGCCGTAGAGGGTATGTTTCAGCCGGTACTTGAGCAGGCTGAAAAAGCCGCGAAAGCCCACCGTTTCCTCGATGATTTCATACTGTTTGCCGCTTGCCTCCATCACCACGTCCCCCTCATTGCACGCTGCTCAACAAAGCGGCCAGACCGCTGGCCACACTGGTACCCAGACGATGGCCCAGCCGATCCATCAGATTTTCCTCCGGGGTAAAGTTGACCAGTGTTTCCGCCCCGATGATGGTTTCAGCCACGTGGCGGACATCGCCCAGATCATCCACCAACCCCAGTTCCAGCCCCCTGGCTCCAGTCCAGACCAGCCCTGAAAACAGCTCCGGATCGTCCTTCAGCCGATTGCCCCGTCCCTGCCTGACCGCGTCGATGAATTGCTGATGCACCGCATTCAAAATGCCCTGCATGTGTTCCTGGGCCACGGCATCGACCGGTGAAAACGGATCCAGTATGGCCTTGTGGGCACCGGCAGTCATGACCCGTCGTTCAACCCCCAGTTTGTTGATGGCCTCGACGAAGCCAAAATTACCCATGATGACCCCGATGGAACCCACCACGCTGGCACGGTTGACGTAGATTTTATCGGTGGCCGCCGCGATGAAATAACCGCCCGAGGTACACATGTCGGACACGACCGCATAAATGGGCAGGGCCGGTTTTTGAGCTTTGAGACGGCGGATTTCATCATACACATACGCCGACTGTACCGGACTGCCGCCTGGGGTATTCATGCGGAGAATCACGCCACGGGTGTTGGCATCATCAACCGCTGCACGCAGTCCCTCGATGATATTGTCGGCACTGGCAGGCTGGCCGACAGCAATGGTGCCGACCACATCAATCACGGCAGTATGCCTTTTCTGCTGACCCGGCCAGCCCTGATCGCCCAGGGGATCGGCCAGTTGCCAAAGGGCAATGCCAAGATAGAACACCAGGACGAGACGAAAGAAGACACCCCAACGCCTCCCCTGACGTTGTTCGGTGATGGAAGCCATGAGAACCCTTTCCAGGGTTTGCCGCTCCCAGTCGTTCAAGGGCGGCGGGGTATCCGGGGCGGAGCCACCGGTCGTGTTTGGGTCTGACATAACGCGGATTTCACTGTTGGAACAATTGGGGCTGGCAGTTTACCATGAAAGCAGGCACCCCCGACCTGTCCGGCTCCCGGGCTGGCGAGTTGAACCCGTGCCTGCAAAATATGACTTGAGACCTGGCTGATTAGGCTAAAATGGCGGGCTTTGTCCCGGATCATTTTCCGCCATGAAAGTCCTGCATTGTGCATGGCTCCCTGAAGCAACCTCCGACTTCCATCAACCCGGTGATTTCTGGGTATGGGTAGAACGCTCCGGTGTAGAGTCCCCGCAAACCGGCGCGGTTTCCTCACGCCATCGGCGTCATCCGCATCATCTCGACAAAACCGAACTGATCGCCTTTCTGACCGGTGCCCTGGGGCAGGACATGACCCCCTACGAGCGACGTTTTCACGTCAAAACCCTGACCATACTGTTGCCCGCCCGTGACGGTATTCCACTGGCCTCACCGGAACTGGATCACGCTGCCGACACAAACCCGCCCGGTTCGGCTGTTCTCCAGCCGTTTGAACTGGATGCCTACCGGTTGGTGCGTCCCGTCAGGCAGATCAATGAACTGCGTTTCCAGTGCCTGAGCCAGGATGTCAACACCGGCATGGGACACGATTTTTTGTTCTGGCATTATTACACCCAGTCACTCAAGGCACTGATCGTGCGGGATCGTTACATCCCCGTACTCAAGTGCCGTAACCCGGGCCAGGATCAGTACGAATTGCACGCCGGTTTTGAATTTATTTCAGAGGATTATGAAACCCTGCTGGCGCAGGCGGTGGCACGGATGCCGCCGGTCTGTTACTGCTCAGGCGAGGGCTTGCACGCCCCGCTCGACTGGCTACGGCATTGCAGCGAGGTTTTGTTGTACCGGATTGTCGGGTCAATCACCTACTCGGGCGGCCTGGTCAAAAAGATGAACGGTACCCTGCTGGGAGCCGTCTGTGCCTCGGCGAGTACGCCCCCCCTGCTTGAAACCGGCACCAGTCTGGAATTGTATCGACACTGGCAGGGCTGGTATCGCAAGCTGACGGCACAAAAACAGAACTCAGGCTTCGATCTGGGCTTCTGCCTGCGGGATGCTGCCGATGAGGTGACACCGTGGAGCCTGATATTTAGCGTCATTCCCCGCTCCGAACCCGCCTGCCGCCTCAATCTGGCCGATTACTGGAACCGATCCGTCCCCGAACGACAACGTCTGGTTGAATGCTGTAATCCATTGTTCGAAAAAAACCTGCTGCTCGCACTGGGCCAGGCGGCCCGGATTTATCCCAAGCTGTGGGACGGTCTGGACACGGCCTGTCCTTCACGGGTGGAATTGTCCCTGGAAGAGGCCTTCAGTTTTTTACTGACCGAGGCCTGGGTGCTGGAAGATGCCGGCTTCAAAATTCTGACACCGGCCTGGTGGTCACCCGAAGGGCGGCGACGCGCCCGGATTCGGCTGACCCGCAAGAGCCCGGCGGGCAAATCCTGCCCCCTTGGCGTTCACAATCTGGTTGCCTGGCGTTATGAATTGTCACTGGGGGACGAAACACTGACCGAAACCGAATGGCAGGCTCTGGTGGACAGCAAAACCCCGGTGGTACGTTTTCGGGGCCAATGGGTGGCTCTTGAACGTAACCGGATGCGGGAGATGCTGGAATTCTGGCGCGGGCAGCAGGAAAATACCGACCCAGCCGGCCCGGTTCTTACCGAACTGATACGTAAAACCGCTGAAGATACCGACTTTTTTGAGCTGGATACTGTATCGGCACTGGCGGACATGCTGGGGCGTTTGCGTGATGCCAGCCGGTTTGAGCCAGTGCCCACGCCCCGGCAACTGGGCACGGTATTGCGTGAATACCAGCAGCGGGGGCTTGCCTGGCTGAGCTATCTGGAAAGTCTGGGCCTGAACGGTTGCCTGGCTGACGATATGGGGCTGGGCAAAACCGTACAGGTCATTGCCCGACTGGTACAGGAGCGTGAGCAGGGCGATCCGGTGCTTCCCACCCTGCTGATCGCCCCCACCTCGGTCATTGGCAACTGGCAAAAGGAGATCGAACGCTTCGCCCCTCATCTGAAAACCCTGATTCACCACGGTCACGACCGATTGCAAACCACCCGGGAATTACGCCAGCTTGTGGCCGAGCGCGACGTGGTCATTACCTCTTACGCCCTGATCCGCAAGGATGAAAAACTGCTGGCGGCCCAAAACTGGGAACGGGTCGTACTGGATGAGGCCCAGAACATCAAGAATCCGCTATCGGCCCAAAGCAAGGCCGTGTCCAGGGTTCCGGCCCGGCATCGCTGGGCCCTGACGGGAACACCGGTCGAAAACCGCCTGCTGGATTTATGGTCGATCTTCAATTTTCTGAACCCCGGTTATCTCGGACGACAGGCCTGGTTCCGGCGTCACTACGAAATACCCATCCAGCGTGATCACGATACCGCCCGGGCCGCCATCCTCAAACGCCTGATCGAACCCTTTGTCCTGCGCCGGATCAAGACCGACCCGGCCATCATCCGGGATCTGCCCGACAAGGTGGAAAACCGCCAGTACAATTATCTGTGCCGGGAACAGGCCGCCCTGTATGAGGCGGTGGTACGCGAAGTGGACGGGTGCATTGGCGGAACACAGGGCATGGAACGGCAGGGATTGATGTTGTCCACCCTGACCCGACTCAAGCAAATCTGCAACCATCCCGCCCAGTTTCTGCGTGATGGCAGCCCGTTCACGGTCGAACGCTCGCCCAAACTGGAGCGTCTGCGGGATATGCTGGAGACCCTGCTGGCCGGGCAGGAAAGTGCCCTGGTGTTTACCCAGTTTGCCGAAATTGGTAGCCTGCTCGAAGGCTTTCTGCACAAATCGCTGGCCTGTCCGGTGTTTTATCTGCACGGTGCGGTATCAGCCGACAAACGTGAGCGGATGATCCGGCACTTTCAGGATGAAGACACCGCCCCCGGCGTATTCATCCTGTCGCTGAAGGCGGGGGGAGTCGGCATCAACCTGACCCGGGCCAACCATGTATTCCATTTTGACCGCTGGTGGAATCCGGCCGTGGAAGATCAGGCCACTGACCGGGTTTTCAGGATCGGGCAACGGCGCAATGTTTTCGTACACAAGTTCGTGACCGTCGGCACCCTGGAGGAACGCATTGACCGCCTGATTGAGGAGAAAAAACGCATGGCCACCCTGATTGTCGGTACCGATGAAGCCTGGTTGTCGGGTCTGGACAACGATACCTTCAGGCAACTCATCGCCCTGAACAGCCAGGCGGTGATGGAATGAACAGACACAATGGCACCGCCTGGGGGCAACGATTTCTGCAGGCTCTGGAGCAAGGCCTGGAACCCAAACGCCTGGCCCGGGGGCGACAATACAGTGCGTCGCACCGGGTACCTGACTGGGTCTGGACGGGAGGCCACCTTCGCTTTTCCGGCAAAAACCGGGGGACGGCCTACTACGGCATGAACGAACCCATACGTTTTGAGGGACACATCGAAATCAGCCCCTTGCCCGGCCATATCTGGGAAGCGGTCATTCCGCGACTGGGTAACCAGGCCGGTTTTATCGCCCGGCTGTTGTTGAACGAAATTCCGGACAGCCTTGAAAGTCACCTGCAGGCACGCGGCCACAGCCTGATACCGGGCCGTTACGGTGAAGACCTCCAGGCAGCATGCAGTTGCCCGGAAACGGAATCACCCTGTCGGCATGTTGCGGCGGTGCTGGTGGCACTCGCGGCCCGGATTGACCAGACCCCCCTGCTGCTGTTTGAGTTGCGGGGACTGAACCGCGCCACCCTGGCCGCCCGACTCGAAGACACCGTGCTGGGCGGCATCGTCGCCACCGCCCTGTCGGATCCATCGGTCGAACCTGAGCCAGTGACCAGTTACTTCACCCGTCCGGAACCGCACCTCATGGCGGGAGCCTCCCTTTCTTCGCGGGAATTCTGGCGGGCACCCTCGAAACTGCCCACCCGCATGGAACCGCCCCAGCCCTCACCGGTGCCGGGTTTGCTGGTAAAAAAAGGCGGCGATTTTCCGCCATTCTGGCAAAAAGACGTTTCGTTCATTGAGGTCATGGACGGGTTTTACGAGGAAGTGCGACGCAAGGCCAGGGAATGGTCTTGAACCCGGTTTCAGGCATCCAAATAATACCGCATGGCAACAGACGTCGTGGTGGTGTCAGTTTTTTTACTTGGCTGGGACAACTTGCAGGCGTGGTACCGCCATTCCGCATCCCTCACCCGGAATTGGCATATAAAGCGACATAGCGGTCGCCGAGCAGTGTGAGGAGGGCTTTTTGGGCTGTGGTCAGTCCGTGTGCCCGGTACTGGAGGCAGATACTGTCTCGATAGTATTTTTT
>SXGU01499565.1_pt1 | contig 17551 bp, 12 predicted proteins | sample 3174531 | NCBI WGS metagenome assembly SXGU01 (sample SAMN11356863, study PRJNA531348) | freshwater metagenome | isolation source: freshwater sample F1-140 | place: China: Fuxian Lake, Yuxi | collected 2017-12-25 | reverse complement strand
CGCGACATAGAGCATTAACGCCGCGGAAAAGAGCAAGGCGGTCGGATCGCCGATCAAGCGCATCGCCTCGCCAGCCCGCGGGCGTTCTGCAGGTGCGGTGACGGGCGCCGGGAAGCGCGCGAACAGCGTGCCGAGCACCAGCAGCCCGCACAGCATCGCCGCGATTAAATAGACCCATTTCCAGCTCGCGCCGCCCTGAAGCAACGCCGCCACCAGCGCCGGGCCGACGATCGCGCCGACGCCGAAGAACCCCTCGACCAGGTTCATCGTCGCGGCATGTTCGCGCGTCGAGCGGCTGAGATCGCCGATCAGCGCGAGCGCGCCCGCTTTGAAAATGCCGATGCCGAGGCCCGAGACGAACAACAGGAGGGTGAAGAACAGGAAGTCGTGGCCTGCGGCGAATAGCGCCGACCCCAGGCCGAACAGCGCAAGGCCGATGAGGATCGTCGGCTTGCGCCCGATCCGGTCGGCAAGGAAGCCGAGCGCGATCGCGGAGATGCCGATGCCCGACATCGTCGCATACTGGAACGATCCGCCCGCGGTCAGCCCCAGCCCGAACTCGCGGATCACTTCCGGAATGACCGTGCCGACCGAATCGGTGGTCATCGCGAACATCGCGAACATCAAAAAAACGAGTGCCTTGAGCAGCGCCGGTGCCCGCCCCCGCTCCGCCTGTTCGCCCGCGCCGAAGGATGCCGCGGGCACCGTGCCCTGAACGCCGCTCATGACCTCTCCACCCTTGTTCCTGTAGCAGGTTAGGCAGACATTCGGGGTAATGCAATCGATTGTTGAAACCCGCTGTGCTCTGCGCCAAGATGGCAATCGTCGAATTGGGGAGGGACGGAAGTGGCGCAATCGAACCCGGTCGGGCGGATCATCCCGCCGGCGGCGACCAGCGTCTGGTCGGTCGAGGCCGCCAGGCGGGCTGCGGCCCGTCCCGAAGGCGCGATCGCGCCGATCGATGCCCACGAACCCGCTACCGGCCTGCCCGACCTCGACCTCTGGGATATGTGGCACCTAACCGAGGCGGATGGCCGCACCGTCGTCGATGGCGGGCGCAGCTGGTGGTTCTTCCTCGCCACCCCGCGCTTCCCTGACCCGGAAGCTCGGCACGACCATGCGCGCATCCGTCTGCTCAGCCTCGGCGCCGACGGTTGGGGCGATCACGGCTGGACGTTCGAGGCGGGATTTTCACCGGGAAGCCGCGAATGGTCCGGGTCTGCGGTACGGCTGCCCGGCGGAACGGTCCGCCACTTCTTCACCGACGCCGGCCGGCGCGGCGAGCCGACGACCTTCGAGCAGCGCCTGTTCGAAACGACCGCCGGCTTCACCGTCGTCGATGGCGAGCCGCACTTCGGCGCGTGGACCACGCCGGTCGAGAGCGTGGTCGCGGATGGCGACTGGTACGCCCCCGCCCGCGATCGCACGGCGACGCCCGCGGGTATCAAGGGGTTTCGCGATCCCGGCTATTTTCGCGATCCCGCCGATGGGCGCGAATATCTGTTCTTCACTGCCAATGACGGGCGCGGCGACCGCTTTCCCGATGGCGTGATCGGCTGGGCGACGGCGAGCGGGGACGGCTGGACGCTGTTGCCGCCGATCATCTCGGCGCTCGGGGTCAACAGCGAGCTCGAGCGGCCGCATGTCGTCTTTCACGCCGGGCGCTACTATCTGTTCTGGTCGACGCATGCGCATCGGTTCGCGCCGGGCATCGGTGCACCGTCAGGCCTCTACGCGATGGTCGCCGAGCGGATCGAGGGACCGTGGCGCCCGGTCAACGGGTCGGGCCTCGTCGCCGCCAACCCGGCCGTCGCCCCGATCCAGGCCTATTGCTGGTGGGTGACGCAGGAGCTTCGCGTGGCGAGCTTCGTCAACTACTGGCGCGGCGGTCCCGCGGTGGAGCCGGCGACGGCGGCGGATCGGCGCGCGGCGTTCGGCGGCGTCCCGGCGCCGTTCTTCGCCCTGACGATCGACGGTGACCGCGTGGCGATCACCTAAGCGCTGTCGCGACCGATCAGCTCGGGCGCCATTTCGGTCGAGGGCGCGTCCCTGCCCTCGATCCGGGCGAACAGCGCATCCACCATCGCCCGCGCGCCGACGACCAGATCCTGCCTCACCGTCGTCAGCCGCGGCACGATGCTTTCCGCCAGCGGCAGGTCGTCGAAGCCGGTGACGGCGATCCGGTCGGGCACGGGTATGCCGCGATCGACCAGCGCCCGGATCGTGCGCATCGCGATCACGTCGGACGCAGCGGCAATGCCGTCGATCTCGGGCGGCAGCGCATCGACATGCGCGGCGATCTCGTCCGCCATGATGTCGGAGGCGAGGTGCGTGTCGAGCTGCAGCGGCGGCGGCAAGCCCGCAGCAGCCAGCGCATCGCAGACGCCGCGATGCCGCTCGATCAGCTCGCGCGTGCGGATTTCGCCGAGGAATGCCAGCCGCCGGCATCCGCGCGCGATCAGCCGCTCCGCCGCGAGCCGCCCGCCCAGCCGGTTGTCGACACCGACCGCGCAATGGACCTGCCCCGGCAGCGCACTGCCCCAGACGACCAGCGGGCGATAGGTCGCGGCCACACGCTCGATCGCCTCGATCTGATCCGACTGGCCGATCAGCAGCACCCCATCGAGCATCCCCGACGTGACGATCCGTTCCAGCCAGTCGTCGGCGTCGGGGATGATGCGCGAGAGCATGAGGTCGTAACCGTTCTCGGTCAGCGCATCGGCCAGATGGCCGAGGATCGTCATGAAGAACGGGTCGGACAGATGCTGGCGTCGCTCATGCCCCAGCGGCACCACCACGCCGATCACGCCGGTCCGCTGGGTGCGCAGCCGCCGCGCCATCTGATTGGGGCGAAAGCCATGTTCGTCGGCCAGCTTCTGGATCCGCTCGCGCGTGTCGGCGCTGATCAGCTCCTTGCCCGCCAGCGCGCGCGACACGGTGCCCGCCGTCACCCCCGCCAGCCGCGCGAGGTCGGCGAGCGTCCGGACGCGGGGAGCCTCGCCCCCTGGATCGTTGATCTTGGTCATGCGCCCCGCCTTGCCGCAGTCACGACATCGAATGCAATGTTGAGCCGTTCGCCGGATGGGAACGGTAACGTCGAATGCCAAAGCGTTGAAGGGAAAAGGACAAGCCGCCCCGCCCGCGGCGGGACGATGCGGCGCGGTGAGAGGTCCAGCCCGAGTTCGGGCGGCGGCGTGCCGAGCGCGAGGGCACCCGCATCATCACCCGGCAGCGACACGTAGAAGGCCGAGCTCAGCCAGCCCATCGGATGCGTGTGCGGGACGTTGCGGCCGCCGCCGGCCAGCCGCACCGACCAGCTGCCGCCCAGCCGAAGCGGGGAGCGCGGCGGCCCGAGCAGCGGGTGCCGCGGATCGGGCGGCGGGAGCTGCGCGACATGCGCCTCGACCGCCTTCATCAGTGCGGCACGGGTGGTTTCGAGGATGGGTTCATGGCGAAGCAATACCGACCGATCGGTCTGCGTGCCGCCGCGCACCGATTGCTCGCCATAAGGCGCTGCGGCAGTGTGCAGTGTCCGCAGCGTCGCGGCGAGCTCGCGCATCTCGGCATCGGACAATGCCACCGGATACTCGCCGACCAGTCGTGCGTCGCCCTCCAGCCACTCGGCCGCCGGATCATCGAGCAGCCGCCACGCCAGCGACAGATAGGGCCAGGCGAGCGTCGCCGCGGGACCGCCGAGCATCGCCACCGCAAGATCGCGCGCCTTGCCCCAAGCCCGCTCGCGCAGGGCGAAGCGGATGCGGCAGATCGACAGGCCGGGATCGTCGATGCCCGCCGTCGCCGCGAGCAGCGCGCGCGCGGCCCCGCGATCGACATCGCTTTCCACCGCCACGAAGGCCTCGGCCAGCAGCACGCCGCGCGTCTCGCCGATCGCGGCGCGGGCGCGGGACAGGATCGCGCGCGCCGCCGGCCAGTCGCGCTGCTGTGCCACCGCCCCGAACCATGCAAGCCAGAGCGCGGCGTTGCCGGGCATCGCCTCGACCGCCGCCGCATAGCTTGCGAACGGCTGACCCAGCCGGTGCGTCCAGCGAGACGTCGCCAGCACGCGATGCCCGTCGAGCCAGTCGGGCGACGCGGCGACGGCATCGGCGAGCACCGCCTCGCCCCGCTCCGGGTCGCCCTCTGCTGCAACGGCGAGCGCCTTGTTGCGCAGCAGATCCGGGTCGCCGGGGGTCAGCGCCTCAGCCGCGTCGAACAGGTCGGCGGCGGCAAGTCCGCGCTCGAACCGGATTTGCGCGAGGCATCGTACGGCCATGGGATCGTTTGGCGCCAGCGCGTGCGCCCGGGCGAAGGCGGCATCAGCCTCCGCCATCCGCTCCTCGCCGCGCAGTGTCATGCCGTGCCGAAGGAGCGCGGCGACCTCGCTCATGCCGGCACCCGGCAGTTGCGCTCGATGAACTCGGCATGGGTCGGCACCCGCATCGCTTCCGCCGCCATCGCCGCGCGCAGCTTCGCCAGCCAGCCGCGCGCATCGACGCTGCGGTGGTCGAGCAGCGGGTCGAGCCCTTCGGGATAGTTGAGCTGGCCGATATGGACGGCGAGCCAGCTGGGCGGCGCGAACAGGTCCATCTCGCGCGCGACCAGGCGGCCGTGACGCCGGAAATGGTCGAGCTTGAGCTTCAGCGTGTCGGGCACGTCCATCGCCGCACAATAGCGCCACAACTCGGCATCGGTGCGCTGGTTGAGCTTGTAGTGGAGGATCAGGAAGTCGCGGATGCGCTCGGTCTCGATTCCCGTGACACGGTTGAACTCGTCGATCGTCGCCGGATCGAAATCGCGATCGGGGAACAACGCCAGGAGCTTCGAGATGCCCGCCTGGATGAGATGAATCGAGGTGGACTCGAGCGGCTCCAGAAATCCCGACGAAAGCCCGATCGCGACGACGTTGCGGTTCCACGCCAGCCGCCGCCGCCCGGTGACGAAACGCAGGTTCCGCGGGTCGGCCAGCGCCGGCGCATCGAGCCGCCCCATCAGCGCCGCCGCCGCCGCGTCGTCGTCCAGATGCGCGCTACAATAGACATAGCCGTTGCCCGTCCGGTGCTGGAGCGGAATGCGCCACTGCCACCCCGCCTCTCGCGCGGTCGATCGGGTATAGGGGATCGGCGCCTCGACCCGCGCCGACGGCACCGCCACCGCGCGGTCGCACGGCAGCCAGTGCGTCCATTCCTCGTACCTCGTCGCCAGCGCGCCCTCGATCAGCAGCCCGCGAAAGCCCGAGCAGTCGATGAACAGATCGGCTTCGATCACACGGCCGTCCGCCAGCGTCACGCACTCGACATGGCCGCTTTCGCTGTCCAGCGCCACGTTGGCGACCTTGCCCTCCACGCGCGCCACGCCTTTCGCCTCGGCATAGCGGCGCAGGAAGCGGGCATAGAGCCCGGCATCGAAGTGGAAGGCATAGTCGTAGGTCGACAGGACGCTGCGCTGGTCGGGGCTGGGCGGCGCGAACCGGCCCGCGCGGGCAAGGTGCCAGGCCATCGAATGCTCGTCGAGCGAGGCGCCCTCCCCCTCTGCCCTTACGCGCAGCCAATGCTGGTGCAGCGGCACGATGTCGAAGTTGCGGCCGTGCGGGCCGAAGGGGTGGAAATAGCGATGCCCCACCCGCGCCCAGTCGACGAACTCGATGCCGAGCTTGAACGTCCCCTGCGTCTCGGCGACGAATTGCCGCTCGTCGATGCCCAGCGTGTCGTTGAAGATGCGGATCGGCGGGATCGTCGCCTCGCCGACGCCCACGGTGCCGATCTCGTCGGACTCCACCAGCGTGATCGTCGTGCCGCGCTGCAGCGCCCGTGCCAGCGCCGCGGCGGTCATCCACCCCGCCGTGCCGCCGCCGACGATCGCCACCGATCGGATGCGCCGGTCGTTGCCGCTCATGCCGCCCTCTCCATCAGGGCCATGGTTAGGATAAAGTGCGGGCGGGTGCCAGATCGGCGCCCGCCCGCAAGGCTGGGGTTCAGAAGTTGAAGCGAACCGAGCCGGTGAAGGTGCGGCCAAGCGCCGGCTGCCCGCTGATGACCGTGGGATTGACCGTCGGATCGGCGACGCCGCCAGTGCCGCGCAGGTCGAAGGTGTCGAACAGGTTGTAGACGTTGACGCCCAGCTCGACGTTGCGGATCGGCGCGACCGTCACGTTGGCGTTGAAGATCGCCTTGCCCGGATATTCGCGGCCGGCATCGTCCGTGGCGCTGGTCTGGCCGGTCATCGCCACACCCAGCCCGACGATCTCCGCCACCCGGTAGTTGGCGACGACGTTGTAGGTGAGGTCGGGCAGGTTCGGCGAGCGCGTATAGTCGGCCGCGCCGGTATTGAGCCGCTTCGCCTGCGTATAGGTCGCGTTGGTGAACAGCGAGAACGGGCCGCTGTCGAAGGTGCCCGTCCATTCGAGGCCCTGCGACTTGAACTTGGCGTCGATGATACATCCGCCCGCGCCGCCGGGACAGCGCGTTGCCGACAGCTCGAACGTGCTCTGCTTGAAATTGGCCTTGAGGAGCGAGAGCTGCACCGAATAGCGGCCGAAGCTGAAACGGCCCTGGTTCTTCACGCCGATCTCGTACTGGTTGACGAAATCGACCGAGGGGGTGAGGCCGTCGGCGGCGCAGCCGTTGGTCCCGGCCTGCGCCTGTGCGCTGTTGCACAGGTCGCCGCCCTGCGAAAACTTGCCGCCGAACGTCTGGCGATCGCTGTTGAAGCGGCCGCCGCGCGACGCACGCGCGAAGATGTTGGTGTTGACGCTCGGCTTGAACCCGCCGCCCACCGTCCAGCTCGTGTAGTTGCGACGATAGTCGAGCACTTCGACCGGGCCGTTGGCGGTGATCGTCGGGATGCGCACGCCGCCCGAATTGACGAAGAACTCGGCCCCGCCGGCGCGCCCGCTGCCGCTGGCCTTCACCGACTCGAACCGGACGCTGCCGTCGATCTGGAACTGGTCGCCGGTCAGGTCGAGCCCGACATAGGGCGCGGTATTCTTGTACGAATAGTCGTAGTCGCGGGCGCAGCAATTGCCCCAATTGTTGTTGTAGCCGGAGATACCCTCCTGCGTCAGCCTGGCGCCGGCCGCATCATAAAGGTCGAGCTGCGCCGGATTGTCGCCCGACACCTCGCGCAGCGAGCGATCGACGTGCCAGTCCATCGCGATCTTCTGGTTCATGTAGAACAGGCCCGCGCGTGCGGTGAAACGGCCGAAGCCGCCGGCCTCGAACTTGCCCGACAGGCCGAGGTCGTTGGCGAAGCTGCCGACGTCGCGGATGTTGGTGCGCACGTTGACGTTGTTGTCGACATAGGCACCGGTGAACACCTGCCCCGCGCGCGGGCCGTTGGCGTAGCGGATCGAGGCCACCCGGGCATAGGGGACGCCGTTCAGCGTCAGTTGCGACCCGATGACGCTGGCGCGCGTCGCGACGTTCAGAAACGGCGAGGTGAACGCACCGTCCATCGCGGTGTAACGGGCATTGTTGTCGATCGTGAAATTGTCGCCCCAGTCATAGTGGAACTGGGCCTGGATCGCCTTGGCATTGGTCGTGATGCCGTCCATCGGCACGCGGCGCAGCGTGCTGTCGCGGTCGTAGATCAGGAAGTCGCGGTTGTAGACCGAATAGTTCGACGCACGCCGCCCGTCGAAACCCGGAAACGGCTTCACATCGCTGACGTCGAGGCCGTTGATCGACGCGAGCGCCGGCGCGCCGGTATAGTTCGGCTCCTTCGTGTCGGCGAGCTTGAACAGCACGCGGACATAGCCGTTGCCATCGTCGAACGTCTGGGTGACGTTACCCTTGATCTGATAACTGTCGCTGACCCGGTAATCGGCGCGCAGCGGGCCCTTGCCGGTGCGATAGAAGCCGCCGATGTGGAACCGCGTCGTCTCGCCGATCGGCGCGCCGTAGCGAAAGTCGACGCGCTGCTCGTTATAGCCGATGCCCTGGTTGAAGGCGACGTAGCCGCCGGCCTGCTCGCCATAATGGCTGATATAGTTGATGACTGCGCCAGGCGCCTGCGAGGCGAAGGTGGCCGCGCCGCCGCCGCGCACCGCCTGAACGTCGGCGACCGACGCGTCGAAGCGGGTCCAGTAATCGTTGTTGCCGAACTGCATGTCGCCGAACAGCACGGTGGGCAGCCCGTCTTCCTGCAACTGGACGAAGGGCGAGCCGCCCGTCGCCACGGGCAGGCCGCGCACCGCGATGTTCGAATTGCCGCCGGGGCCGGCGGTGCCCGCCACCTGGATGCCGGGGATCAGGCGCAGCGCTTCGGATTCCGAGCTCGGGCGGAACGTCTGGATCGTCTCGGCAGAGATCGTCGTGACCGAAACCGAGCTGTCGAGCTGCCGCTTGTCGCGGCCCGATGCGGTGACGACGATATCGTCGAGCGCGCCCTGGTTGGCATCGGTGGTGCTCGGCTGACCCGCCTGTGCGTCGATCGGTGCGGGCGGCACGGTGGCGGTTTGAGCGAGGGCGGGCACGCTTCCCGCAGCAACCCCGATCAGCGACGTGCAGGCCAGCAACAGCGTACGGTTCAAGACGACCTCCCCTTTCGTGACGGGCCACCGATCGTGGTCCTCGCTTGAAGGTGAGCTACACGTGCAATCGATTTTATGCAATCGTTTGTTCCGCAGCAGGATGACCCTTTGGGATCAGCCTTTCACGGTCGGCCGGTCGGATACGGGTTCCGGCAAGGAACGAAGCCGCCCCTTCGCGCCTTGTGGCCGATAGCAGCGACGCCGATGCCGGCGGGCGGAAGGGTTTGGGGTGACGGTGGAATCGATCGGGTCTGCGTCGGCGGCGCACGGCGTTCCCAGAAGCGCGGTTCTGATCGTCAACGCGCATTCGCGCCGGGGCGCGGCGCTGTGCGATCAGGCAAAGGAACGACTGGAGGCGGCGGGCATCACCCTGATCGCCGCGCACGCCGTTCGCGACCCTGCGAAGCTCGACGACGTGGTGCGCGGCGCGATCGCGGACGGCGCGCCGATGGTCATCGTCGGCGGCGGCGACGGCTCGCTCGCGCGGCTGGTCGGGCATGTCGCCGGCACGTCGTGCGTTTTCGCGATCCTGCCGCTGGGCACCGCCAACAGCTTCGCGCGCACGCTCGGCGTCCCGCTCGACCTCGACGGCGCGGTCGATGCGATCGTCAACGGCCGGCTGCGGCGGATCGATCTCGGCCGGATCGACGATCATTATTTCGTCAACGCCGCCGCCCTCGGCCTGTCGCCGATGATCGGCGATACGGTGCCGCACAAGCTGAAGCGCTATCTCGGCCGGATCGGTTATCTCGGTTGGGCGATCTGGTGCATGACGCGGTTCCGGCCCTTCCGCCTGACGGTGGGGGATGCCGCCGGCGAGCATCGCACCTGGGCGAGCGAGGTGCGCATCTTCAATGGGCGTTTCCATGGCGGGGTCGAACTGATCGAGACCACCGACGTGGACAGCGGCGACCTCGTCATTCAGGCAGTGACGGGCCGCAGCCTCCTTCGCCTCGCCTTCGACTGGTATGCCAAGGTGTTCAAACTGAAATCGCGCAGCGCCAACACCGTCGAGTTTCGCGGCCAGTCGCTGTCGCTGCGCACCCGCCCCCGCCAGAAGATCTCGCTCGACGGCGAGTGTCTGGCGCGCACGCCGGTGACGGTGCGCGTCGCTCAGGCGGCGGTCGACGTCGTCGTGCCCTCCCCGCCTTCGATCGCCTGACGCCGTTGCAGGATCGCCGCCGCCCATGACGCGGCGACGGCCCAGGCGATGCCGATCGCCCAGCCGCCGAGCACGTCGGTCGGAAAATGCACGCCCAGGAACACGCGCGAAAAACCGATCGCGAGCGTCAGCGCCAGCGCCGCACTGACGAGGAAGATGCGCACCCGTCTGCTCGGCTCGGCACTGGCGAGCAGCGCCGCGCCGGTAAGGTACACCATCGCCGAATTCATCGCATGGCCGCTGGGAAAGCTGGCCGAGCTGACCTCCACCAGATGCGGGACGATATCCGGACGCGCACGGGCGAACAGGGTCTTGAGCACCGCGGTCAGCACGCCGCCCGCCGCGATCGAGGAGAGAACGAACGCCGCCAGTGCGACCTTGCGCCGCGCCGCCAGATAGAGCGTCACGAACACCGCCACCAGCGTCAGCACGGTCCCGCCGCCGAGCGCGGTCAGGTCGACCATCACCTGCACCAGCCAGCGCGGCCCGACCGACACGCCCGGATCGGCGACAAGGCGCAGGCGAAGCAGCAGCCAGCGGTCGATCGCCAGCGGATATCCCTCGAGCACCTCTGACGCGACATAGGCGAAGGCGGCAAGCGCGCTGAAGACGATCAGACCCGACAGCAGGATCCGCGTATCGGGCCGGCGTGCCCAGTTCCGGTTCGCACCGTTCGTCATCGCGCGGGTGAAAGTCGATGTTCGGGCAAGATCGCGGCGTCCCCCTGTGGATCGTTCCGCGCCATAACGCTCTATCCGGCCGAATGAGCCATGGCGCTGAAACCCGGCGTTCAGGCCATCAGATAGGGATGCGCCAGCACGCGGCGCGCGTTCGCCATCCCCTGATGATGATCGTTGACGAGGCGCGAGCCGGCGACCGTGCGATACTGCGCGACGACCGCGTCGATCCGCGCGAACGTGGCCCCGGCGGCGGCGGCGCGGGTATAGAAGTCCCAGTCGTTGCAATTGTGAAAGCTGGGGTCGAAGCCGCCGACCGCGACCACGCTCTCGCGCCGGACGATCGACCAGGACGGGCCGATCACGCCCCCGCTCATCAGGCCCTCGCGGATGCACCCGCCGTCCCAGCCGCATTCGGGCGCGCCCGGCGCCGCGCCCGCTTCCACCCGTGCGAAATGGCCGACGACGATATCCGCGCCGCTCGTCCGCGCGCCCGACAGCAGCGCCCTCGCCGCCCCCGGCAGCCACACATCGTCGCTGTCGAGAAACGCGATCCACGGTGAGGCACAGAGCGCGACCCCCACGTTGCGCGCGTTCGAGGCACCGCCGTTGCGCGGCAGGATCGCGGCCTGCACCCGGCCGGGACGCGCGGCCGCGAGCGCGCGGATCACGCGGGCGCTGTCGTCGCGCGAGCCGTCGTCGACCCCCACGACGCGGGCCGGCGCGGGATCCTGCGCCAGCACGCTTTCGACCGCATCCGCGACGACATGCGCGCGGTCGTAACAGGGAATGACCACGTCATAGGCGCCGAGCGGCGGGTCGGCGGGAAACGCATCGGAGGGGAAGAGCATCCCCCGCCTATGCGTGTCCGCACCCGCCGGGGCAAGTCGCGCCTATCGGCCGAGCGCGATCCGGGCACCCGCATAGACATAACGGCCGAGCGGCGAGATCGGCACGTTGGTTTCGAACCCGATATCCGGCTTCTGGTCGGCAAGGTTGTTGACGCCGAGATAGAAGGAATAGTCGTCGCCCGCCGCGAACGACGCCTGCACGTCGTGCTGCCACAATTCCTTGAACCGGAAATATTCGGGCGCGACGAAGGTCGGATTGTCGTCGGTCGCGAAGCGCGAGAAGCGCCGCACGCCGTTCTGCCAGCGCAGGTTGTAGGCGAGCGTCAGCGCCCCCGTCGTCCAGGTGGGCGAGAAGGTGACGGTGTAGCGCGGGCGGAACGGCCGGTCGCTATTGTCCTCGACCGCCGCGCCCGGCGTCGCCACCTGCTCCAGCCGGTGCAGATAGCCGCCGACCAGCCGGATATCGAACCGGCCGATCGCGCCGGCGTCGATCGCATAGGTCAGATTGGCCTCCAGCCCCGCGGTGCGAAACGCCGCGACATTCTCGGGCTGGACGACATAGCCGTTGATGTAGCCGGTCCCCGTACGGCGCGACACCGCGCGGCAGAACGGATTGTCGGTGGTCGGCTGATCGACGCACAGTTCGGCGATGGTGGTCGGCGATGCCTGGCTGATCGCGTCGCGCAGGCGGATATCGTACCAGTCGAGCGCCAGCTGCAGGCGCGGCAGGAAGCCCGGCCGCAGCACGAGGCCCGCGGTCCAGGTGCGCGCCGTTTCGGGGCGCAAGTTCGCGTTGCCCTGCTGCGCGCCGGGAATGTTGAGATTGGCGTCGGGGTTGTTGGCGTTGTTAAAGGTCGCCGGATTGCCGCCCGCCGCGGTGATGAGCGCTTGGCAATTCGCCTCGCGAAACGGCGTCCCCTGATCGCGGCGGCCGAGATAGCAGGGGTCGCTGATGAAGTCGGCGAAGCCCGTGCGCGGGCGGAACACCTCGGCGATGTTGGGCGCGCGCACCGACTGGCCGTAGGAACCGCGCAAGGTCAGGTCCGGGACCGGCGCATAGACTGCGTTGAACGAATAGGCGCGGGTGCCGCCGATCGTCGAATAGTCCGAATAGCGGCCCGCCGCGCCCACCGACAGAAGGTGCGCGAACGGCTGATCCTTCAGAAGCGGGGCGTTGAGTTCGCCGAACACTTCCCACACGTCGAACGCGCCGCTCGACGGGGTCTGCACGACGGGCTCGTCGTAGATGCCGTCGTCGACCGATAAATAGGCGCCCGTCGCCAACCCGGCATCGGGGCGGAAGCGGCTCGATTCGCGACGATACTCGGCGCCGAGCGCGAACTGCACCGGCCCGCCGGGCAGCGTGAAGAATTGCCCGAAGTCGCCGGTGAGCGAGGCGTTGACGACATGCTGCTCGACCCGCGCGTCACTGACCGGGTCGGTCAGGAAATAGTCGAACGAGGCCGGTTCGTCGGTGTTGACGCCGAAGGTGTTGAGCGGCCGGCAGCCCGCTGCGCGCGCGGCGGCGGAGCGGCAGACGATCGCACCCGACGCGTCGCGCACCGCGTCGATCGCCGCGACGAAATTGGCGACGTTGCGGTCATTGAGCTTGGTCGCGCGAATGTCGGTGCGGCCATAGGTGTAATAGATGTCGTACTGCGCGTGGTCGCTCAACCGCCCGGCCGCGTCGATCACTCCGCGCCACGTCCGGCGGCGATCATCCCCGCCCCGGCGCGGCAGGTCGACATGGTTGCGGCTGATATAGACCGCGGTGTCGCCATTGGCGCGCGCGGCGGCGAGGATCGAGGCGGGCAGGAACGGATTGTCGAAGCTGATCGTCGAGGGATAGGTACCGCTGTAGCTGCCGAAGGTCCGCGCCTCCGACTGCACGAACTTGCCCTCCAGCGTCAGCTTGAATGCATCCGACGCATCGAAGCGGGTGAGCAGATTGACCGCATGGCGGCGCGTGCGCGGCAGGATGTCGCCGATATAGCCCGCGACCGGGGAGTCATCACCACCGAGCGTGTAGCTGTCGTTCTGAAGCTGTCGGCCCGGCGTGTAGATCACGCCGTCGCCGCGAAAGATCTGATTGCCGATATAGACGAGGCCATAGGGCGAGCTCTGAGCATAGCGGATGTCGGCGACCGGCCCCTGCTGATAGCTGCCGGGCCGGCTCGGATCATAGCCGTCGAGATTGACGAAGTTGAATCGGTTGGCCGAGCGCAGGAACGAGCGGTCGTCGTTCGCCAGCGGATCCTCGGCATTATATTCGTAGCCGATCGTCACGTTGGCGCGCCCGCCCGCGAAGTTGCGGCCGGCGATGATCGAGGCGAAGCGGTTGCCCGCATCCCCCTGTTCGGAGATACCCGCCTGAGCCCGCGCGGCGATCCCGTCGAAATCGCGACGAAGGACGAAGTTGACGACGCCCGACACGCCGTCCGCGCCATAGACGGCGGAGGCGGCGCCGGTCAGCACGTCGACCCGCTCGATGAGGTCCGTGGGGATCGCATTGATATCGACCGCGGCGGTGTCGAACTGGCTGGCGACATGCCGACGCCCATTGACCAGCACCAGCGTCCGGTTGGTGCCGAGCCCGCGCAGGTCCAGGAGGTTGAGCCCCGCTTGCCCCAAGCTCGCCTCGGTCTGCGCATTGCCCGCGGTCCGGCTGTTGTCGAGCGAGTTGGTCAGCGCCGGCACGCGCTGAAGAAAGTTCGTCACGTTGGTATTGCCGGACCGCGTCAGAGCCTCTGCATCCAGCGAGACGATCGGATTGGGGGCGGCATAGTCGGGGCGCTGGATGCGCGACCCGGTGACGACGATATCGTCACCGGGTGCTTCGCCCTCCTGCCCCGCCGCCGGGGCAGGCTCCACCGTCTGCGAATGAGCGGGGCCGGCGATCGCCAGCGCCGCCAGCGCAATGCCGGCGGCCAGCATCGCGCGCGTGGATGTATAGGTCGGCATGGCAGTCCCCCTGTCGCCCGGCGTCTTGCGAAACGTCCTCGGCCCCTTTCATCAAGCGCCGAATAAAGTGCGAGCGGCAAGCACGTTTATGTACCGACCGACGCCGCACTTGATCGAGATCAGCGGTAATCGCGGCAACCCGCTGGCGGATCGCGCCGCGACCTGTCACGTTCCACTCGTGCCGCCGCGCAACCCCAGCCGAATTGATCGCCGAACGCTCCTGTCCTCGCTGTCGCTCGCCTGTCTGGCCAACGGCTGCGCGCCGCGCCGTGACCCCGATGCGCTGGTGCTGTGGGCGATGAGCTATCAGGGCGATTACGCGCCCTATCTGACCACCGCCTTCACCAAGGCCACGGGCATCCCGGTCGAGGTCCAGTCGATCCCCTGGACCGCCGCGCACGAGAAGCTGCTGACCGCCCATGCCGGCGGCGTCCTTCCCGACGTGCTGATGCTGGCGAACGGCTGGCTGGCGGAGTTTCAGATGATCGGCGCGATCGCCGCGGTCCCCGATCCGGCGATGGTCGCCGGTCTGTTTCCGGGCCTCGTCGCCGACAGCCGGATCGGCGGGCGCGATTACGGCGTGCCGTGGTCGGTCGCGCCGCAGGTGCAATATTACCGCCGCGATATTCTCGAGGCTGCGGGCTATGCCGCGCCGCCGCTCGACTGGGACGGCTGGCGTTCGATGGCGGCGCGGATCAAACGACAGCGACCGGACGACCACGTGTTCCTCGCGCTCCTCAATTACGAAGGCTGGCTGTTCACGATGCTGGCGCAGAACGGCGCCTATCCGCTGCGCGATCGCGATACGCGCGGCAATTTTCGCACGCCCGAGGCGCGCGAGGCGTTCGGCTATTACGTGTCGCTGTTCCGCGACGGCTATGCACCGATGGCCGCCTCGACCGAGGTGCAGGACCCGCTTGCCGCCTTTGCCGCGGGACAGTTCGCGGTTTGGGAGGCCGGGCCGACCTGGCTGCTCGACCTTCGCCGCCGACAGGCCGAACTCCCCGCCGATCGCTGGGCCACGGCGCGCGTGGCCGGGCCGCGCGGACCGGGGCCAACCTCGGCCAAGGACGTAAGCCTGTGCGTTTCGGCCGCCTCGCCCCGGCAGGCACAGGCGTGGCGGCTGATACGCCACCTGACCTCCGCCGCCAGCGAACTCCGCTTCGCCGACCTGATCGGCAGCCTGCCCGCCCGGACCGACGCGTGGGACCGGCTGACCTTTCCGCCCGCCGTGCTCCAGCCCTTTTTCGAACAGGCCCACGACCTCGCGCGGTCGCCGATGATCGTCGGGTGGGAGCGCATCCAGATCGAGGTACAGTTGATCGCCGAGCGCATGGCGCGCGGCCTCACAACGATCGATGCGGGGCTGGCCGAGGCCGACCGGCGCACCGACCGCATCCTCGCCAAGCGACGCGCGCTGGTCGAGGCGGGGCGGATCGCATGACGCGGCAGGAGCGTACCGGCTGGCTGTTCACCGTGCCGGTGCTGGCGGTCATCACGATCGTGTTCCTCGCGCCGACCTTCCTCGCGCTTGCGCTGTCCGTCACCGATTACAGCATCTATGCGATGGCCGACGCGCGGAACCTGAGCTTCGTCGGCCTCGGCAATTTCCGCGAGCTGCTCGAAACGCCGCTGTTCTGGCGGGCACTGGGCAACACCGCGCTGTTCGCGGTGCTGGGCGTACCGATGGCGATCGGCGCGTCGCTGTTCGCCGCGCTGCTGCTCAACGACGCGAGCGTCCGGTGGAAGCCGTTCTGGCGCGTCGCGCTGTTCGCACCCTATGTCACCAGCGTCGTCGCGACCGCGATCGTCTGGCGGTACGTGCTCAACACGCGCCACGGACTGCTGAACTATGCGCTGAATCTCGTCGGCATCGCGCCGGTCGACTGGCTGGGCGATCCGCGCGCGTCGATCCCGGCGATCCTGATCTTCGTCACCTGGAAGATCTTCGGCTACAACATGATCGTCTTCACCGCCGCCCTATCGACCGTCCCCACGCAGCTCATGGAAGCCGCACGGCTCGACGGCGCTTCGGTCTGGCAGCGGTTCCGCGACGTGACGCTGCCGGCGATCGGCCCGACGCTGCTGCTCGCCGCGGTGATGAGCGTCGCCGGCTTCCTCCAGATCTTCGCCGAACCCTATGTGATGACGATGGGCGGCCCGGCGCAGAGCACGGTGACGGTGCTCTATTTCATGTTCGACGAGGGGTTCAAATGGTGGAACCTGGGTCAGGCGTCGGCAGTCGCGCTGATCCTGCTGGCCCTGATCCTTGCCGTCACCTGGGTCCAGACGCGGATCGGCCGGCGGTACGAATGGCTGTGATCGGCCGCCGCCGCGTCCGCGCGATGCTGATGAACGTGGCCGTCGCCGCGCTGACCGCGGTGACGCTGCTGCCGCTGGTCTGGATGGTGCTCGTCTCCTTCATGCCGCGCTATGCCGCCAGCCGGTTTCCGCCGCCCTTCTGGCCCGAGCGCTGGACGTGGGAGAATTATCACGAGCTGTTGGTGCGGCGGCTCCATGAAGGCGTGTGGTTCGACTATCGCGTGCTGCCCGCGCTGTGGAACAGCCTGTTCGTCGCATCGGTCGCGACGCTGCTCGCGATCCTGCTGACGGTGCCGGCGGGCTATGCCTTCGCCAAGCTTCGGTTCCGTGGCCGGGCACGGCTGCTCAAGTTGCTGTTCGCGGCGCTGGTGGTGCCGGGACAGGTGGCGATGCTGCCCCTGTTCCTGATGCTGAAGGCGGGGGGGCTGGTGAACAGCTTTGCCGGCGTCATCCTGCCCAGCCTCGCCGGCATTTTCGCCGTCTTGTTCGTACGTCAGGCGACGCTTGCCATTCCCGACGAGATGATCGACGCCGCGAGGCTGGACGGGGCGAGCGAGGTCGCGATCTTTCGCACGATCGTGCTGCCGCTCTTGGCGCCGGTCACGGTGACGCTGGCGGTGTTCACCTTCCTTGCGAGCTGGAACGACTTTCTCTGGCCGCTGATCGTGCTGACCGACCAGGACAAGTACACGCTGCCCGTCGCGGTTGCCGCGATCGTGCGCGAACATGCCGCCGACGGCGAGCTGATGATGGCCTCCGCCGTCGTCACGACGTTGCCGGTGCTGGCGATCTTCCTCCTGCTCCAGCGCTATTACATGACCGGGCTGCTCGGCGGCAGCGTCAAGGGCTGAGCACCCGCCCGTCCGCGCCGAAGACATGGACCCGATCCGGCGGCACCGAGAAGCGCAGCGTCTCGCCCAGCGTCACCCGGCGATCGCCCGGCAGTTGCGCGACGATCGTCCCCGCCGCGCCGCGTGCACCAAGATGCGCGAAGGAGAGCGGGCCAAGCCGCTCGAACAGCTCGACCGCGCCGACGAAACAGCCGCCCTCG
>SXGU01153645.1_pt1 | contig 17555 bp, 14 predicted proteins | sample 3174531 | NCBI WGS metagenome assembly SXGU01 (sample SAMN11356863, study PRJNA531348) | freshwater metagenome | isolation source: freshwater sample F1-140 | place: China: Fuxian Lake, Yuxi | collected 2017-12-25 | reverse complement strand
GGGGCACGATTTCAACGATTTCGAAGTCGGCCGCCGCGCCGGGTTCAAGCCGGCCGAGATGCTCAACATGCTGGACGCTCAGGCGAGAGTGATTCAGTGTGGCGGCATTCCCGAGGAGCTGCTCGGCCTGGACCGGTTCGACGCGCGGGCGCGCGTGGTCGAGTTGCTGGAGGAAAGCGGCCTCGTGGAGCGCGTCGAGGACCGCGTCATCCAGACGCCCTACGGTGATCGCTCGGGCGTGGTGATCGAGCCATGGCTGACCGACCAATGGTATGTGGACGCGGCGACGCTCGCCAGGCCGGCGATCGAGGCGGTCCGCTCCGGCGCGATCCGCGTGGTGCCGAAGACGTGGGAAAAAACCTGGTTTCAGTGGCTGGAGAACATCCAGCCCTGGTGCGTCAGCCGCCAGCTCTGGTGGGGCCATCGCATCCCGGTTTGGTACCAAAAGGGTTTGGACAAGGAGCGGCTTACCGAGGCGGACCTGCGCGATCCGACGAAGGTGCACGTCTCGCTCGCTGGTCCGGCCGATCCGGAAAACTGGGTGCAGGAGGACGACGTGCTCGACACCTGGGCTTCGTCGTGGCTCTGGCCGTTCGCCACCCTGGGCTGGCCCAATCCGGCCGCGCAGCAGTCGGCCGGGCTCGATCATTTTTACCCGACCACGACACTGGTGACCGGGCCGGACATCATCTTCTTATGGGTCGCGCGCATGATCATGGCGGGCCTTGAGTTCATGCGTCCGGGCGAGCCGATCGAGCGCCGGATTCCGTTCCGGCACGTCTATTTCACCGGCATCATCCGTGATCAGCAGGGCCGCTAGATGTCCAAGTCGCTCGGCAATTCGCCGGACCCGCTCGATCTGATCGAGAAGTACGGCGCCGACGGGCTCCGGTTCGGCATTGTGTCGATCGCGCCGCAGGGGCAGGACATCCGCTTCCAGGAGGATCGGATCGAGAGCGGCAAGAATTTCTGCAACAAGCTATGGAACGCCTGCCGGTTCCGGCAAATGAGCGGCGAGGCGGGTGACAATTCGACCCTGGAGGCGATCATCAGCCGGCTCGACCCCGCCCGGTTTGACGCCGATGACCATGCCATTCTCGACCGGCTGTTTTCCGCGACCCGTGAGGTGGGTCGCTGCTTCTATGCGTACGAGTTCAGCGCGGCGGCGCAGACGTTGTACGGTTTCTTCTGGAGCGATTTCTGCGACTGGTACGTGGAAGTTTCGAAGTCGAAGCTGCTGGATCCGGTGACGAAGCCGAACTGCCTGGCGATCCAGGACCTGGTGCTGCGGCAGACGTTGCTGTTGTTGCATCCGTTCATCCCGTTCATCACGGAGGAGCTCTGGCACCTGCTGGGCTACGCCGGCCCTGAGCTGGCCGAACCGGGGGCCGGGGGCAGATTCATCGAGGATGTGCGGTTGGAAAACGCGTCGCAGATCGCCGCGACCTCGCTTTTGCATGGGCTGACACTCGATCGGGCGGCGGTGGCGGAGGTGGAAAAGTTGAAGGAGTTTGTCGCCCAGGCGCGGGCCCTCAAGGCCGAGCATAATCTGGCCAGCCGGCGCGACGTGACGTTTTTCGTCATCGCCGGTGACGCGGAGTGGAAGGTGGTGGCGGCCAATCTCACGAGCCTCAAGCGGATGGCCGCCGCGGCGGAAATCGGGCGGCGCACCGAGGTCGACGGCGCCCCGGCGGTTGTGACGCCGCTGGGCACGCTCTACCTCGATCTGGCCAGCACGGTGGATCTCGGCGCGGAAAAGATGCGGCTCGCAAAGGAGCTCGAGCAGATCACCAAGCACATCGCGGGAACCGAGGCCCGACTCTCGAATCCTGCCTTCGCCAGCAAGGCGCCGCCGGCGGTGCTCGAAGGCGCCCGCAAGCAACTGGCCGAGCAGCAGGCGAAGCGGGTGGAACTGGCGCGGCTGCTGCAGGCGCTGGGGTAGGGGCGGCCAGCCGCCGGGCGCGACGAATGGAACCGGGACCGCGAGACGCGCGACGGGTTGCCGGCGGCTTGACTGGCTCTACGCCGTAGATACGTTGGGCTGCATGAGAACATCCGTCGCCCGCTGGGGAAACAGCCTTGCCCTCCGCATTCCCCGCGACGTCGCGATCCAGTCGCGGCTCGTGGAAGGCGTGGAAGTCGAGCTGGCGGTGAAGTCCGACGGCTTCGTGGTGCGCCGCAGCGGACCGAGCTATGTCCTCGCCGATCTGCTCGCGGGTGTGCGGTCGGGCAACCGCCACGCTGAGGTTGCGACTGGTCCGGCGCGGGGCGGCGAAGGGTGGTGAGATGAAAAATCGCGCGCCGGAACGGGGCGATTTCGTCTGGCTCGATTTCCAGCCCCAGGCCGGACACGAACCGGCGGGGCGTCGTCCGGCCTTGGTGCTTTCGCACCACTCGTACAACGCCAAGGTTGGGCTCGCCGTGTGTTGCCCAGTGACATCCCAAACCAAGGGTTACCCTTTCGAAGTGCCGGTGAGCGCGGCGGGTGTCACTGGCGTCGTGCTCGCCGACCGCGTCAAGAATCTCGACTGGCGCGTGCACCGGGCCGAGTTCATCGCGGCGGCATCCGACGAGGTGGTGGCCGAAGTGCTCGCCAAAGTACGGGCGATCATCGAGTGAAACCGTTCTTTTTTTGTGTCCAATTGTGCGGGCTGGTCCTGGTCGCGGTGGTCGGCAGGGCGGACGTGGCCTACCCCAGACCCCGCGAGGGCGACGTCGTGCTCCGCGATTTTGCGTTCGCGTCCGGCGAGATGTTGGCGGAACTGCGGCTCCACTACCGCGTGATCGGCCGGCCGCAGCGCGATGCGCAGGGCCGGGTGAGCAATGCGGTGCTCATCTTGCACGGGACGACCGGGAGCGGCGCGGATTTTCTCCGGCCGGAATTTGCCGGCGAGCTCTTTGGGGCCGGCCAGCCCTTGGATGCCGCCCGGCACTTCCTGATCCTGCGCGACGGCATCGGCCACGGCCGGTCGGGCAAGCCAAGCGACGGTTTGCGGGCGAAGTTTCCGCGCTACGGTTACCGCGACATGGTGAAGGCGGACCAGCGCATGCTCACCGAGGGCCTCGGGGTGAATCACCTCCGGCTCGTGCTGGGCACCTCGATGGGCGGGATGCACACCTGGCTGTGGGGTCAGCTGTACCCAGATTTCATGGACGCCCTGCTGCCGCTGGCGAGTGTGCCCGGCCAGATTTCGGGCCGGAACCGGGTCTGGCGCCGCATGATCATCGATGCGATTCGGGGCGACCCGGAGTGGCGGGACGGCAATTACACCGCGCAGCCCCCGGCCGTGCGACTGGCGGCGCAAATGTTGTTTTACGTCAGCAGCAATCCGGTGCTGCGCCGCGAGGCCGCGCCCACGTTGAGCCAAAGCGATGCCGTGCTCGACGCGTTTGTCGCCAGCCACGGGAAAACGGCGGACGCCAACGATCTGCTCTACGCGTTCGAGGCTTCCCGGGACTACGACCCGGGGCCCGCGTTGGAGACGATCCGGGCGCCGCTCGTGGCCATCAACTCGGCCGACGACCTCATCAATCCGCCGGAACTCGGCGTGCTTGAGCGCGAAATCAAGCGGGTCGCGCGCGGCCGGGCCGTGACGATTCCGTCCAGCCCCGAGACCCGGGGACATGGCTCGCACACGGTGGCGAAGCTGTGGAAGCAGGAACTCGAGGCGCTTTTGCGCGAAAGCGCGCGGTGAAGGCGCCGCTGTTTCGGGTGGCGGTCGGGGCCGCCGCCACTACCGTGCCGCGCATGGCTTCAAAGAAAATTCGCTGTGGCGTCGCCGGGGTTGGCTCGCTCGGCCAGCACCATGCGCGCATCTACGCGGCGCTGCCCGGCGCCGAGCTGGCCGGCATCTTCGAGTCGAACGACGCCCGGGCGGCTGAGATTTGTGCGCAGCACCAGTGCCGCCGCTTCACCACGCTCGAGGAGCTCGGCGCCGCCTGCGACGCGATCTCGGTGGTGGTGCCAACCGATCAGCACGCGGCCGTGGCGCTCCCGCTCCTGGCCCGGGGCGCGCATCTCCTGATCGAAAAACCGATTTGCGCCTCGTTGGAGGAGGCCGAGCGGGTGCTGGCGGCGGCGCGCGCGGCCAATTGCATTGTGCAGGTGGGGCACGTCGAGCACTTCAACCCGGTGATGAGTTTCCTGGAAAAGGAAATCGACGAGCCGCGTTACATCACCGCGGAACGCCTGGCGCCGTACCAACCGCGCGGCACCGAGGTGGGCGTGGTGCTTGATTTGATGATCCACGACATCGGCATCGTGCTCGCCCTGGTCAAATCACCCCTCGCGAAGATCGACAGCGTGGGTGTGACCGTGCTGTCAAAAAGTGAGGACATCGCCAACGCCCGCCTCCAGTTTCAGAATGGTTGTGTGGCCAATCTGAGCGCCAGCCGGATGAGCACCAAGAAAGCCCGCGAGATCCGAATCTTCCAGGGCGACGCCTACCTTTCGCTCGATTTCATGAACCAGACCGGGCACCTGGTGAAGAAGAGCGACATCATCGCCTACGGGCTCAAGCTGAAGATCGGCCTCGTGAAGGCGGGAGACCTGGGCGCGATCCCGGTGCGCCAGATTCCGATCGAGAAAGGCGAGCCGCTCGCGCTGGAGCTCGCGCATTTCATCGAGAGCGTGGTGCGGGCGAAACAGCCGAAGGTCGGCGCGGCGCTGGGCAAGAGCGCGCTGGAAGTGGCGATCACCATCACGGAGCAGATCCGGGAGGCGGAAAGAAAATCGTGAAAGCGGGCAGCGGGCACCGGGCAATTTCCAAGCCGGGACGGAACCCACCGCGCCGGCCGAAGTGATCGGGAATTTTCGATTTTCGCTGGCCGCTTTTCAGTTTTCACGATTCCCAATTCCAGCATGACGCCTTTGCTGCCCTTCCGACTTCCGCCGCCGGCCGCCGGCCGCGTCGATCTGCTGATCGTCGCGGGTGAACACTCGGGAGACGAGCACGCGGCGCGGATGGTCCAGGAACTCCGGGCGAAGCAGCCCGGAGTCGTGGTGGCGGCGCTGGGTGGATCGGCGCTGGCCGCGGCCGGAGCACAGTTGTTGCACGATTTGACGTCATCGTCGGTGGTGGGACTCGTCGAGGTCCTGAAAAATTATTCGTTTTTCAAGGCGCTTTTTGGCGAGACGCTGCGGTGGATCGACGAGCACCGGCCGCGCGTGGTGTGTCTGGTCGACTATCCCGGGTTGAACCTGCGCCTGGCAGCGGCGCTGCGGGAGCGGGGCCGGTCGGTCCGGGGCGGCGGCGCGATCAGGACGGTGTACTATATTTCGCCGCAGATCTGGGCGTGGAAGGCGGGCCGGCGCTTCACCATGGCGAGGGATCTCGATGCGATGGCGGTGATTTTTCCGTTCGAAGTGCAGTGTTATGCCGACACGACGCTGCCGGTGGAGTTTGTCGGGCACCCCTTTGTGGCGGCGGACCATGTGGCGCCGGTGCGCTTCGATCCGACGGGGCCGATTCTCCTGTTGCCGGGCAGCCGGGTGCAGGCCGTGCGGCGGATTTTCCCGTTGCTGCTGGGCGGCTTCGCGGAGTTCGCGCGCGAACGGCCAGAGGCGAAGGCCGTGGTGCTGTACCCGAGCGATGACATCCTGGCGGTGCTGCGCGCGGGGAATCCTCCGGCGAACGTGCAACTCGTTTCGGTGGGCGGAGGTGGGGCGGACACGTGGCGGCCGGCGGAGCCGGCGCACGAAGCAATCGTCCAGTCGGCGGCGGCGGTACTCACCTCGAGCGGCACGATGTCGATGCATTGCGCGCTGGCGGGGATTCCGGGGGCGGTGGCGTATCGGGCCAACTGGCTGACCTACCTGCTCGGCAGGATGCTGGTGCGGGTGGAGCACCTCGGCATCGCGAATCTTCTGCTCGGCGAGCCGATGTATCCGGAGTTCATCCAGGGCGCGGCGACGCCCCGGGCGCTCGCCGCCGAATTGCGCGACTGCACGACGACGGCGGCGCGCGTCGCCCGGACGGCGGCGCAGGCCGCACGGTTGCGGGCGGTGGTGGCGCAGCCGGCGGGTGGCACGGCGGCGGATTGGTTGGCTCGGCAGTTCTGAAGTCATGAAAACGAAACTGGCGCCAGGGAGGGTTTAGCATTCTCTACAGCAGATGCCTGGCCCCCACATTTCCCGATCGCCGCGTGAGCGACGCAGCCGGTTTCTGCCAGGGATTGTGTTGGTCGGCGGTCTGATGTTGACGATTTCCGGCTGGCTGATTGAGCGCGCGCATGTGCGGGCGGAGGACGTGGCGCGCTTCGAGCGATTGCAGGAGCGGCTGCTGGAGGCGGCGGACAGCCGGTTTCGCGCGGCGGAACAGGCGCTGCACGGCGGTCGGGCGCTGATTGGTGGGGCGGAAAATCTTCCCCGCGGGAGTTGGACGCGTTTTGTCGAATCGATGTCGCGCTTTTTCGACCATGGCGTGGTCGGGCTCGGCTATGTGGAACGGGTGCAACGCGAGCGGCTGGAAGAGGTCGAGCGGCGGGTGCGCGCGGAGGGTCTCGCCGATTTCACGATCGAGCGCCGCGGTGAAAATCCCGAGCTCTTCGTGGTCACACTGATCGAGCCGGCCGCGCGCAACGCCGCCGCGCTGGGCGCAGACGTGGGTGGCGGCACCACCCGGCGCAGTGCGGCGGTGCGGGCGATGCGGACCGGTGAGGCGGTCATCACGAAATCGATCGCCCTGATCGAAGGCGCGCAGACCGCCCGCGGCGCACTGCTGTTTCTGCCGGTGTACCGCTCCGATCAGCCACCGGGCGATCCCGAGGAGCGCCAGCGGATGTTGCGCGGCTGGGTCTATGCCTCGCTGCGAGTCGACGAACTCCTGCGCAACATCGGCGCGGTTACCGAGGGGCAGATCGACTACGAGGTTTTCGACGGCAGCTCGGCCACGCCGGAATCTTTGTTCTTCGATGCGGACGGCCGCTTCGCGTTTGGCGACACGACCTGGCGGGGTGGGGCGTCCGATGGGGCGGGGTTGGCCGCGAGTGTGAGCCGGACGGTTTACGGACACACCTGGATGCTCCGGATGCGAACGACACCGGCCTTTGACGTGGTCGGCAACCGCTGGCGGGGTTGGCTGATTCTCGGCGGAGGCGTGCTGGTGAGTTTTATGAGCGCGGGATTTACCTGGACGCTGGTTGGTGCGCGCGCCCGCGCGCTGGCGCTGGCCGAGCGGATGACGGCCGATTCGCGTCGGCTGGCACTGGTGGCCAGCCGCACCGCCAGCTCGGTGGTGCTGACCGATCCGCACTGGCGAATCGAGTGGGTCAACGAAAGCTTCACGCGCTATTTCGGTTACACCCTGGACGAGGTGAAGGGCCGGCAGCCCGGGGAACTGCTCAGTGGCCCCGACACAGATCCCACCGTGATCGCCGCGATCGGTTCCCAAAGCGCAGCGGGACAGCCGTTCAAGGGGGAGGTTCTCAACCGGGCGAAGGACGGGCGGGCGGTGTGGGTGGAACTCGACGTGCAACCGCTGCGGGACGACAAGGAGGTGGTCACTGGCTTTGTGGCCGTGCAGCTCGACATCACCGAGCGCAAGCGCTTCGAGGAGGAGTTGGCAAAGAAGGAGGCGCTTTTCCGCATAATTTTCGAACGCGCGCCGGTGGGCATCTCGTGGATGGTGAGTCGTCGGGCGGAGACGCGCATCGTCAACCCCGCCCACGAGCGCATCACCGGCGTCCTGGCCGCGCAGGCTCACGATACGAACAGTTACGTCGCGGTCTCGCATCCCGAGGATCGCGCGAAGCAGTCTGAGTTGCTCGACCGGCTTTACCGGGGCGAGATCAAGGAATTCCTGCTCGAGAAACGCTATCTGCGTCCCGATGGCAGCGCGGTCTGGGCGGCGATGAACACCGCGCTGTTCCCGAAAGCGATCGGCGAGGAGGCGCTGGAAATCACGACTCTGGTGGACATCACGGAACTGAAAAACGCCGAGGAGAAAACAGCGCGGCAGCAGCAGCAGTTCCGCTTCATCTTCGAGGCCACGCCGATCGGCATATCGTGGCGGCACGAACGCACGGACGGCACCATCGTGCGGCAGATCAACGACGCGCATCTGGCGATCTGCGGGCTGACCCGCGCCGAGGTCGAGCGCCCGGGGGTGTTTGCCAGCATCAGTCACCCGGATGAAATGGAGCAGCAGCGCGTGCTTTACGCCCGGATCGAATCGGGCGAGGAGCAGTCGATTTCACACGAGAAACGCTACGTGCGCCGTGATGGTTCGGTCGTCTGGGTGGTGCGCTCGGTGCGGCGCGAACCGTTGCCGGATGGCAGCTTTCAGGAAATCTCGGCGATCGTCGACATCACCGGCCAGAAACGCCAGTCGGAGGAGCTGCGGCTGGCCAGGGATGCGGCGGAGGCGGCCAATCTCGCGAAGAGCCAGTTTCTCGCGATGATGAGCCATGAAATCCGCACGCCCATGAACGGCGTGATCGGCATGACTTCGCTGCTGCTCGATTCAAAGCTGACGCCGGAGCAGCTGGACTGCGTCGAAACCATCCGGGGCAGCGGCGACTCCCTCCTCACGATCATCAACGACATTCTTGATTTCTCGAAGATTGAGTCGGGCCGGCTGGAACTTGAGCACGTGGTCTTCAACGTGCGCGCGTGCGTCGAGGGTGCGCTCGACCTGCTGGCGCCGAAATTCAAGGAGAAGGGGGTCGATCTGCTCTATGAGATTGGGAACGGTGTACCGGGGGAGGTGCATGGCGACGCGACGCGGTTGCGGCAGGTGTTGGTGAACCTGATCGGCAACGCGGTGAAATTCACCGAAATCGGCGAGGTCGTCCTTTCCGTGCAGGTTGGCGCGAGTGTGGACGGGCGGGTGGAGCTGTGCTTCGCCGTGCGGGACACCGGCATTGGCATTCCGTCCGACGGGATCGCCCGGCTCTTCCAGTCGTTTTCCCAGGTGGACGCCTCGACCACCCGCAAGTTCGGGGGCACCGGACTCGGCCTGGCGATCAGCAAGCGACTCGCCGAATTGATGGGCGGGCGCATGTGGGTGGAGAGCGAGGTGGGCCACGGATCGATCTTCCACTTCAGTATTCTGGCCGCCATGGCGGAAACGAAACCCCGTTCCTGGATGGCGCCGAATCCGGCTGCGCTCGCCGGGCGTTCACTCCTCGTGGTGGATGACAACGCCACCAACCGCCGCATCTTGTCCGAATTGGCGACGGGTTGGGGCATGACGGTGCGGGCGTTAGTTTCCGGTCCCGAGGTGCTCACGGCGCTGCGGGCCGGTGAACTCTTTGATTTGGCCGTGCTCGACATGCATATGCCGGAAATGGACGGTGCGATGCTGGCGCGGGAGATTCGCCAGTTGCGCGAGCCCGAGGCGATGCGACTCGTGCTGCTGTCGTCGATTGGTGCCCGCGAGGGAGTGGGTGAACCCACGCTGTTCGACGCGTACCTCACGAAGCCGGCCAAGCCGGCGCTGCTGTTGGAAACGTTGGCGGCGTTTTTCAAGAATACTCCGGTGCCGGAGCGTTCGGTCACGACCCAGCCGTTTGTGGCCGCGGTGGCGGCGGCGGCCACCCGCGCCGAACAGGTGCTCCTGGCGGAAGACAATGTCGTGAACCAAAAGGTCGCGCTGTTGATGCTCGGGCGGTTGGGCTACCGGGCGGATCTGGCGGCCAACGGCTATGAGGTGATTACGGCCGTGAGGCGCCAGCGTTACGACGTCGTGCTCATGGACGTGCAGATGCCGGAGCTGGACGGGCTGGAGGCGGCGCGCCGGATTTGCGCGCACTGGACGGAGCGCCGCGATCGGCCGTGGATCATCGCGATCACCGCCAACGCGATGCAAGGGGATCGCGAGGCCTGCCTGGCGGCGGGGATGGACGACTACATCAGCAAGCCGATCAAGACCGAGGAGCTGGCCGCCGCGATGGAGCGCGCGCGGGTGGAGATTGGTAAATGGTGAATTGGTCGCGGTAGTTTCCCATCGCGGCGACCGCAGCCGAAGGAAGCAAGCAGCTGGTCACAGAGGTCACTGAGGCCCGGCCGGAGGGCACAGAGAATACCGCCGGAAAACAACGCCCGCCTTCGCCAAGCCTTCGGCGCGGCAAGCACGAGCGTAGAGATCGGAAAAAGCAGGTGGAGTTACGACTGGTCTTTGTACTACACGGTTCGCATTTCTTGTTACGCGGCGAGGAACTTCAAGCGAAGATCCAGGCGGAGTAACCGCTAATCGGATTTCATCAATTGATGAAATCTTCAAAGAGAGCTTCGGCTCATCGCCTTCGCGGCAAGTTTTTACGGTTCGCTCATCGCGAACTTTCCGGTCTGCGAGGCGCAGACCCCACAATCTGCCACCGGAGGCGATGAGCCGGAGGGGTGTTCCAAGTTTCGCCCCTTGGCGAAACTCATTGGCGGTTCCACCCTCTGCGCTCTCGATCAATTCCTTTGGCTTGCCCGCCGCCGGAGGGTTGCGGCGTCAGCCGCGCCAGGTTCTCTGGGATCTTTGCGGCTAAATTATCCTGGCTGTTCCGTTGGCTGCGGCCCTGAGCCGCGGTGCGATCTTCTGGGACAAAAAAATCTGCTCAGCCAGGATCGAAGTGGATCAATGGTAGCGCCGATCGTCGCCGGCACTCCGCCTCCGGCGCAAGATGGCGCTCAGACGGCTTCGTCGGCGGTGACCGGGGCGGCGTTTCTCGCCGCCGCTTCGCCGGAGGTGGAAACCAGGGCGCCAATTTGCGGCGCGACCTGCCGCCAGAGTGCGTCGGCTTTCCCGACGACAATCGCCCGGCACTTCGAAATCTCGGCCTCGCGGGCCGCCCGATTCTCGTCCGCGACCTTCGCGAGATCGTCGAGGTTGTAGAGAAAGACATTTTGCAGGTCGGCCACGGCGGGGTCGACGTCGCGCGGCAGGGCCTGGTCGATGAAGAAGAGCGGGCGGGCCGGGCGGCGCTGCATCGCCGTCCGGGCGGCCGCGAGCGAGATCACGAGGTCGGGGGCCGCCGTGGCGCACACGACGACGTCGAACTCCGCGAGGCGCGACTCGCGCTGTTCGAACGGCATCGCGCTGGCCCCGAACGACGTCGCCAGTTCCATCGCGTGCGCAAAATTCCGGCTGGCCACGGTCAACGCCGCCGCCCCCCGGCTCTGAAAGGCCCTGGCGGTTTTTTCCCCGATGTCGCCGGCGCCGAGCAGCAGGATGCGCGTGTCGGCCAGCCCGCCAAAGATGTTGAGCGCCAGCTCGACCGCGACATTGGCGACGCTCACCTGGCCCGCGGTGATGGCGGTGGTGGTGCGGACATGCTTGGCGGCCTGGAATCCCTTTTGGAAAACCCGGTTCAGGACGGGGCCGGTCGTGCCGCTCGTTTGCGCCGCGGCGTAGGCGGCCTTCACCTGGCCGAAGATCTCGGTCTCACCCAGCATCTGGGAGTCGAGGCCGGCGGACACTTCGAGCAGGTGCTGCACCGCATCTCGTCCGCGCAGGTCGAGGCGGATTTTTTCGAATTCGCCGGCGTCGAACTTCTGACGGGTGCAAAATGCCGCGCTGACGCGGGCGACCGCCTCGGCGTTGGTGGCCACGCCGTAGAACTCGACGCGATTGCAGGTGTTGAGCATCGCAAACTCCCGCAACTCCGCGATGGTCCCGAATTGCGCCTGCAGGGCGGTGGCCGCGTCGGCGCTCAGGGAGAGTTTTTCCCGTATGGCCAGGGGCACCCGGTGGTGGGTCGCGCCGATGACGAAGAGTCCGGGCGTGCTCATGGGGCGGGCGGGGCGGGGCGGGCGATTGCGGCACCGGCGGCGGCGTGCCGGCTGCGCTCCACCACAAAGAGCGACAGCATCGCGGCGATAAAAAGCATGAGGCAGGTCCAGGCGAAGCGTCTGGCGAGCAGCACCCCGCGCAGTCGCAGCCCGAACGCCGTGGCGGCGGCGGACCAGACGGTCAGCGTGACGAGGATCTTCGTGCTGTGCACGGCCGCGGTGTCGCGCAACCAGTGAAACGAACCGACGAGCAGCGCAATCCCGAGGATGGCCGCCCCGGCGCCGAGGAGCCGCACGCCCATGTGATCGAGATCGCGGATGGAGGGGAGGAAGGAGAACCAGCCGCCGAGCTGTTTCGATTTCAGCGAGTAGTTTCGCAGCAGGAACATGATCGAGGTGAGCGCGAGGAGACCGAACACGCCGTAGCTGAAGACGGCGAGGGCCGCGTGCAGTTCGATCCATGGGTTGTGACCGAAAATATGGGTGCGGGCGGTCGCATCCCAGCCCGGGAGACCGAGCGAAATGAGCGTGAGGGTGGACGCGAGACACGCCGTGAAATAGCCCAGCAGACTGAGGCGGAAGGTGGCGCCGACGACGAGGTAGAGGGTGATCGCGGACCAGGCGGTGAACTGATAAATTTCAAACTGATTGCCGAGCGGGCAGCCACCGACGGCGCGCCCGCGGATGCCGAGGCCGATCAGTTGCAAAACATAGCCGGCGGCGATGAGAGCGTACGCAATCCCACTGGACGGTTTTCCCTGGCGCAGCAGCGCGATCGTGCCGTGGGCGAAGCCGGCGAAGTAAAGCGCGGCGGCGGCCCAGAGCCACATACGATCGGTGAAGGCGGCAAGCATCGGGTGGCGACGTTAGGGGGAGGGGCGCGCGGGGCAAGTCTCGCGGGAGATCCGGCAAAGGATGCGCCGGAAAACGCAAGCGTTGCATGATTGTGGCCAGGCTTGCCGTGCACGATCGACGCGCCACATTACCACCGAATTCCACACCCCTGATGAAGCCAGCCCGAGATTCGCGCATCGATACGTATATTGAAAAGTCGGCGCCGTTTGCGCGGCCGATTCTGCATCAGCTACGTGCGCGCGTGCTGCGCGCCTGCCCGGCGGCGGTCGAATCCATGAAATGGGGCATGCCGCACTTCGAGTATGCCGGCGGGATTCTGTGCGGCATGGCTGCGTTCAAGGCGCATTGCACATTTGGATTCTGGCACCAGGGAATGGAAAAAGTCCTGGGTGCGGACGGCGCGAAGGCCGAATCGGCGATGGGGAGCCTTGGTCGAATCACACGGCTTGAGGATCTGCCTGCAGACTTGACGTTGCGGCGCTACTTGCGGGCCGCAGTCCAGCTGGCGGACTCCGGCGCGCCGGCGCGACCGCGACCATTGGCGAAAAAGAAAGAGGCGAGGGTGCCGTCGGATCTGGCGGAGGCGCTGCGGGTGAATGCGATGGCGGCGCGGACGTTCTCCAATTTCAGCCCGAGCCACCGACGCGAGTATGTCGAGTGGATCGAGGAAGCGAAACGGTCCGAGACCCGGCAGAAGCGCCTCGCCTCGACGGTCGCGTGGCTGGGCGAGGGCAAGTCGCGCAACTGGAAATACGAGAACTGCTGAAACTCACCCAACCCAGGGTCGCGACGGGCGAATCAGAATCTCTTCGACGGTGGCGCGGGCCGGGAGCATGGCGGCGAACCACACGCAGGCGGCGATGTCTTCCGGCTGCATCATGCGGGCGCGGGCCTCGGGCGGGGGCGGCAGGGCGCGTTTGTTGAGAATCGCGGTGTCGATGTCGCCGGGGAAAACGCAGCACGCACGGATGCCGTTGGGGCGTTCCTCGGCATTGATCGTCTGGGTGAGCCCGGTGAGCCCAAATTTCGAGATGACGTAGGCCGCGCCCGATTTCGCCGAGGCCTGCTTGCCGGCCTCGGAGCCGATGTTGACGATCATGCCGGCCCCGGCGGCGCGCATGACGGGCAGAAACGCCTGCACCATGGCGAGCACTCCGTTGATGTTGGCATCCATCACGGCGGCATAGTCGGCTGAGGAGAGCTCGGCGAGGGAGCGGCGGGGAATGTTGTGGCCCGCGGCATTCACCAGGACATCGATTCGCGCGAAGCGGGCAAGGATGGCGGCCGCGGTCTGGGCCACGGCGTGAGCGTCACCCAGATCGCAGGGCAGGGCGACGAGGCGCGGCCGCGCGGCGGCGGGAGCCAGCTTAATCGTCGCGGCGAGGACTTCCGGCCGGCGGCCGAGGAGGGCGACGCGCCAGCCTTCGGCGGCAAACTTGAGCGCGGTCGCCCGGCCGACGCCGGAGCCGGCGCCGGTCACAACTGCGACGGGAAGCGGAGATTTCTTGGCGGACATGGGAAAGGGGCGAAGTCAGGGCGGTCGACGTCGGGCAGGCGAGCAAGAACGCGATCGCCGACATGACATGTTTTGCGCGGCGCGAGCTTGCCACGCCGCCAGCGGGATCTACGGTCCCAGTCCCCCTATATGAAACGCTCCCGCCTCCTCTGGATCGCCGCGCTCGCCGCGATCGTTCTTGCCTCGCCCTTCGCGTACGCCGCGAAGCCGGCCGCCGCCAAAGCCGGCCCCCAACTCGGGCTCCAGACCTGGACCTGCCGCAACATGGACTTCGACCAAGTCGTGGCCTTCGCGTTGAAGCACGGCATCACGCAGCTCCAGTTCATCTCCAAGCACATGGACCCCAAGGCGGCACCGGAGGAAACCCTGCGCAAGAAGGCGATCCTCGATGCGAAGGGTCTCGCGGTGTACACCTTTGGCGTCAATGGCACGGCGATGAACAAGGAGGAGAACCGCAAACTCTTCGAGTTCGCGAAGCTCGTGGGCGTCAAGGTCATCATCGTCGAACCGAAAAACCTGGCCGAATGGGACAATCTCGAGGAACTGGTGAAGGAGTACGATCTCAAGCTCGCGATCCACAACCACGGCACCGGTTCGGTCTACGGTGATCCCGCCACGGTGAAAAAGGTTCTCGCCGCACGCGACCGGCGCATCGGCGTGTGTCTCGACGTCGGCTGGGTGACCGCCGCGGGCTTCGACGCCGCCGCGGTGTTCCGCGACTACGGTGACCGCGTTTACGACCTGCATTTCAAGGACAAGGTCGTGGAAACGGCCGCCGACGGGAAAAAAGTCGCGACCGACACCGAGATTGGCAAGGGCCAGTCCAACTACGCGGGTCTGTTCGCCGAGATCAAGAAGAGCAAGTGGTCGGGCGTTCTGGCGATTGAGACTGACAGCAAGGGCTTCGCCGAAGATCCGAACCGCCTCGTCGCCGAAGCGAAGATGTTTTTCGCCGCGAGCCTCGCAAAGAAGTAATTCGAGGTGGAGCCCGTTGTCCCCAACGGGCTTGGTTTGAGAGGAAAACCGACACCCAAAAGCCCGATGGGGACATCGGGCGCCACCTTGAAGTTACCATGAAAACCCTTCTCACCTTCACGCTCCTGACCGCTGCCGCCGCCTTTGCGGCGGTGCCGCGGCAGCCGAACATCGTCTTCATCTTCTCCGACGATCACGCGTATCAGGCGATCAGCGCCTACGGTGAGGCGCGCAAGCTGCTCGAGAGCCCGAACATCGACCGCCTCGGCAAGCAGGGCGTGCGGTTCGATCGTTGCCTCGTGCCGAATTCGATTTGCGGTCCGTCGCGCGCGACGGTGCTCACCGGAAAATACAATCACCTGAACGGCTTCGTGAATAATTCGAATTCCACGTTCGATCCCACGCAGCTCACGTTTCCCAAGCTCTTGCAGAAGGCCGGCTATCAGACCGCGATTGTCGGCAAGTGGCACCTCATCTCGAATCCCACGGGTTTCGATTTCTGGCAGATTCTGCCGGGCCAGGGCGTTTACTACAACCCGCCGATGATTCGCATGGGCGAGCAAATCAAGCTTTCGGGTTACACGACCGACCTGATCACCGACGTCTCGCTCGAGTGGCTGCAGAAGCGCGACAAATCGAAGCCCTTCCTCCTGATGTGCCAGCACAAGGCGCCGCACCGCGAGTGGGCGCCGGCGCTCCGCCATCTCGGGGCGGACAAGGATCGCGTCTATGCGGAGCCGCCGACCTTGTTCGACGACTACGCTAACCGCGGAATCGCGGTGCGAGATCAGGACATGACCCTCGAAAAGACGATGAACGACCGGGACCTGAAGTTTGTGGCGCCCCCCGGTCTCACCCCGGAGCAGAAGAAGGAGTGGGACGCGTACTATGAGCCGCGCAACGCCAAGTTCCGCGCGGCCAATCTGGCGGGCAAGGACCTCGTTCGGTGGCGGTATCAGCGTTACATGCATGACTACACCGCCACGCTGCGCGCCGTCGATGAGAGCGTGGGGCGTGTCCTCGACTACCTCGACCAGGAGGGGCTCGCCGACAACACCGTTGTGATTTACGCCAGCGACCAGGGCTTTTATCTCGGCGAGCATGGCTGGTTCGACAAGCGGTGGATCTTTGAGGAGTCGGCGCGCACTCCGTTGCTCGTGCGCTGGCCGGGCGTGGCCAAGCCGGGCACGGTCAGCAAGGATATCGTCTCGAATCTCGATTTCGCGGAGACGATGCTCGATGCGGCGGGCGTTCCCGTGCCGGCCGAGATGCAGGGCCGCAGCCTCCGTCCGATTCTGACGGGTAAGCGCCCGGCCGACTGGCGGACATCTTTTTACTACCAGTATTTCGAATGGCCCGCGCCGCATCACGTGCGGCCGCATTATGGCGTCATCACCGATCGCTATAAACTCGTGCACTTCTTCGGCACGGTGGATGATTACTGGGAGTTGTACGATCGCGAAAAGGATCCGCACGAGCTACGCAACGTACTCGGCGATCCGGCGTACGCCGCCACGAAGGTCGAGTTGGAAAAAGAACTCACCCGTCTCCGCAAGGAATTGAAGGTGCCGGAGACAATTCCGCCGAGCTGGCTGGGCCGGCAAGGGGGCGAAGGGCAGAAAAAGAAACAGACGAAGCAGAAATGAACTGGGATGCCGGTGGCCGCCGCCGGGGTCCGGACATAGCGATATTTCGGCAACAATTTCGGAAAAATGCGGAAAGCGTCTTGTCATCCATTAGATGACAAGACCTTTCCAAATTCATCGGACTTTGGAGCGCGACCACACAACGACAACCTGACCCAGGCGGCAAACGACGCCTTAACATCGATACCATGCAATCGCTCCGTTTCGTCCTCTCTCTCGGGTTTGTTCTGGTGGACGTCGTTGCGACGCACGCCGCGACGCCGAAACCCAACGTCCTCTTCATCGCCGTCGACGACATGAACAACGACATCGGCTGCTATGGCAGTCCGATCGTGCAGTCGCCGAACCTCGACCGGCTCGCCGCCCGGGGCGTGAGGTTTGATCGCGCCTACTGCCAGTTTCCGCTGTGCAGCCCGAGCCGCTCGTCGATCATGACGGGGCTGCGGCCCGACCAGACGCGGGTCTTCGACCTGCAATATCACTTCCGCACGGGCCTGCCGGAAGTCGTCACGCTGCCGCAGCTCTTCAGGCGCCATGGCTATTACGCGGCGCGCGTGGGCAAGATTTTTCACTACGGCAACCCCGGCCAGATCGGGACGAGCGGCCTTGACGATGCGCCCTCATGGCAGGAAGTTTTCAATCCTGCGGGCGTCGACAAGACCGAGCACGAGCCCAAGGTCACGAATTACACGCCGACGCGCGGCCTAGGCCTGCGCTTGCCCCTAAAAAAATGACGGGACTTTTCTTCGGCGTTCTGCTACACAGCGGGGAAGATGCCAGCGGCCCCGCCGATCAAACAAACGCTTGAACTGCCCGAGAACGCGATCCTCGTGCGACAACTGCG
>SXGU01195926.1_pt1 | contig 17563 bp, 15 predicted proteins | sample 3174531 | NCBI WGS metagenome assembly SXGU01 (sample SAMN11356863, study PRJNA531348) | freshwater metagenome | isolation source: freshwater sample F1-140 | place: China: Fuxian Lake, Yuxi | collected 2017-12-25 | reverse complement strand
GCGCAGGCGGCGACGAGCTCGGAGCCGTAGCGCGCGTAGGGCCCCACGGTCGTGCAGATCACGCGGCTGCGTTGCGTGAGGTTCGCAAGGAACGCGGTATCGCTGCTGTCGCCGACCAGGATCGGCAGTTGCGCCACCGGCTCGTTCGACTCCGCAGCGAGCTCGTCGCGCACCTGCGCGAGCTTGTCGGCGTTGCGCCCGGCGATTGCCCAGCGCAGGCCACGGCCCACGCCGTGGCGTGCCAGCATGAACTCCGCGGTCAGCTTGCCCGTGAAGCCGCTGGCACCCCAGACGACGATGTCGAACTCGCGTGCAGTGTCGGTCATGCGTGCGCTCCCGTGTGTGCGTGTCGGCCGGCGACTGTAGAGGGTTCTCGCGCGCATTGTCGGGATCGTCCGCAGCGGGCACGGGCACGCGCCTGCCGACACGCATGACTCGCCGTCATGGGGCGCGTTCAGCCGGATGTGCCGCTGCCCATCAGGAGGACGATCCTCCCTCGCCCCCGACGGCCCGGGCGGGACTCACGCATTCGGGACCGACGCCTGCTGGCCAGGGGGGCGTGTAGTAACCCAGGGCCTGGTCTGCCATCTGGTAACCCAGCAGTTCCCGTAGCTCGGCGCTGAGCGATGCCGAAGCGCTGCTGGGCGCATTCCGGCAGGTGCTCCGCCGGGGCATCGGCCAGTCGCGATGCCCCGGCGGGCTCAGCTCGCCGGCGCGCGGAGGTTGCCGTCCTGGAAGTCGCGGTCTGCCCGCTTGCCGCGGTACACCGTCATGTCGATCGCGCGCCAGGTGTTGGGCACCAGCCGGAACAGCAGGCGCGGCTCTGTCTGCATGTTGGCGAAGAAGGCATCCACCGCCTTCGCGTTCGCCGGGTCGCCGCGCCCGACGTACTTCTCCGCCAGCAGGCGCGAGATCGGCCATATGTCGAAGTCCGGCAGCTGCCGCGCCTCACAGGGACCGTCGGCTTCCACGTGGCCGGCAGCGGGCAGCAGCGTCTCGATGCACAGCGACGCACGAGGATCTGCCAGCAGCTGCCTGCACCAGACGCGCGGCGTGGTGCCGGTGATCCAGAATGCCTCCTCGTGCCAGAGCCACCAGATCGGCACGGTGTAGGGCCGGCCGTCGCGGCGCAGGGTGGCAAGCACACCGATGTAGGGCTGCTTCAGGAATTCCTGCAGTGTGACCTTGCGCATGCGCGGCATGGCGGCGGCTCCTCCGGTATTGGTCGTTCAGTTGCGCCGTCGTTCAGGCGAAAGTCACCTGAACCTCGCCCAGGCACGAGAAGCTGCCGGCGTAGGTGCCCGCGCTGCCCTTGTTCGCGCGCGTGTAGGCGCCCGTGATCACGTGCATGCCGGCCTCCAGTGCGAGGTCGAACGCGGACAGCTCGCGCGCGAGCGCCGCGAGCGAGACGAAGTGATCGTCGATGTGGCCCTGCGCGTGCACGGTCTCCTGCAGTACGCCGTCGAGATGCTGCGACACCACCATCGCCGCCAGTGCCGCTTCGGCATCCCCGCCATGGCTGGCGGCAAGGGCCGCGAGCGACTGCTCCTGGCCGATCACGATGCCCCACTGGGACAGGTTGTCGGCGGTGCGGATGCCGCCATCGGACCCGCCGTCCGTGCGCTTCTGGTTCAGCTCGAACGCCGGCATCACGGCAGCGACGGCCGCCCTGGCCCGGGCCGGCGTGGTGTCGGCGCCGGCAAGCCGCGTGCCGATGCGGAAGCACACCTCGGTCTCGAGCCCGAGGTTCGGCACATCGGCGATCGGAATGCTTGCACCGCTGCGGAAGATGCGGCCCTGCAGCACGTAACCGAACGGCCGGACGCCGGGGCCGAAGTTGTCGCGCGATTGCCCGGAGGTCAGGCCGACCTTCCAGCCGCCAAGCGCCTCACCCTGGGCGCGCCAGCGATCGAGCACTGCCAGCTGGATACGTTCGCCATCCCTGATCGAGAGCTGTCCGACCAGGTGGTTCGCGTCGGTCGTGCCGCGTTGCTGGCCGTTCCAGAAGTGCTCGAGATGGGGTTGCATGGCGGGTCTCGCTGGGTGTTGGTGGAGGATGCTGACGATTCGTCTGCGGTACAGGCATGCGGCGCGCATCCGCTCGGCTCGCGCGGTGGGTTCGATGGCTGGCGCCGCCGCGGTCAGTCCCGCAGCAGTCGGGCAAACACCGGCTGCACCGAGGGGTAGCGGTTGTCCGCGATCGCCTGGGCGCGGGCGAGCTGGCCAGTACGCACATCGTCGTGGGTGAACACATAGAAGCGTCCGGCGCGCACTGCGTCCAGCACCGCGGCAGCGACGGCGTCGGGCGGCATGCCGTGCTCGAGCGACTGGTGGTAGACATCGAGCAGCTTCCGCGCACGTGCATCGGCAGGCGGTTGCGCAGCACCGAACTCGGGTGGGCGATTGCGCTCCGGATGCATCACGCGCGTGTTCACCGCGCCCGGGCAGAGCATCGACACGCGGATGTCTGCACCCGCGATCTCGAGGTCCTGGGCGAGGTTCTCGGCAAGGCCGACGGCGGCGAACTTCGAGGTGTGATACACGCCCACGTAGGGCCTTGGCGAGAACCCGGCCTCCGATGCGGTGATGACGATGTGCGCCGGCGCGCCCTGAGCAAGCATGCGCGGCACGAAGGCGCGGATTCCGTTGGCGAGCCCGAGCACGTTCACGCCGAGCACGAACCGCCACTCCTCGTCGTGCTGGGCCCACAGCGGTGCGAAGCGGCCCGTCACGCCGGCATTGGCGCACAGCAGGTGCACGGCACCGAAGGCGTCGAACACGCGCGCGGCGAGCGCCTCGACATCCTCCGGCCTCGTCACGTCACAGCGCTGCGCCAGCGTTCGTCCGTTGGCGCCGGGCAAGCCCTGTTCAAGCTGTGTGGTGGCGGCGAGCAGCGCGGCTTCGTCCACGTCGGCCAGCACCACGCGCATGCCCTGCTCGCGGCAGGCGCGTGCAAGTGCGAGGCCGATGCCGCTTGCCGCACCGGTGACCACCGCGACGTTGTCTGGTGCGAGCACGTTCGGTGAGCGTGCAACCGCGTGGGCATCGCTGGGCTGGCTCATGAAAGGCTCCGCGCGCTGGCAGACGTGATGGACGACGGGTCTGGCCGATCGGGACGCATGCGACCGCATCGCGCTCGTCTCGCGGCTGGCCGCTCAGGGGGACTGGAAGTCGGCCGGCGAGGCATCGGCTCCGAGGCGCAGGCGGATGACATTGCGGCCGTGACGGTACTCGTAGGCTGCATGCCGCGACAATCTCCGCAGCAGGAGAATGCCAAGCCGGCCAATGGGCCGGTCGTCCGGATCGCCCTGTGCGGCGGCGTTTGCCTGCGCATTACTGGCCGGCGAGAACGGGTCGTGCGGAGTGGCGTCGTCCTCGTATCGCAACTCGACTTCGTCGCCGGCGAGGGCATGCAGGCTGACCTGGATCGATACGTCCCCACGCCCGGCATGCGATCGGCCGGCATCTGCATGGCCGGCGTGCCCGTACTTGAGGGTGTTGGTATAGAGTTCCTCGAGCATGAGCACGAGCGTGAGTGCCGTCCGCTGTCCAAGGCCGAGGCGCAGTGCATCGGCCTCGAGCGCATGCAGCGCGGCGGCCTCGGTGGCAGGGTAGTCGCGCACGATCACGTTCAGGTGGCCACTCGCCGCCGCGGAGGTTGGGCCTGCATGGTTGCCGACCGTGCGCGTGCTCGCAACTCGCGCGGGCGGCGGCTGGCATGACGTGCCTGGCGTGGAACAGTTGGGATCGAGTTATCGCAGCACGAGGAGCGAGGCAATGCGGAACGACTCTGTTGGACCTGGCGACACCCGCCGGTGGCGCACGGCGTTGGCTGCCCGGCTGGCGCCCTGGTTGCTGGCGGTGCTGGGCCTGATGACGATCGATGCCGCCGCTGCTCCTGTCGGCATGGTCAAGCGGGTGGCCGGCGAGGCGAGCGTGCTGCGTGGCGGGCGCAGCTTGCCTGTGACGGTAGGCATGCGGGTTGAGCCGGCAGACGAGCTGCGCACGGGCCGCGGCGGCAGCGTCGGCCTCATGTTCGTCGACAACTCCCTCGTGTCGCTCGGGCCGAACAGTCGCTACACCATCGAGCGCTTCAGCTTCGATTCGACCACGCACAACGGCGCGTTTGCATCGCGGCTGGGCCGGGGCTCGCTTGCGATGGTCTCCGGCAAGCTGGCGCGGCAGTCGCCGGACGCGGTGACAGTGCGCACGCCCTCGACCATGCTCGGCGTGCGCGGCACCCGGTTCGTCGTGGAGGTGCCGTGATGGCGGGCAACGCACGCATGAGTGACAGGGCGAACGCGTTGTCTGGAGATCGCGCGGGTGCAGCGGCAACGTCGTTGCTTCGGCGCGCGAGCATCGCAGGTGCTTTCGCGACGCTCCTGCTCGCAGGCTGCGCGAGCGAACGCGTCGTGCTGCTGCCCAGCCCGGATGGGCATGCCAGCCGCCTGCAGGTGCTGCACGGCGAGTCGCAACAGGAGCGCACCGAGCTGAAGGTGCCCTACGAAGCGGTCGAGGTTTCCTCCGGTGGTGCGCGCGTGCGGGCAATGGACGAGGCCGAGGTGCGGCGCAACTACGGCCCCGTGCTCGATGCAATGCCGGCGGCAGCAGCGAGCTATGTCGTGTACTTCGAGACCGGCTCGATCGATGGCATCGATCCCGAGTCGCAGCGCGAACTCGATCGGGCCCTGAAGGATGTGTCCACCCGGGTGCAGCCGGAAGTCACGGTGATCGGCCATACGGATCGCGTCGGCGATGCGGAATACAACGATCGGCTGTCGCGTGACCGGGCGGCAGTCGTTGCCGCGCAGTTCCGCACGCGCATGAAGTCGCTCGGGCTCGACGACTCGAACGTCGACGTCGCGGGGCGCGGTGAGCGTGAACCGCGGCCGGGTGCGGAGACCGCGGATGAAGTGGCCTCTGCAAAGAACCGGCGCGTGGAGATCAGCGTTCGCTGATCTACGGGTATCAACACAGTTCGAACGCGCATCCTCGCGCCTCAGAGTGACGAAGGCCCGGGCACCTTGCGGTACCCGGGCCTTCGTGTTTTCAGGCTGCTGCCCGGTGCTGCGGATGGGCGTGCGGCGGTGCCGCCGCACGCCGACTGACGCTATCGGAGCTCGTAGCGCACGGAGGCCGTGGTGGTGAGCACGTCGGCGTTGTCGTCGGTGTTCAGCGCGATGCCTGCCGACAGTTCCGGTGTGAAGTGGTAGCGGCCCGACACGGTGAAGCCGAAGTCGCCTTCGTCGTCGATGTCGGTGTAGTCGATGCCCGCGCCCCACTCGAGCTGATCGGTGGCCATGCCGCGCAGGCCGACACCGAGCTGCACGCCGTCGTCGTTGCCTGCATCCTCCACGTCCACCTTGACCCAGGACAGGGTGCCCACGAGGTCCAGGTTCTCCTGCAGCGGGATGTGGGCACCGATGCCGAGACTGTAGCTGTCGAATTCCGCGTCCACGTTGCTGTTGTCGAAGTCCACCTCGGTGCTGGCATAGCCGGCAGTGAGGAAGACGTTCTCCGCCACGGCCAGCGAGCCGTTCAAGCCGAAGCCGTCGCCGTCGAAGTCGACGCCACCGATCTCGCCATCCACGCTCGCGTAGCCCACTTCGCCGTGGGTGTAGCTGAGGTTCTCGGCGTGAACCGCACCGCTCATGAGCACCGCTGGAATGAAGGCAAGAGCCGATTTCAGTACATGCATGTCGATTGATCCTCGAGACGTTGAACACGCGCCCTGCAGGACATGGCGCGTGGCGGGAGGCCGCCGTGCATCGCCATGTTCGAGGACGCAGGATCAGGATCGCGCATGCCGCCTGAACGATGACTGAACGGCTCATTTCGATCAGCAGAAAGCTCGATCAGCAGGGAGCTCGAGCGTGCGAGGCGTGCGGTGCCGCCTGCCGGGCCATCAACCCCCGAAAGTGTCGCCGTGCCAGGTGAGCGCGACGAGCGCGATGTCGTCGGGCAGCTCCGTGCCTGCCGCGAAGGCGAGCACGTCGACGTACAACGCATCCACGATGGCGCGGGCTGTCGGTGGCGTCGCTCCGCTGCTGGCGAACGCGCGCTGCACCACGGCCTCGAAGCGTTCACGCCCGTACAGCGCGCCCTGGGGATTCAGCGCCTCGGTCACGCCGTCAGTCATCAGCAGCAGCCGGTCGCCGGGGCGGAGCGCCAGCGGGGCGGCCGTGAACTCGAAGTCGTCGAGCACGCAGATCGGTGGCCCGCCACCGTCTTCCAGCGGCTGGATCTCGTCGCCGCGCATGAGCAGCGGCGTCTCGTGACCGGCGTTCACGTAGTGGCCACTGCCGTCGCGCAGGTCGAGCACGAACGCCGCCAGGGTCATGAACATGAACTCGGGATTGTCGCGGGCGATCTCGGTCTGTGCACGCGACACCACGTCGGCGATCGCCGCATCGTCGCGCAACGCGCTGCTCTTGGTGAGCGACTTCGCGAGGGCCATGAACAGGCTCGCGGGCACGCCCTTGCCGGACACATCGCCGATGGTGACGAACATCCTGTGCTCGTCGAGCATGAAGAAGTCGTACAGGTCGCCACCAACGCTGCGCGCGGGCAGGATGAACGCGGCCACGTCCAGGCGCGGCTCGTGCGCAAAGGCGATCTCCGGTTTCGGCAGCAGGCCGAGCTGGATGCGCTGTGCCGCGGCAAGCTCGCCCTCCATCCGCGCCTGGGCCTCGCGCTGCACCTGCAGCTCGAGCGCAAGTGCGCGCCGCCGGCGCTCGGTGTCGGACAACGTGAGCGAGAGCATCGTCGCGAACAGAAGGCCCAGGGCGAGCGTGGGGCCGGCAACGTCGAGCAACCAGCCAGGTCGCACGTAGGCAACGATGCCGCTGGCGGCAAGCGCCCCCAGCAGGCCGGCGAGCAGCAGGGTGGCGATGCCGCCGCGCAATCGCGGAACGAACCACAGCAACAGCAGGCCGCCCGCGACAAGGCTGCCGAGTTCCAGCCATGACGCGAAGCGAGGCCGCTGCAGCAGCCGGCGGTCGAGCACGTTCTCGATCACCTCCGCGTGGGCCTCGACGCCGGCACGGCGATCGCGCAGTGGCGTGCTCACCACGTCGAGCAGGCCGAAGGCATAGAAGCCGACGAGCAGCAGCTTGTTCTCGAGCATCGTCGGGTCGACGGTGCCATCGAGCACGGCGGCGGCGCTGACGATGCGCACCGGATCGCTGGGCGCGAAGTCCACCCACATCTGGCCGTCTGCGTCCGTCAGCGCGCTGAACTCCGCGATCTCGATCGCACGCATGCCGCCGCTGTCGGCATGGACGGTCAGGGCCTGTGCGCCGGCAGCGACGCGCAGCATTTCCATGGACAGCGTCGGCCAGGTCGCCGCGCCCACGCGCTGCAGCAGGGGCACGCGACGGACCACGCCGTCCTCGCGCTCGGCCGTGATCGTGGCCATGCCCGCCGCGGCGGCCTCGAGACTGGGGATGGTGCGCATCGCGCTGCGCCAGCCACGCAGGAAATCGCTGGGGTCCTCGCCCACCACCTGAAGTGGTGCGAGTGGACCATGGCTGTCGCGCGCGTCGATGCGCGCTCGTTCGGGATCGTCATGCAGCGCGGCGCTGACGACCACGGGCGCGCGCGCGAAAGCCTGCGCGAGCGTGTCGTCCTGCGCCGGCAGCGCCCGCAGGGCCGCGCCGAGCGCGGGCGGCGCGCGCAGGCGCGCTGCCACCTGTTCGGGCGAGCTGCCGTCTGGCTCCGTGAAGATGATGTCGAGGCCGATGGCCAGCGGCCGGCCCTGCTGCATTGCGTCGATCAGGGCCGCGAAGCGATCACGCGGCCAGGGCCACTGACCAAGACGTTCAACCGATGCCTCGTCGATCGCGACGATCGTCACCCAGTTCGCCGCACGCTCGCGCGGCAGCAGGCGCTGGTAGGTGTCGAAGTTCGCCAGCCGCAGCGCGGCGAGCGGGCCCGGCTGCCACGCGAGTGCGGCGAGCAGCAGCGCCAGCACGATCGCGCCGATTGCACGCGTGGGCAGCACGGGTCGCGAAGCGGCCGGCCCAGTCACCGCGGAAGGGCTCGCGGCAATGCCAGTGCCGGTGGTCTTGCCGGCAGGCTGCTCAGACATCCAGTTCCAGGCCGTCGTAGGCAGCCGTCACGCGCAACGGTGGCTGTTCGTCGCGCGTGATCTCCTCGAAGCGCCTGGTCTCCTCCAGCGTCGCGGCGATCCGTGCATCATCGAACACCGGCTCGTGATGGAACAGCACGAGGTGCCTTGCACCGGCCATCTGGCACAGCTCGACGCCAACGACATTGCTGGAGTGGCCCCAGTCCTCCTTCAGCGACACGGCGTCTGCCAGCGAGTACATCGCGTCGAACACCACCACGTCTGCGTTGCGGAAAAAGTCGGCGAAGGCCTGCATCTGGCCGAAGTCCTCTGGCTTGTGCTCCGAGTCGGTCGTGTAGATGCACACACGGCCACCGTGCTCGATCCGGTAGCCGTAGGAATCCCCCTCGTGCAGCTGCAGCATCGGCGTCACCTGCACACCGGCGATCTCCGTGGTGACGCCGGGCGTCAGCAGGTCGAAGGCGATGTCGGCGCCAAGGGCCTTCCAGGGCACGGGAAACGACGGCGCACCATGCTGGCGCTCGAAGGCCTCGCGCAGGTTGGCATGGCAGCCATGGATGATGATGCGGTTGCCGGGGATGAACGACGGCGTGAAGAAGGGGAAGCCCATGATGTGGTCCCAGTGCACGTGGGACATCAGCAGGTGGTAGACACCCGGCCTGCCGGCACGTGCACCTAGCACCTGGTTGCCGAACACGCGCAGCCCCGAGCCTGCGTCGCACAGCAGGTACTCGTCCTGCCCCGTGCGCACCTCCACGCAACTGGAGTTGCCGCCGAAGCCGCCGCCGATCTCGAAGGGCAGGGTCCCGGTCACGAACTGCAGCGCGTCGTCGCGCGTTGCGAAGCTGCGGCCTGCGGATGCGACGAGCGCGTCGGCGAGCTTGCCGCGCAGCTGTTCCAGCGTCAGTGCGATGGGCAGCGATCCGCGGGTGCCCCAGAACTTCAGGTTCATGACGAGGAACCGCCTGCCGCCGCGTTTCCCGCTGTCGGGCTGGCGGCCGTGCCGCTGCCTGTCGCATGTGCGGCCGCGGCGTCGGCGGACAGTGCTGCAAGCGCGGTGTCCAGCCCGGGATGGGTCGGGAACACCATGTCGAAGCGGCTGATCTTGAAGATCTCTGCCACCAGCGGTGTGAGTGCGGCGATGGCGATGCGCCCGCCCGCGGGGCGGGCCTGCTTCGACGCGAGCATCAGCACACGCAGGCCGGCAGACGAGATGTAGTCCAACCCCATCATGTCGAAGATGAGGCCATGTCCGCCCGTGCGGCAGCCGGTGAGCCAGGGCTCGACCGCGGTGCGGAAGGCATCTGCGCTGCCGTGGTCTACCCGGCCGCGTGGCGCGAGCACGACGATGTCGGCGTAGCGTGTGGGAGACAGGTCCATCGCGCCGTGTCCAGGGAGTGAGGAAGGGATTCTAGCCTCGTGCTGCCGATCGGGCTTGGTCCCTCGGGGTGCTGGAATGGGCCGACGCTGGAAGGGACGCGTGCGCGCCCGTTTGCCGGTATGGTCTCGGGCTTCCGGGGCGCGCCGACGGCGAGGCGCGTGGGGAATGATCGCGGCGCGTGGGGGGACGATGGGCTTGCGTGTTCTGGAAGTCGGCGGCGCAGCGGCCGGCTACTGCGGGCGGCTGTTCGTGCACCTGGGTGCAGAGGTCGTCCGCCTGGCGCCTCGCGCAGAGGCAGACCCAGACGCGGAAGTCGAAGCACTGGCGCTGTACCTGCACTCGGGCAAGGACGTGCGGCCGGACGACGGCGGGCCGCTCGCGATGGCTGCAGCGGCACACGGCCCGTTCGACATCGTCGTCGTGGAGGGCAACCCCGCGCTGCTCGCGGCACGCCGCTGGCACGAGGTGGCGGCACAGGTGCATGTCGCGATCTCGCCGTTCGGACTCGATGGGCCTTGCTGCGACTGGCAGGCCACCGGCAGCGTGCTGCTGGCGATGGGCGGCTACACGGCGCTGACGGGCGACCCCGGCCGCGCACCGCTCACCTTGCCGGGCCACTATGCCGAGTACCAGAGCGGCCAGTACGCCTACATCGCCGCGCTCTCGACCTGGCTCGCCGTGCGCGACGGGCGCATGCCGGCGGGGCGCAGCATCGATGTCTCGATGTGGGAGACGGTGCTCTCGCTCTCCCAGTTCACCACCGTGATGTGGACCTTCACGGGGCGCCTGCGCGCGCGCCACGGCAACGACTGGGAGAACCTCGCACCGCTGTCCCTGTTCCCGTGCGCCGACGGCTGGTTCATCGTCAACATCGTGCCGAGCTTCTGGGAACCCTTCACGCTGATGCTCGGGCGCCCTGAACTGCAGCTGGACCCGCGTTTCGCCACCAACGACGCGCGCATGGCGCACAAGCCAGACCTCTACCGCATCATCGACGAATGCCTTGGGCGGCTGACCATGGCCGAGCTGCTCGAGCTCGGTCAGCGCAGGGCGCGCGTCCCCACCGGTACTGCGCTGCAGCTCGCGCAGGTGCTGGACGATCCGCACCTGCGCGCGCGCGGGGCCTGGGACGTCGTGCGCAGCGCGCGCGGCCAGGAAGTGCGCGTGCCGGCCGTGCCATTCCGCCATGCCACCCGCTTCACTGACGACGCCAACCGGCGAGCGCCGGCCGAGGCGCCGTCACGCGAACGCAAACCCTTGCCCGCCGGAGGTCCTCTTCCGTCCGAGTTGTCGGCGGAATCTCCGGTCGAGCTGCCGGGCCCGCTGTCCTCCGTACGCGTGCTCGACTTCACGCATGTCTGGGCCGGGCCGCTGGCCACCCGCATCCTCGCCGACCTGGGCGCCGACGTGCTCAAGGTCGAAGCACCCTTCGTGCGCGGTGCCGCGAACGTGGGTCCCTCGCTGCAGGGCATCTATCCCGGCGACGCGCTGGGCCCGGACCCCTGGAACCGCCAGGGCATCGTCAACAAGCTCAACCGCAACAAGCGCGCGGTGGCGGTGGACATCAAGCAAGCCGAAGGCCGTGCACTGGTCACCGCACTCGCACGCGACAGCGACGTGGTGCTGGACAACTTCAGCGCCCGCGCGATGCCCGGCATGGGCTTCGGCATCGAGGCGCTGCGCGCACTGAACCCCGCGATCGTGCACGTGACGATGCCGGGCTTCGGGGTGAGCGGGCCGCACAGCGATTTCGTCGCCTATGGTCCGAGCGTGGAACCCATGTCCGGCTACACCGCGTTGCTCGGCTACTCGGACAGCGAGCCGCGGCTGTCGTCGATGGCATTGCCGGATGCCATCGCCGGTGTCACCGCGGCAGTGGCCGTCGTCAGCGCGCTCTACCGCCGTGACCTGCACGGCGAGAGCGGGCTCGTGGAGTGCGCGCTCCACGAAGGCGCTGTCGCAATGCTGGGCGAGCAGTTCGCCGCATTGCAGCTGACGGGCCGCCCTTCGCCACGACGTGGCAACGCGCATCCGGTGCACGCGCCCCATGGGGTCTACCGCTGTGCTGCGGACGCCGTCGTTGGCGATGACGCCTGGATCGCGATCGCGGTGACGGACGATGCGCAGTGGCGCGTACTTGTCGTCGTGCTGGGCCTGCCTGACGATCCGGCATGGGCGCACGCGGCGGGGCGGCGAGCGGACGCTGCCCGCCTCGACGCCTGTATCGAGGCAGCAACGCGCGCGCAGGAGCGGCTGGCCTGGATGCAGCAACTGCAGGCAGCCGGTGTGCCCGCGGGCGCGGTGATGGTCACCCCGGACTGGCTGGCAGATTCGCACCTGCGAGCGCGCGGCTTCTTCGTGACGCTCGGCGCCTCGCACATCCCCGCGCTGCCCTATCCCGGGCTGCCGGTGCGCATCGACGGTGCACGCGCGCGCGGCTGGTTCGCCGCGCCGCGCCTCGGCGAGCACAACGCGGAGGTCGCCCGCGGGCGTCTCGGCTGGTCGCAGGAACGCTACGCGGCGGCCTGCGCGAGCGGAGCACTCGTGGACCGGCCGCCGGATGGTCCGACGGCGTAGGCTTGGCCGCTTCGGCGATCACTTGTCGGGAAGATTGATCGGGAAGAATGATCGGGATCTATGATCAGGATCGACAGGGGATGACTGACGATGGCGGTGGAAGGGTTCGAACTGCGCAAGCGCGCATTGCTCGCGGATGGTGCCTCCTTCGGTGCCCACGGTGCCTACGAGCGCATCGAGGGCGAACTGCAGTACGCCGTCGATCCGCTGGCCGCATGCAACGCGCGCATCGTCGACCTGGCACTTGCGCCGCGGGAAGCCGATGGCCTCGTGCGCTTCCGTGGCCGGCTGTCGGTGTTGCGGCCCGCAGAACCTGCGGCGGGCAATGGCTGCCTGCTGCTCGACGTGCCCAATCGCGGCCGCCGGCTCGTGCTGGGATCGTTCAATCGCGTGTCGCCTGCCGCCGCGCTGGCGAATCCCCTCGATACGGGCGATGGCCACCTGCTCCAACAGGGCTACACGCTCGCGACCGTGGGCTGGCAATGGGATGTCGCCCGTGATGCCGGCTTCTGGTGCGAGGTACCTGAAGCCCGCATTGACGGTAGGCCGATCCGTGGTGACGTCGTCGCCCAGTTGCGGCCGGATCGGGCATCGCGCTGGATGCACATCGGGCAGCTCGGCGCGGCGCCCTACAGGCCTTGCGACCTCGCGCAGGACGATGCGCAGCTGTTCGTCGTGGACGAGCGCACGCGCGGCCGTACGCCGATCGAGCGCGCCGACTGGCGCTTCGCCCGCGAGGCGGCAGATGGCCGCGTCATTGCCGACGCTGCCCACGTGTGGCTGCGCACGGGCTTCACGCCGGGCGCGCTGTACCTGTTGGTGTTTCGCGCGGAAGGCGCGCCAGTGGTTGGTTGCGGCCTGCTCGCGGTGCGTGATGCCGGCGAGTGGCTACGCGCCGGACCATTCGGCACCCATGCACAGGTGCTCGGCTTCGGCGTATCCCAGACCGGGCGATTCCTGCGCCAGTTCCTGCACGAGGGCCTGAACGTGGACGCGCGCGGTGGCCGGGTGTTCGATGGTGTCTGGATCCACATCGCCGGTGCCCAGCGCGGGGATTTCAACCACCGCTTCGCCCAACCGTCGGCCGCGGGCGCGCCCAGCTTCGGGCAGTGCTTCCCGTTCGCACTCGCGGCCACACGTGACGCACTGGGCGGCGATGGCGCGCGCACTGCCGGGCTCGCGGATCGCACCCGCGAGGCAGGCGTGATGCCGCGCGTGCTGCTCACCAACACCTCCTGGGAGTACTGGCGTGGCGACGCAGCACTTGCCCATGTGGGCACGGACGATGCGGACCTCGCGGATGACCCCGACACACGCATCTACGCCTTCGCCGGTACCCAGCATGTCGGCGGCGTGTTCCCGCCGTCGCACGCGATCGAGATCGTGCGTGCGCGCTATCCGTTCTCCGTCGTCGACTTCGCGCCCGTGCTGCGGGCGATGCTGCGCAACCTCCATGCCTGGGTCGCGCACGGCACGCCGCCGCCGCCATCCCGGCATCCGCGCATCGATGACGGCTCCGCACAGCTGCCGGCGCAGGTGCTCGCGCGCTTCGCGCACTGGCCCGCACTCGTGCGGCCGGACCCGGACAAGCTGAGCCGTCTGCGAGCGCTCGTCCTGGACCCCGAGGCGGGGCATGTTCGCCAACCGATCGACGAAGGCGCGGCCTACCCGATGCGCGTGAGCGCGGTGGACGACGACGGCAACGAGGTCGCGGGCATCCGCCTGCCGGACCTGCGTTGCCCCGTGGGCACGCACACGGGCTGGAACCCGCGCCATCCTGAGGATGGCGGCTACGACATCGCCACGATCTTCGCCGGCTTCACGCGCTTCCTCGCACCTGACGAGGATGCCCGGGCGCAGGCAGGCGACCCGCGGCCCTCGCTGGCCAGCCGCTATGCGGGCCGCGAGGACTACGGGGTACGCGTGCAGCACGCGGCTGGCGAGCTGGTTGCCGAGGGCTTCCTGCGCACGGAGGACGTGGCCTGGGTGGTCGGCAACTGCCTCGCCCGCTACGACTGTGCCGTCACCCTGGGCTGATCGCGCCGACCATGCTGCTGCGTTTCTTCGACACCCTGCGCACCTTTCGCGTACCCGTTTCCACGCGCGAGCTGCTGGACCTGCTGGCCCTGTTGCGCACCGGCATCGGGTTCGCGGACACGGCGGCCTTCTATCACCTCGGCCGGCTCGCGCTGGTGAAGGACGAACGCTTCTTCGACCGCTACGACAGGGCCTTCAGGCACTTCTTCGAGGGTGTCGGCGGCATCGAGGGCGTGCTCGAGGCCGCACTGCCGCCAGCGCAGCTCGAGGCCTTGCTGCGCGAGTTGCTGCAGCTCGATCAGCGGGGCGAGCGGCCGCAGGGCGACGCACTGCGCGAGCTGCTCGCCCGCTATCGGGCGCGTGTGCAGGCGGTTCGGGCTGCGCAGATGCGTGATCTTGCTCCGACAGGTGACGATCGCGAACGCGCAGCGCGCGAGCACGGCGACGAGCGTGATGCCGATGATCGTGGTCGCGAACTCGACGAGGGCGAACGAGGAGACAGTGGGGGCGAGGACGACCAAGCCGAGGATGGCAAGGAAGGCGAGGTTGGCAAGGAAGGCGAGGACGGGAAATGCGACGACGGCGAAGGGGGCGAAGGCGACGACGGCGAAGACGGCGATGGCGAGGAAGGGGAGCGCGGCGAGGGCGAGGAAGGCAGCGAAGGTGAAGGCGAGATCGGTGCCGACGGCGACGCCCCCGAGGGCGAGCGCAAGGAGCAGGATGAGAGTCGCCGCCGCGTCGCCACGCGCGTGTGGGAGGAACGCCTGTTCGCGGACCTCGACGACGATGTCGAACTCGGCACGCGCACCTTCAAGATCGCGCTACGACGCCTGCGCCGCTTCGCACGCGAAGGCGCGGAGGAAGAGCTGGACATGGCCGGCACCATTGCAGCGACGGCGCGCAATGGCGGCATCCTGGACATCCGCATGGTCCCCGAGCGCCGCAATACCGTGAAGGTGCTGCTGCTGCTCGACATCGGCGGTTCGATGGACGATCACGTGCAGGCCTGCGAGCAGCTGTTCTCGGCTGCACGCAGTGAGTTCAAGTACCTCGTGCCGCTGTACTTCCACAATTTCGTCTACGAACACCTGTGGACCGACGCGGCGCGGCGTGACGAACATCGCGTGGCGCTGATCGACGTGGTGCGGCGTTATGGCAGCGACTGCAAAGTGGTGTTCGTGGGTGATGCGAACATGGGCCTGCACGAACTGCTCGAACGTGGCGGCTGCATCGAGCGCTACAACGAGCGGCCAGGCGTGCAGTGGTTCGGTGAGCTCGGTGCGCACTTCCGGCGCATCGCGTGGATCAATCCGTCGCCGCCCGGGCAGTGGCCCGACACCTTCAGCACGGTGCGCGTGCAACGCATGCTCGACGGCGCGATGTTCCCGCTCACCACGGAAGGCCTCACTGCGGCGATGCGTGCGCTTGCACGGTGAGTGCCTGGCGCTGCATCACCCCAACATGAAGAGAGCCGGCCACTGGAGCGATTGATGAGCGACGCAAGGGACGATGGCCTCGACGGCGTCCGCGCACGGATCCGCCAGTTTCGCGACGAGCGCGACTGGATGCAGTTCCACAATCCGAAGAACCTTGCTGCCTCGATCGTGATCGAGGCAGGCGAGCTGCTGGAGCTGTTCCAGTGGACCGACATGGTGCAGAGCGAGGCCGTCGGGCGGGAGAAGAAGCAGCGCATCGGCGAGGAGATCGCCGACGTGGCGGTGTACCTCATCGAGCTGGCGGATAACCTCGGGATCGATCTGGTGGCGGCGATCCACACCAAGATGGACGCGAATGCGCGCAAGTATCCGGTGGAGAGGGCCAGGGGCAGGAGTGAGAAGTACGATGAGTTGTAGGACCGGGTGGCGTTGGGTTTCTTTCGGTGTGGGCTGGCGGCAGATCGGGTGGTGGCGAGTTCGGGCATGGACGGGGTCGCGCTGGTCGTTCGTCCTTCGCTTGCGAGTCGGTGGTTCAAGGTGGGCGATCAGGCTGCACGAGTCGTGCAACGTAGCGGGAGGATGCATGAGAAATCTGCTGGTCTTCATTGTCGTCGCCCTGCTGGCGTCGGGATGTGCGACGCCGGCGGCGCCGATCGACATTCCGGGGATCGAACGCTCTGCGGGAGTGCGAGTCACTGACCTCCGTCCCGCTATGGAGACCCAGGGCGAGACGTTCAGCGTACTGGTCACCAGCGATGCCTACGGCACCAGTCGCATCGCGCAGGGCACTGTCCAGCCACCGCCGCTGCGGGTCCTTCAGCACCGGCTGCACGAGCGGTTCTCGATCTCGGGTGAAGCGCTCGACGTGAAGGTCCATCATTTCGTCGTCTATCGGAACATCGCCGGCCCGGGCAAGCGCATTGCGTTCGGCTCGATCGGGGGTGCGGTCGGCGCGGTGGCGGCGGGTGCGGTGGGCAACCAGGCCGTGACCGAGGGCGAGACGAGCCTCGAGAGGTCTGCCTTCGACGCCACGGCCAGCGAGGACGACGAGTGGAAGCGCGCGCTGTTCAGCGAAGGCGAGAACCCCAAGGGCGGCCTGTGCTTCATCGTCTACATCGACGCGGAGTTGCGCGGCAGGCGCGTGTTCACGCGTACGGTGTTCCCGGCGATCCTCGATGACATCAACCGTGCGATCCCGCTCTCGGTCGATGCGGCGATCAGGGCGCATATCGACATGCACGCACGCTGATGCCCTTCGCATCGCACTCCTGGCGTCACACTGCCTGATGCGCGATGCGCGAGTGCTTGCGGCCGTAGAGGATGTACACGGCGGCGCCAGCGATCGCGAACACCACGAGGATGCCGAAGGCGACCGGGTCGCGCTTCACCGGCCCGGGTGTACCCATCATGCTGCCGAGCAGGTCCACGCCCACGGCCTTGCTGGCCATGTCGAGCAGGATCGGGCCCATCATGAGCACCACGCAGAAGAAGATGCCGAGGATCGGCGTGAACGGATAGAACGGCACCTGGAAAGGGCGCACCACGTCGGGGTTGTGCTTGCGCAGGTAGAGCACGCTCGCGCACACGATGGAGAACGCCAGGGCGGTGCCGAGGCTCACGAGGTCGCCGAGGATGGAGAGCGGCAGCACCGCCGCGGCAATGGCGATCAGCGCGCCCAGCAGCACCGTGCCGGCGGCGGGCGTATGGAAGCGGCGGTTGATGTGCCCGAACAGGTCGCTCACCAGCCCGTCGCGGGCCATCTGGTAGAGCACGCGCGTCTGCGCATACATCAGAACGAGCATCACCGATGACAGCCCCGTGAAGGCGCCGATCTTGATCACGATCGAGAACAGGTTGATCTGCCCGGTTTCGGAGAGCGACCAGTCGATGAGTGCCCATGACGGGTTCATGCGGTCCACCGCCACGGCGATCGGGTCCGGCGCACCGAGCTCGCGGTAGGGCACTACGCCAGTCATCACCATCGCCACGAGGATGTAGATGATCGTGCACACCGCGAGGGAGCCGAGGATGCCGATCGGCACG
>SXGU01570163.1_pt1 | contig 17571 bp, 17 predicted proteins | sample 3174531 | NCBI WGS metagenome assembly SXGU01 (sample SAMN11356863, study PRJNA531348) | freshwater metagenome | isolation source: freshwater sample F1-140 | place: China: Fuxian Lake, Yuxi | collected 2017-12-25 | reverse complement strand
TCCCGAACGGTGATTTAAACCAAATCATCGCCGAGAAAGCAGATTGCAACTAAGCCCTACGACGAGTGCGCCCGGTGCCTCAAAAGGGCCCGGGTGCTTTTTTACACGATCGAATGAGAGATGAACGATGGGGGAGCCCGAAGGGGCGCCCCACTTTGATTTGGAGTTGGAATGAGTCCTGCTCAAAGCGAGTGCGAGTGAAAACAATCAAGATTCTCCAAAATTACGCCTTCATCCTTGCCCTGCTTGCCGGGGCCTGCGCGAGCCCCCTTCCCGGCCAACCCGGGGCGAGCCTCACGGAGACGAAGACGTCAAACCCAGGCGCGAACGACGCCGACTCTTCCGAAATTTTAGCCGACGAAGGAGAAGCTCTCCTTCTCCCCGAAACTTTCGATCGCGCGCGAGAGAAATTTAGATTGAGTGTGGAGAAGAACGCAGAGAACGCTCGCGCACTCTTTTGGCTCAGTCTCAGCGATCTCTTCTTAGAGATGAAGGGCATCGTTTTGAGGGTGAAGCCCGTTTACTTACGACTTCCCGATGGTGAAAAACGCTACGAAGCTTTCGCTCAACGATTCTCGAGCCAAGCCTCCAGTGGCCCGGGACGCATTTTCTTTCAGCGCACGCAAACTTCGATTCAGACGGGCCACGAACTCAACGAGTGGATGGACCGCGTGCGACTGCGCCTCATCAACCTACGCACGACGATTCGTAAAATTCGCGATATTGAAATCACGGTCTCACTTCCTCGCGGCCTCATCGCGAACACCAATTTTGAAGGCCGAGAAGGTTGCGGCCTCCTCTCCTTCGGACCTGTTCGATTCAGACCCGGCGAAGATCTCTGCTTTGAAGGTGGATCGGGCTCGATCGGCATCAACCGCGCCGATTACGACGTGATAGCGAGTGCTCTCGCAGTTAACCAAATCATGCTTGAGCTTTGGACCGCGTACTCCATGAACCCCGAAGCTCTCCTCCTGTCGTTCGATGATCATATCGAAAGCCGTGAAGCGGCCGAGCGTTTCGTTAAAAACCTTTTCACACGCGGGCACGACGGTCGACTGACTCGACCCGAGCCGCTGACGGGTATTAAAGAGTTGGCAGCTGACACGGTCTTGGCCCTCCGTCACGAGCTTGAAAACCAAAGAGAACTCTGCCCGCTTGGTTACACGCATCCCGACAATCGCAAAGGTTACCTCGTCGCCGTCGGCCGCTGCCTTCCCGTCGCCGGCTCGCGAAATTATCAGTACCGACAAATCGAAGCGTTTGAAGCCTTCGTCAACGGTCAGCCCGTGGACTTTGGAGAGGGAAAGCGCGTCAACTTTACGCGACTCTTTAAAAATGCACCTAAGAACATCAAAGAGATCATGCCATTTGAATTCGATGAATGCGGAAATCTTCTGACGTTCAACACGAAGCCATTTGAACCCTACCTTGAGAACGTGACCTTTCGGCGAGCGACCCCTGATTGCCAAAGGGGGACAAGATGAAAGTTCTTATCTTTACCTGCGCTCTTATTTCGGCAGGATTCGCTTTTGCTAGCGAGATCAAAGGGTTTCAGTACACGAGCTGCGCGCAAAATGCCTGCGTTCTCGTCACGGCTCCTCAAGCATGGCTCGGCATGACCCAAGACGTCTTCTCGACCGGCGGCCAGACGGAACTCAAAATCACCGACCGCCACGGAAAAACAACTTCGATTTACACGGGGGAGACCGCCACCTTGAACTCACGCATTCAAACCATCACCCTCGAAAAGAAGGATGGAGGCTTTGTCCTCTATTCACTTAAGGACGGAAAAATCAGCAACTTCAGCGGAGGTGCTAAATGAGAGCGCTCATTTTATTCCTCCTCTTGATCTCGGCCGCCTGCACGCCAAAAGGCGGCGGTACGCCAGGATCACCCGCGCCGACGTCGGGAGCTCAGAGTCCCACCGTAGATGGCACCATCACGAGCGGCGGAGGCAACGGAATCGACGGTCGCATGACCGAGATGTACTCGAAAGATATCGAGTCACTTCCTGAGTACAAGCGGTACATCGTGCCGATCCTGCGCCGTTTGATGCAAGGTCGGGCCGATGTCCTCGTCGTTTACCTCAAGTGGGCCGCGAAATCTAAAACGTGGTATTTCGTGCCGAAGAAGCTCCCCTCTCTCCCGAAAGAGAGAATCGCGCTGGCTTTCACGTCGACCGATCAACTGGCTCTTCATTCTGATAAAGAGATCTTCATCGATCAACCGGCTTACTTGGCACAAACGGATCGTGAGAAGGCAACGCTCCTTCTTCACGAAATGGTGATGGGCGCCAAACTTCTCATGAAGAAGCTTCCGCAAAAACAGTGCGAACATCTTTCGGGAGCGCTTGATCCCATGGCCTGCAAGGATGAGGACATGATGAGACTCGCCATCGCGGACCCCGACGCGGGCTCAGCCGACAGGCAAAACATCTTGAATGGTCGCGATCACGAGAGTGTTCGCGCGATGACGGTTTACCTGATGGATCCGAAACAATCCCTCGCTGGATCGTCGATCGCCGTTCTCCGTTCGCGCCTCGACTTTAACTTCCCCTGGGAGCACATTCTCTCCAGTGTCGACCGCGAGGAACTCCTGGCCGCCGTGGACCGCACCATGCTCTCGGACGAGCCCTTCGTGGCGGAAGAAAGCTTCGCCACGCTGGAAGGTGTTGCCTGCAAGATTGATTTAACGACTGTCGGTCTTTCACACGAGATAAATCTCACGGCGATTGCGTCCACGGGAGAAAAATATTTCGATAGTCGCCTTCTTTTCCACGGGGGAAGTTCCATTCCGCTCATGGCAAAAGGAATACTTGATCCTTCAGGTTCAAAGAAGATGGTGGATTTGGTGACGATCGAACCGGTATCCCAGGGCCAAGGGTACACAACTGCAAACGGCCAAAATATCCAGGCGAAATTCCAGTTCGTCGTGAGTCGCGACTCGAGTCCGCGCGTTCTTGAATTCAGGATTGTTCCGATTCGCGTGCGAAGAGTGACAAGTTACAGAAACGGTCTCCCGTCGGAGACGATAGAGACCGTCGAGATTAAATCGATGAAACCCGTTCGTTGCCGAGCGAAGTGAGGAGCTGAAAGACTCTCAGCTCTTTTTCTCGCGGCGCTTGGCGCCAGCTGTTTGCTCGAGGTCTTCGTAGAACTGAACGTAGCGGCTCATGACGTGAACGGGATAGTCCTTGGGCCAAATGTTTTTCTCGAGGGCGTTGTCGACGTTTCTCTGTCCCATATTGTAAGCCGCCAAGTAGAGGCGAGCGTGTGAATCAAAACGTTCGCGGAGATAGCTGAGGAACGCCGCGCCGATTTTTACGTTCTCAACCGGATCTTTGAGGGACTTTTCGCCCTTCCATTTGATGCCGTACTTGCGCGCGATCCATTCGCCGGTTGCCGGGCGAATTTGCATCAGACCGATCTCGTCGAGTTTACCGAGCATATCGGGATTGAAGCTGCTCTCACCCTGGATGACCGACATTAAGAATACGGGATCGAACTCGTACTTCACCGCCTGATCGATAATAGCTTGCGCCACACGCTGGTACTTCGATCGGTGTTTTTTCGGAAGCATCTCTTTGGTCCAACGATAAATTTGCGAGTTGATCTTTGAAACCTTCTCGCCCGAGCGAACGACGCTCTTGCGATAGTGCTTACCGAGAAGCTCCTGAGCATGGTGCAGGCGAATCTGGCGCTGCATCTCAGAAAGAGTCAGTTTATCGTCCTCAGTTGCCGAATCCATGGCAACCATCGAAGGAGTGCGCGTTTCCTTTCCTTTCTTAGACGCTCCGGCTTTCGCGAAGCTCACCGAGGGAAGGATCATGAGGACTGCAATCATATTGAGAAGAGATTTGTTTTTCATGCGCGCCTCCTGCCCAGAGGTATTGCAAACTCCAGGACCAACAGTTCGGCGCTTTAACTCACTGAAAAGGCGATGACTCTCGATTTGACACGCGACCAAACCCACGACAAGTGGCTAACGAATTGGCGACGGGTCGTCTCACGAGATCGTGAAGCGTATCAGGATGAGATCATCATTCTGGGAAGGTACAGATGAATTCGGAGCCCTCGCCGGGACGCGATTGAAGGCGAACGCTGCCACCGTGCTTCAACATGATATGTTTAACGATGGAAAGTCCGAGCCCCGTTCCGCCTTGCTCACGACTTCGTCCCACATCGACGCGGTAGAAGCGCTCGAAGAGGCGCGCCTGGTGCTCAAGCGGGATACCCGGGCCGTTGTCTTGAATGCGAAGCACGGTCGCATGGCGGGCGTGCTCCCAAATGATATCGATCCTCCGGCCCTCGGGGATGTATTTAATCGCATTATGGACGAGGTTGACGAGGACTTGTTCGACACGACGAGGGTCCGCATGCAGGCTGTCGGCATCGTAGCGAACTTGGATGTCCTGCTTTTTAGCTGCGCGTTTCGTCTCAAGCTGTTTCAGGGCGCCTTCGGTGATCTCGGCGGTCGACACGACGGATTTCGTGAGCTCCGCTCCCGATTCGAGGGTTGAGAGATCGAGCAGATCATTCACCAAGAAGATGAGTCGATCTACGTTGCGAGAAATGATATCGAGGAATTGGCCGGCGCCGTCGGTACGTCCCGTTTTGAAATCGTCTTTAAGAGTTTCGACGTACCCTTTGATGCTCGTCAGAGGTGTGCGGAGCTCATGCGAGGCATTGCCGACGAACTCGATCCGAATTTGCTCGGATTGCTTGAGTTCGGTGACGTCGTGAAAAATTCCGAGAGCGCCGTAAACGGGCTCGTTCTCGCTCGTTCTTAAAGGTGCGATGGAAATCGCGAAGTGTCTCGGGAGCGCGTGGTGAGCGGTGTGGATGGCCGTCGTCACGATCCGCATTTGACCCGTCGACAGCACTTCCCGGTAGCCCTGAAGAATCTCGGGAACGCGGAAGGTTTCGCTCAGCGAGAGGGCCTTTGCGCCCCCCTTAGCGACCCGGAAGAGAAGGGCAAACTGCGAATTGAAGAAGAGCGGCTCACCGTTTCGATCGACCGCGAGGATCGCATCGGAGACCGCACCGATCAGTGCCGAAAGTTCCTCGCGCTCGCGCGAGAGATCTTCGGTTTTCGTACGCAAGTCCTTGTGGATTCGATTCAGCGCCCGCTCGAGATCGTACCATTCCCCGGGTTCTTCACTGAGTTCGTCGGGGTCCATCGAGTTTTCATCGATCCGCGCATCCATTCGACGAAGTTCGCGGGCCCTCTGAATGAGACGTCCCAAAGGTCTCGCGTAGTACCGAGCGCTGAACGCCAAGTACACGGCAGAGCCAATCATGACCGTAAGAAACAGCGAAGTGAGATAGTTATCGAAACGCGCGAGCGCTCCGTGAATATCTTTTGTATTCAGGAATGTCGTGAAGACATAGTAACGAAGCGAGAAGCCCGTCAAAATCAGCGTCACGATGACGAAAATCAAATGCCCGAAAAAAAATTGTCGGGCGATCTTCCAAGGAAAGTAGCGCTGCGGGCGGATCATTTCTTAGGACTCGCTCATGGGCTTAACGCGGTAGCCGACGCCGCGAACGGTTTCGATCACGTCCGCGCACGCACCGAGTTTTTTGCGAAGACCGAAGACATGCGTGTCAACGGTGCGGCCGACGACACTCACGCCCTCCCCTTGCACTTGCTCGATCAACGAGTCGCGAGTCAAAACGCGGCCGCGGCTCGACGCGAGAGCTACGAGAAGCTTGAATTCCGAAGGTGTCAGCTGGATCGGCTGACCTTGGCACTTGGCTTCGAATGTCTCTGGATAGAGCGCCAACTCTCCCACACGCACGACTTGCATGCCGCCCTCGGTCTCGGGCTGGCCCCCGCGCCGGTTGCGACGAAGGAGCGCTCTCACTCGCGCGAGTAAGACCGCTGGCTCAAAAGGTTTACTCAAGTAATCATCGGCGCCCGCCTCGAGACCCTCGACGATGTCGGCGGCTTCGGCACGCGCGGTGACCATCAGAATTGCGACATCTTTGAAGTCAGCGCTCTTCCGAAGCTTTCGAGTGATATCGACTCCGGTTGCACCCGGGAGCATCCAATCGAGGGCGAGAAGCGCGTAGTTGCTTTTTTCGATGAGGGCCAAACCCTCTTCGGCCGAAGAAACGGCGTCGACTTGCAGCCCCTCGCGCTTTAAGTGAAGAACGATGAGATCGCGAATCTCACCTTCGTCTTCGACGACGAGGATGCGGTTGTTCTCGGCGGTGTTGAGATCGGGTACGGAACTGACGGCCATCATTCGCTCATCCCTCCTAAAGTCTACTTTTTATCCGGCGGGCCACCGTGACGAACGTCGGCGCCCGTGCACGCGAAGATCACGTCCTCCGCGATATTTGTCGCGTGATCGGCAAGTCTTTCGAGGTTTCTCGAGATAAGAATCAGATCGAGCGCGCCCTCGGTTTTTTCAGGATTCGTCTTCATAAACTCAATCAAGGTCGAAAACGACTGGTCACGAAGTTGGTCGATCGCATCGTCGCTCTCGAGTACCTTTTGCGCCAACTGAAGATCCGCGCCCATGAACGCATCGAGAGCATCGCGAACGATTCCGCGCACGAGACCCGACATTTTCGGCAAACTCGAGGCCGCCTGCACGACTTCGCCACCCATATAGTGCTCGGCATTGTGACAGATGTTAACGGCCTGATCGCCCATACGCTCGAGATCGGTGTTGATCTTGATGATCGCGAGAATCAGCCGAAGATCAGCCGCGACCGGCGATTGGCGCGCGAGAATATTTACGCATGCGTTGTCGACCGCCTTATGCGCGAGGTTGATTTTATCTTCGAGTTGATAGACTTCTTCGAGACGACGCCGGTCCCGAGTTTGAAGCGCGTGAGTGGCACGTTCGATCGCCTGCTCGACGAACCCGCCCATTTCGAGGATGCGGCTCTTCAAATCCTTCAGTTCCGATTCAAGACGTCGTTCCATGCCTCTTCGAACCCCTAAACCCTCATCGAGCTGCTCTTCGCTTCGCGAATTAGTCTGCGTTTTTGGCATGTTATGAGGCGCCTGAGGTCCAGTCACGAAATTCATGGGCGCGAGTCTACCTCTGGCGCAGAAAGTCATCATGACAGGATTTTGTCAGGCGATTCCGAGCGCCCGGAGTCCCTGCACGATCGAGACGGCCAAGACATAGGCCACGATGTTGAACACCGCGAGCTGAACGATCGCGAATTTCCAGCCACCCGATTCTCGCGCGGCCACCATCACCGTGGAGAGACATTGCAGCGCGATCATGAAAAACACGATGAGGCCGAGGACCGACGCGAGCGTAAACAGCGGGTAGCCGTTCGGCGCCTTCGCTTCTTGCATCTTGGTGAGGAGCGAGTCCTGCATCGTCGTCTCGTCTTCCCCGTCGGCGACGTGAAAGACCACGGCCAAGCTCGAAACAAAAACTTCGCGCGCGGCGAACGCCGAGATGAGACCGACGCCGGTTCTCCAATCGCCACACATGGGCTCAAAAATCGGCTCGATCACCTGCCCGAGTCGACCCGCGTAGCTCGTATTGAGGCGCTCGGTGGGATCCTCCGTGCGGAAATTCGGGAACGTCGTCGCCACCCAGATGAGAAGGGCAAACGTGAAAATCGGCGGCCCCGCTCTCAACACATACGATTTAGTTCGCATCCACGCTTGATTTAGAACCATCATCGGGTGCGGCCGGCGGTAGACCGGAAGCTCGAGCATGAAGAAGGAACGATCATCGCCCTTTAAGAATCGACTCGCGATCATGGCGGCGAACGCTCCCACGACCAGGGATCCGATGTAGATGACCGCAAGAGCCAGTCCCGCCATCCAGGCACTTCCTCCGTGAAAGAGGAAGGCAAGAAGAAGCGCGTAGACCGGAAGTCGCGCGCTACAGCTCATCAGTGGAACCACGAAGAGTGTGAGCCAACGCTCTTTCGGTGAGTTGATCGTGCGCGCCGCCATCATCGCCGGGACCGCGCAGGCATATCCTGAGAGCAAGGGTACGAACGAGCGTCCCCCCATGCCCAGCTTCGAGAGCGGGCGATCGATGAGCGTCGCCGAGCGCGCGAGGTAGCCCGTATCTTCTAAGAGGATGATCCCCAAAAAAAGAATGAAGATCTGGGGAACAAACACGAGGACCGCCGCTAGACTCGCGAAGACACCTCCCGAGAGAAACTGAAAAAAGAGATTCTCCGGATTGAGATTTAAAACGGACTCGCCGATCCAGCTGAGACTTTGATCAACCAAATCCATCGCCGGAGCCGCCGCCCAGAAGATGCTGCTGAAAAGGGCCGTCATCAATCCGAAGAAAAGAATTAAACCGAAAACGGGATGAAGCAGGACGCGGTCGAGCTGACGGGTTCTCTCTCGCGCGGTGAGCTTTTGGGCCTCCCGCTGATCTTTTGGCGGAAGCGCGCGGATCGCGTGCGCCGCAATTTTTGCCGTCTCGGCTAAAGTGCGTTCGACTTTTTCGGGTGTCCACGCAGCCTCGACGGTCGTGACTCGTTTAGGTGCGAACCCCTTTCCGAGTTCTTCACGGATGGCGTCGGTCAGTTCTTGAACTCCCCCACCCAGTCGCCCATCGATGAGGACGACCGGAATGCCCAATTCGCGCGAGAGCATCTCGGTATCGAGCGTCTCCCCCTTTTCGTTCAGGAGATCGTTCATGGTCACCGCGAGGATCGTCGGAAAACCGGCTTCAAGAATTTGCTTCGTAAGAAGCAGATGACGCCAAAGCTGAGTCGCATCGGCAATCGAAACCACGAGGCGCGCGGACCCGAATGATCTATGAGCAAAGATCGCCTGATGCGTGACACGTTCATCGGGCGATTTGGGATCGAGGCTGTAGGTTCCGGGAGTGTCCATGACTGACAGGGGCCCACCGAAGCGAGCGTGGGTCGTTCCGACCGAATGCTCGACCGTGGAGCCCGGGTAATTGACCGTCTTAAAGCGACTGCCCGTGAGCCAGTTGAAGAGAGTTGTCTTTCCGCTGTTCGGGGAACCGACGAGGGCAACAACTCCGGTGTTGAGCGACGACTTTTCGTCAGAGGATTTCTCGGCGAATCCGCCGCTTGCGTTCACACTCGTACGCATTGCGCCTCCCGCTTTCTCAGGGCGACCGTCGCTCCGCGAATTTCGACCAAGAGAGGTTCTCCGAAGGGCGCGCGGCCCGCGAGTCGAACCAGTTCACCGCGGATGAATCCGAGTTCGCGAAGTCTCGCGACGACGATTGGATCTCCCTCGAGACCCGTGATGGGGCTTTCAGCTTGAAGTGGAAGTTCTGCCAGCGTCATGGTCTGACACCCTACGTGGCGACAATCCGCGGCGTCAAAGCCTGGCCCCGCGCCGGCTCGGAATTCCAGGAGAAAACGAACCACTTGAAAGCTTATTGAGATCGCGGGCGCGCCCGAACTGGCTTTTTCCCTTTGAAAAACGGAAGAAGAATCATGCCGGCGATGAAGCCACCGATGTGGGCCGAAAACGCGATGCCGCCGACGTCTCCCGCCGACTGCGCCATCTGCGCGGCCTGCGCGCCGCTCGCGAGCTGCCCTAAAAACCAAAAGAGAAGAAAGATCACCGCCGGAAGCTCAAAGAAGATCGGCCAGAAAATCAGAAGCGTGAACATCTGAATTCGGGCTCTCGGAAAGAGGAGCATGTAGGCTCCCATCACACCCGCGATCGCCCCGGAAGCACCGACGACGGGGACGGTCGAAGTCGGATTCAAATAGCAGTGCGTAAATGCCGCCGCCAGTCCGCAGAGGAGATAGAAAAAGAGAAACCGAATCGAGCCGGTCGCCCCCTCGACGTTGTCACCGAAAATCCAGAGGGTCCAAAGGTTGAACAGAATGTGCAGAAACCCGCCATGCATGAACATGGAAGCGAAATAAGGTTTTAAACCGCCGAGACCGCGACTCGTGAGAAAATCGCGAGCCGGCACGAGCGCATTTTTTTCGACGAGCAGTTCGCCCGCCTCTGGCCCCATCTGAAAGGTCGTCTTCATTTGGAGATAGAAGACGACGACGTTCAAGAGAATGATGAGAAGAACGACGAAGGGAAATCGGGGCGAGGGATTATCATCGCGAATGGGAAACATGCGGCTCCCCGTCGCGAATGCACTTCAGATAGCGGCGCACGGTTTCTTCGAGTCCCATGTAGAGCGCATCGCAGATCAGCGCATGGCCGATCGACACTTCGTCGATCCAGGGGATTTCTTGGATGAGCCGGGTGAGATTCTCGAGACTGAGATCGTGCCCGGCGTTCACCCCCAGGCCCGCCTCTCTCGCGAGCTCCGCGGAGCGTTTGTAGCGTGCGATGACTTTGGCTTCATCCGTTTTTCCGTAGTGTTCGGCGTAAGCTTCGGTGAAAAGTTCGACCCGATGGACTCCGAGCGCTTTGAGTTTGGCGTACTCATCATCCTTCATGGTTTCAGGATCGACAAAAACGGAGACGCGAACGCCCTTTGAACCCAGTTTTTGCGAGACCGTACGGAGTTGGTCTTCGTGTCGCGTGACATCCCAGCCCGCATTGGACGTGATGACGTGGGGAGGATCGGGAACGAGTGTACACTGCGCTGGTTGCACATCGAGTACCATCTCGAGAAAATCATCGCTTGGATATCCCTCGATATTGAGCTCAACGTTTAATACTTTTTTTAAACCGTAAACGTCATCGGAGCGGATGTGGCGCGCGTCGGGCCGCGGGTGAACGGTGATTCCTTGAGCCCCAAACTTTACGATGTCGAGCGCCCCGCGGACGACGTCGGGGTTGTTTTTACCCCTCGAGTTTCGGAGGGTCGCGAGCTTATTGACGTTCACGGACAGCTGGGTCATGGCGAGAAACTCCTAAACTGATTCAGTTGGACCGAGCGGCTTCAGGACTTTTTCAAGCCTTCGGTCCTGCGAAACAACGAAGACTTAACACAACTTCGCGATTTTTCATCAAAAGCTTTTCGCCGAATGCCGATAATTGAGGCGAGGAGATCAGCACCCATGTCGCAACAGCGTATGCACAAAGAACACGAAAACTTCGAGATTTCAGAAACTCAAACCACCCGGGTCAAAGTCCTTCGCCAGGATCGGATCGATATGGAGCCTGGCCAATTCTTCCTGCATCTCGGCAAAATGCAGTTCGAAGTCGTGAACATCAGCGCTTTCGGCATCGCGGTCACGATTGACGAAGCTCAGCTTCCCAAGGGAGATATCCCGAAAGAATTTCTGGGTGCGAAACTCACGCACAAGGATCTCGAACTTCAAGATCTCCACCTCCGCGAAGTTCGTCGCCTCACCAAGCCCTCGGGCTGGACGGAGTTTGCCTACGAAGTGATTGGCGAGCCGGTCCGCATCGAGTTCATCCACGGGCTCGAGGCCGCAAGCCAAGTCATTCGCAAGCAGAAGGAAGAGCAAACGAACTAGCATCTCGTTCCGGAAAACTTCCGCCGCCACGTTTACGAAATCAAGGATTGGCTGGAATCTTTCAAAACGAAAGTTGCCGAATTCGAATTGACGATCTCGAACGAAGACGCTCGCAGTCGCGCCGTGTTCGAGCAAGGGTTCATGGCTCTCACTTCGAAGTTTCTAAAAGAGAGCTTCCCCACAAAGCACAGCGAGATCGGTCAAGCGATCAAGGGGCTCACGGCAGAACAATACAAGGCGAGTGCCGAGTTTTTCCGCAAGCAACTTAAACACCTGATCTACGATGCCCCGTTCTCGAAACGCGCCTTTGAAAAGCCGAAAGGTTATGCGGGCGATTACGAAATGATGAATCATCTCTACAGGGACGAATTCGTCGGTCCCCACCTTTTTGCGAAGTGCTTGCATAACTACTTTATCAATGAACCTGCGGGTCAGGCGGTCAGAAACCGCGCCTTCTATCTAAAGAAAAAACTCTCGGAGAAATTCGCCGCAACTCCTAAGACCACACCGCTGAAGTTCCTCTCGGTTGCAAGCGGCCCCGCCCGCGAAGTCCAATTGTTCTTGGAAACTCCGTTTGCCAAAGAGGGACGCAAAGCCGAGTTCGTTTGCCTCGATCAAGATGAAGACTCGCTCAAATTCGCACAGCGCTCGATCCGCACTGTCGATCGCGAGATTCAGTCGGGATTCGGCTTCCGCTTTGTTAACAAGGCGATCAAAAACGTCATTGGCAAAGGTCTCGATGAAACCGAATTCGACGTCATTTATTCGGCGGGCCTCTTTGATTATCTCTCGGAGCCGGTCGCACAAATGGCGGCGACTCGCCTGTTCAACTCGCTGAAGCCAGGCGGCTCACTCATTATCGGAAACTTCAACCTGTTCAACCCCACGCTTCCGCTGATGGACCTCGCTTGGGATTGGCATTTGATCTACCGCTCGCCCGAAGATCTCGCGAAGATGTTCGCGCCCGTGGGCGGATCGATTACGGTTGAACAAGAAGATCTCGGCATCAACTTGTTCTGTGTGATTCGAAAACCTGAGTAATGAATGTCGCATGACCCGGAACCGCCAACGGCGGCCCCAGCGCCTGAGGATTTCGATCTTCAGGCACTCCGCGACGCCGACCGCGTCGAGGAGATCAAAGAGGTACTGAAAGTCATCGCCAACAACATGGCGATGCCCCTCTATTTGATGTTCTGGATCTCCGATATTCTCTACGTCCCCCAGATGAAGTGGGAATTTTTGTTCGTTCGCATGCTCATCATTCCCCACTGTCTCACCGTCCAATACCTTGCAAAAAGAGTTGCGACATTCCGCGGGGCCCAACTGGTCGCCCTCTATTTCAATTTCGGGATGGCGATCGCGATCAACTATATGATCTTCCGTATCGACGAACCGGCAACGCCCTACTATGCGGGACTCAACTTGATCGCGCTGGGAAACCTCGCGTTCATCCCGTGGACCCGGCGATTTTACATCGCCGTCGCGCTCTCGATTTTCGCGCCTTATTACATCGTCGGTCTTCTTCAGTCGAAAACGGCTGAAGATTTCACCGGTCTGTTCCTCAACAGCTTTTTCGTCTTCTCCACTATCATCATGTTATTCTTCATCCGGTTCTTTAACGAGCGGCTCAGACAGCGGGAGTTGAGTAGCCGGATCGCGCTCCACAATGAAGTTCGAAACCGCGACCGCATCATCATCGAAAAATCAGAAGAAGCCATTCGCCTGTCAGCTTTGAGCCGGCAGTTCAGTCCGCAAGTCGTGTCGGCGATCCGGAATCGTAAAATTGATCTCTCGAGCGTCCGTCGCTCGAAGATCTGCGCCATTTTCATCGACATTGTGAACTCCACGGAGCGAGTCGCACGCGGAGATAAAGATAAAATTCATAAGGCCATCGCGATGTTCATGGACGACACCGTCCGCACGCTTTTAAAGTACGATATCACCGTCGATAAATTTTTGGGTGACGGCATTCTCGCTTTCAGCAACGACCCCGTGGCCTATCCCGATTACGTCGACCGCGTCCTTCGCGCCGCCATCGAGATCCGGAACCGCATCAAACAAAACCAGGATCAATACGAACTCTACTGGATGAACCATCTCGAAGTGCGCATCGGTGTTGCCGTCGGGTACGCGAACGTCGGATTCTACGGAAACGATCGCTACTACAAGAGCTACACCGCCATCGGCGCAGTCATCAACTTAGCGAGCCGACTGTGCTCGAGTGCTGAGCCAAATCAAATTCTTGTCACGAGCGACGTCGTTGATGCCGTCAAGGCCAGCGAATATGTGCTGAATTCAAAAGGGCATCGTTCGCTCAAGGGTTTTGAGAGCGACATGATCCGCGTCTATTCCGTTGATCCCGCGTTCGATGATTCGTCTGCGGTCGAATCCACGGACTGCCCGGTCTGCTCAACAGGAATGCTCTTTCTTGATACCGACGAAAAAGGGATTTTCGTTTTGAAGTGCCGTGAATGCGGTCATATCAAACAAGGCACTCTTCAACATCCGCGGGCGGCGGGCGCGGCCTAACCCCACACCTCAAAATGGCGGCGATTTGCCGACGACTTCACGAATCCACGGCATGGCGGGAAACTGATCGGGCGAATACCCGGTCGCGAGGTAAATTTCACTGAAGCCTTTTGCGTGTAGCTCGCGTGCATAGATTTCACCGCGAATACCGGGCCCGAGCGAAGAATCGAGATAAATCGGCGTCGACAAATCAAGCGTCGAAAGTGCGGCTTCGAATTCGGCGATCGTTCTAAAGACCATGACGTTTTTTTGGGCTTGTTTCGCCGCGAACTCCCAGGTCATCTGCACCAGCGGATCGTCATCGATTAAGATTGCATCAAAGGTTGTCGACATTCCGTGAGCCTTTCGTTTTTCGTGAGAGATTTCAGATCACGAGCCACGAAGCAAAGCAAGGCCCGTGCCCGATCAAGCGAGACAATCGGCGCCGATTTTAAGGTCATTCTTGATTGTGAATCCAGCCTCTCGAACGCAGATTCCGGGATTCAGAAGATCTCGTTTTCTACTCTTGAAACCTGAGACACAGGGGTCCAAGCTGGGGTCATCAAAGGGGTGCTCCGATGATGTCTTTTCTCGCACTTCTTCTTTTTTCATTGGGCGTTTCTCTTACCTTCATCGTGCCGATCGCCGGCGCGCAAGCCGCTGAACCTTCTCTCGAAGAGAGGGTGCGGGCACTGGAACTGAAGTCGCAACAGGGGCAAGCGGTCCCTTCGCCGGAAGATGATGAACTCACGCGGCTCCAGCTTCAGCTGCAGCTTCCTGAGCCCCTCGGCCCCAGTTTTTCGGGCCTCGCTCCGGGCATGAGTCGAATTTATTCTTCACGGACCCCACTCGTGATCGGCGGCTTCGCCGATATCGATTACACGACCGAGAGCCGTGGATCTCAGTCGACCAGTCTTGCTCGCTTCAACCCGTACTTCGCTTGGCGCTTCAGTCAGGGGCTCGTCTTCAATTCGGGTTTGAGTCTGCAAAATGGCGGCACTGAAGAAGATCGAGGTTCCGTCCAGGCCGAATTCGCTTACCTCGACATTCTCACGGGCCGCGAGAGCGGAATTCGCGCTGGCCACGTGATTGTCCCCTTCGGCCTTCTCGCTTACCGTTCTGAACCGACACTCTATCCCCTCGTTCACCGGCCCACCGCCGAAACCCTCATCGTGCCGTCGACTTGGCACGAGAACGGGGTTCTCGGCTTCGCGAAACTCGGGCGCCTTCACCTTCAAGGCGGGCTTCTGAACTCAACAGATGCTGTTGAGTACGAAACGGGTTCCTGGATTCGCGGCGGTCGTCAAAGCGGCTCACGAGCGAAGGCGAGTGATGCGGCCTTCGCTCTTCGCGCGGAGTGGCTCACGACATCCACGGCTTTCGGCATCTCCGCTTACACGGGCAACTCGGCTCAGGGCAATGAGCGCCTGGGTCGGGCGAATGTTCTGATGATGGCACTTCATGCAGAAGCGCGCCACGATCGATGGTCGGCGAAAGCTTTTTTCGTCGAAGGTGCTTTAAGCGATACGGACCAGATTTATACCGTCACGAACCAAGCGATCGGGGCTCGATCTCGTGGCGGCTATCTCATCGTTTTTTACGACCTTCTTCCGCGGATTAGTCCTTACGCGCGTTCGCTCATTGATACGCCCGTTGTACCGGGTTGGCGGGAGCTTCCGATTTTCATCAGCTACGAATACGCCAACCCCGAGGCAAGCCCGGCCGTTGGACGACCGCGAACTCCTGATATTGAAGATACGCGCGTGACATTCGGCATCAACTACAAGCCTCATCCACAAGTGGTCTTCAAAACCGATGTGGTCCACGAATTCCGGGGCTCCGACTCTCCCCAGCGCATTTTAGAAGCGGCCGTCGCCGCCGTCTTCTGATGACGGGGGTTGAGAAAATCGCGGCCTTCTTCTAAAACTGGAGCTTCACCCGAACGAGGAGCCCAAGACCATGGCGCAGTTGCAGCCCCTACGCGGAACCCGAGATCTTCTTCCCGAGGAGTGCCGCAAGATTCGCCACGTTGAGGACGTCGCGAGACGAATCTCGGCGCTCTATGGTTTTGACGAGATCGAAACTCCCATCATTGAGAGCGCGTCGGTTTTCAAACGCTCGCTCGGCGATACGAGCGATATCGTCAGTAAAGAAATGTATGAGTTCCAGGATAAAAACGGAGACGCGATCGTCCTGAGGCCCGAGGGCACGGCCGGTGTCGTACGCGCCTTCATCAGTGAAGGTTTAAGTCAGCTCGTCCCGCTCAAACTTTTCTACCGTGGACCGATGTTTCGTCATGAAAGACCGCAAAAGGGTCGATATCGCCAATTCTACCAGATCGGCGTTGAACTCCTCGGGGTTGATAAGCCTCAAGCCGACATTGAGACGATCGCGATGGGAGCTCAGATCCTCCGCGAACTCGGGCTTCAAGGCTCAACGCGCCTTTGCCTGAACACCATCGGAGACGCCGAGAGCCGTTCCGTTTACCGCGATCGGCTCGTCGCGTACTTACGAACGCGCGAGGGAGAACTCTCGCCCGAGAGCGTGAATCGTTTGGAGCGTAATCCTCTTCGCATCCTCGATTCGAAGAACGAGGGCGATAAACGCGTCGTCGCGGATGCGCCTCAACTCAAGGATTCGCTCAACGAGCATTCAAGAAAGTTTTTTGATGGCGTTCAAGAGGGACTCACGGCGCTCGGAATCGAGTTCGTGATCGATCCGCTCCTCGTTCGAGGACTCGACTACTACTGCCACACGGTTTTTGAATTCACGACGGAGAGCCTCGGGGCACAAAACGCCGTCCTCTCCGGCGGCCGCTACGACAATCTCGTGAGCGATATGGGCGGACCAAAAACTCCGGGCGTCGGTTGGGGCGCGGGCGTGGATCGACTCGCTCTCATGTTGGGCGAGATTGAAAAACCCGATCGCCCGGTCGCCGTCGTTCCCCTCGGAGATGAGGCCGAACGCGAGGCTTTGCGAATCACCCAAGAGCTTCGTCAGGTGGGTTTGAGCGCCGAAATGTCCTACAGCGGAAACATGGCGAAGAGAATGAAACGCGCAGACAAAATCAAGGCGAGATGCGCGGTCATCTTGGGCGCGGATGAACTCGCAAAGGGCATCGTGCAGGTAAAGTTCTTGGACACCGGCGAGCAGCGTGAGACGAAGCGCTCCGATCTCGTTCAACTTTTGACTTCAACGGGGGTGTGACTTGGCAGAGGATTCGAAATCAAACTCGAATGAGCTATTTCCCGTCAGCGATGCTTGGAAAAAACGGGCCCTCATCAACGACCGAGATTACGAAACGAAGTACGCGGCCTCCCTCCGCGATCCTGAGGCATTCTGGGCCGAGCAGGCCGAGCGACTCACGTGGATGAAGAAGTGGACGAAGGTCAAAAACACATCGTTCAAAAAACCCGTCAGTATCCGTTGGTTCGAAGGGGCGAAGCTGAACGTTTCCGTTAATTGCATCGACCGTCATCTTCCCAGACGCGCAAACCAAACCGCGATCATCTGGGAAGCCGATGATCCAAAAACTCCGAGTCGGCACATCACCTACCAGGAACTCTCGAACGAGGTGAACCGGGTCGCGAATACGCTTCGCGAGCTCGGCGTTAAAAAGGGGGACCGGGTCACGATCTACATGCCGATGATTCCGGAGGCGGCCTTCTCGATGCTC
>SXGU01422381.1_pt1 | contig 17574 bp, 16 predicted proteins | sample 3174531 | NCBI WGS metagenome assembly SXGU01 (sample SAMN11356863, study PRJNA531348) | freshwater metagenome | isolation source: freshwater sample F1-140 | place: China: Fuxian Lake, Yuxi | collected 2017-12-25 | reverse complement strand
TGGCAAGGTTGTGCTCTACCACTGAGCTATTCCCGCGCTTCAATTTATTTGCTCATTATAAGCTCTTTTTGAGCTTTGTCAACTATTATTGAACATCAATTGCCAGAACCCAACCGGAACTGCCTTTGCACTCACCATCTTCAACCTGAACTTTAACAAATGCATTCTTCTTTCCTGCAAAATCCTGGAAGTCTACAACAGATACGGCCGTTCCTTGTGCTATGCGTCTGCAAGATTCAACCTTGCCTTTTTCTTCATCTTCACTGTCATCAAATGCAGCTATAGCGCCCGGCACCGCAACTAATTGAATAGGCGACTGAATTTCATAAGTATTAGGATTTTTCAAAACATAGCGCTGGCCTGCAACGAGATTCTTGGCTGAAGGGCCGGAAACAATCTCTGGATTACCGCCACTCATCATCATGACAAGCAATAGAAAGACTAGACCGCCAATAGCCCCAAAAAATACTTTGGGGTTCTGCTCTTTTAACCTCATCATTGATGATAACAGTTTGTCAGCCGTTTCTTTCGCAGCTTCGACAGTCTTTTTAGCATTTTCTTCGTTACTCATTTCGTATCCTCACTATTGTAATTTTTTATTATATTCAGGTTTTACTCGTAGCATATTACCTGATTACCTTGATAACTCATATACTCAAACTATCTCGACACGAGTTAGCAGCCCTCACTTTTCATACCTGCATTTTAAAAAGCCGACAATTCATCACCAACAATCAACTTGACTTGCCAACTTACCACGATAAAAAAACTTTTCAAGTGCTATATGCATATAACGTTGTATTTCAATAACATGTGTCATTTAAATGAAATCGTACCCTTTTTTACCCTGCGCCGGTATCGGCGACCTGCTTTTTTCCGCTACCCGGCGACATTCAAACTGCCAGTAGCCCAGCCCGACGTTCTTCCTGCCGCTTAGGACTACGGGAAAATCTTCGTTGTTCATAAACATCCGAATGACATCGCCGTCTTTCAGCATAAAACTATCGGTAATGAGGTAACTTTTCTCGTATTCCAACTCTTTTGTGCTATAAAACAAGCCCTTTTGCGGAATATCTTTCCCTACTTCATCCAAGTGAACATAGGTGACGGCAATGGATTGATGCGCCAATAACTGCATACCGAAATTTATTCTACCGCTTTGCCTATCGACAATGATTTTATTAACAATACCTAACGAGCGCTTATATTCAGGACTGTCGGTTTTTCTAAAACTGACCAGACTACCTACCGACAACACGCCTGTTTTGTCAAATATCCCGGACAATAGCCTATCTGAGGCAGATTGAACGCGAAGCTCCAGGTCTTTTTCGCTGACGGGTTCCAACGCGTTTTGCAATTCATGGGCAGACTCCAAACCTACGGCGATATACCGATCCATTCTATCGCTAAAAAAGGGCACCCCTTGCAAATCAACGCCGTGCCATCTTTGTTCCAGATAATCGAGCAACTCTGCCGAAGGTTTTTCGATAGTAGCTTTCGAGGCATGCATCGAACTAAACCTTGCCTCGGCCGCATTAATCAGCTTTTCTTTCTGCCTAAAAGCCTTAAACAATTTGCTAAAGTCCAGGTACAGTGTTGACGAATCGTTTTTGACAGTTGCTTCGAACTGATGAAAAGGGGATTTATCCTCGTCGGTTAAGACAATGCTTTGTATTTGCTGACCATTAACCCGCTCTTTTTTTAAGCCGACCCAAGACCCGACGGTTTCGATAAAACCATAAACCAATAAAATTTCTTTTTGCATTAAGCCGGTCGGGTCGGCAAGGCTCAACAAAAGAATCTGCCGATAGCAGTCTTCAGGACTGCTGGCCTTATTGGACTGGCTTATGTCATTAGCGACTTTGGCGGTGCTTTGTTTTATTGTTACCCCCAAGTTGTAAAGCGAATGTAAGTCGATCCATACCCAATCGGGTATCGGCATTCCCATAATAAAATGACTGACGATGATATTGCTCAAGCCTTTGATGCAACGCTGAAGCGCTAATGCTGCATTTTTTCCTTGAAACCAGCCGACATTGCGTTTAGTTAGCTCTTTCAGCACCATCCAATAGCCGATGGTGAATTCCTTTTCAATAGAAACCAAGACGGTCAAAATCTTCTTGTCATTTTCTTCTTTCGGGAAACCGGCTTTGATCAATCTGGATCGGAGGTAGTCTTCAATGACATGAACACTCGGGCTTAATAGCTCCAACGCATCCAGCCTTAACTGGATATTCATCTGAATGGCATTAAAGTCGATAAGAAAATCGTGCAGCAGGCGCGTGGCCAAGCCGGGATTAGCCGTAGGTAACTCAGCAACCCAATGTTGCAATGCTTTGCTTTCAAATTCTTTTACACGCTGGGGATTGTTTTGTTGCGCTGGGATAACCAGAAAAAAAGAGTTCTTCACTTATTTACCGAATTTATTTTTTTAATGCGTGGCGTAGTTTAACAAAAACTTGGGAATGTATTATGTGCAAGGATGCAGGTAGGGCGGATAAACTCAAGCTTCGCCTGCGTCGGCAAGCGAAGCTTGCGCTCCGGAATTTTGCTGTTTTAGTAATTAACTGAATTTGAACACACGGTAACGCTATATCGCCCGCAAAATCCGCTGCTTGAATGATCAAGCCCCGCCCTTTCTCATCATCATCCCTTTTGACGGGTTATAGCCAATGATTGCGGCCGTCATAAATACGCTAAAAGCGAGCAAAGTATAAGTAAACGCGTAACTGTTGAATTGTCCGTACAGAGCAAAACGAATCAATTCGACGGCCTGTGAAAATGGATTATAGTGCGCCAGATGATAAAGCAGCGTACTGGACTCTTTAATTTTCCATAAAGGATACAAGGCGGTTGACATAAAAAACATCGGAAAAATCACAAAGTTCATCACCCCGGCAAAATTTTCCAATTGCTTGATAAAAGATGACAGTAATAAGCCTAAAGCGCCCAGCATTAACCCTGACAATAACAAAGCCGGCAAAATCCATAAATAGCCCTGCCACGGCGCCTGAATATCGTAAAACCACGCAATCGCCAAAAACACATAGGCTTGCAGAACAGATACGCCGGTACCGGCCAGCAATTTGCTGAGCAATAAAAACCAGCGCGGCAACGGACAAACCATCAATATCCTCATACTGCCCATTTCCCGATCATAAACCATCGATAACGAACTCTGCATGCCGTTAAACAACTGAATCATGCCGATCAGGCCGGGAGTAATATAGACTTCGTAAAGAATATAGGTTTCGTAAGGCGGAGTAATCGCAAGACCTAATGCGGCTCTAAAGCCCGCTGCGAACACAAACAACCAAACCAAAGGCCTGACTAACGCGGAAATAAAACGCTCGCGTTGAGTAACAAAACGCCATAATTCACGCCAGATAATGCCCCACATGGCGCGCCAATAATGAAGTATGCTCACGAAGGGCTTTCCTGCCCTTCGCCCTTCGGGTAAATGCAAATTTTCTCCTGGAAGATTAGTCATTCCTGCTCTCCTTGCGTCAAGGTATAAAAAGCATCTTTAATGGTTGGGCTGTTGGTTATTTTAAGAACCTCGTCAACCGTTCCGTTGGCTTTAACCCGGCCTTTATGCAACACGATTAAATGATCGTCAGGATAAATTTCATCAATCAAATGGCTCGCCCATAACACCGCCAGTTTTTCCTCGACGGCTAATTGATGCACATAGTCGACAATGGATAAGCGACTGGGTACATCCAAACCGACGGTAGGTTCATCCAGCAACAGCACCGACGGCTTATGCAATAAGGCGCGGGCAATTTCCACGCGCCGCCTGTGCCCGCCGTTTAACTGGCGTATTTTCTCAAAACGCCGGTCATACATATTTAACCGCTCCAATTCCTGCTGGATTCTTTGCATAGCCTGTTTTCGCCCCATGCCATGCAAAGAGGTGTGATAACGCAAGTTTTGCATGACCGACAAATCCATATCCAGAGTAGTCTGCTGGAAAACCACGCCCAGTTTTGCCAACGCTAGCAGCGTTTGCCGCTTAATATCAAAGCCGCACAGCTCGATACGCCCGTCGCGAGTGTCATACAAGCGGGTGATCAAGGAAAACAACGTGCTCTTCCCTGCCCCATTCGGGCCTAACAAAACCGTGCATTCACCGGGCTGAATCTTGAAATTGACTTGGGACAGTGCTTTTTTGCCGCCATAGGAAAAACTTAAATCCTCGACGGATAAGGCTATGGACGAATTCATGGCTTGACTGCAACTCCCCAGGGATAGGTACCTACACCGACCGACTTGGTCACAGTCTGCGCATCAAGATCGATCAGCGAAATATCGTTACTGGTGCCGTTAGTGGTGTAAAGCCGCTTTTGATCCGGCGAAAACGCCAGATTCCAAACCCGCTGGCCAACCAGCAGGTATTTTTCCACCTCAAAAGTCTGGGCGTTAATGACCGCCACACGGTTTGCCGGACCTAATGCCACATAGCCGCGCTTTCTGTCCTTATCGATAACTACGCCTACCGGCTGGATTTTATCGGCAGTCACGCCTTGTATATCAAACTTGACGGTTTTGACGATCTGCTTGGTTTTAACATCCAGAACCATCAAAGTGCCGGCCATTTCCGAGGTAACCCACAATTGTTGGCTGTCGGCAGTAAAGCCAAGCGCACGAGGACGCGGATCGACCAACGTATTTTCCACGATGGCATTGGTTTTAGTATCGATCCAATGCACCATATTGGTCGTTTCGGAGGCGCTGGCAACCCAGAGATTATCAGGACTCACGGTGATGCCTTCAGGTTCCACGCCCACCTTAATCTGCTTGACGGCTTTTTTATGGGCAATGTCGATGACGGTTACCTGGCTGTCATCTTCATTGGATACATAAAGCCGATCACCCACAGGATTTAACGCAAAAGTCTCGGGATCTTCACCCGACGGCAACTTTCCGGTTTCCTTGAGCGTCTCGGCATCGATAATCTTGATGGTATTGTCATCGCTGGTTGCGATATATAAAAACTTGTTATCGGGACTGATCGCGATGCCTCTGGGGCGCCGGCCGACTTCCACTGTTTTAATGAGCTTGCCGTCGATGGGATCGACAACCGCCAGTGCATTATCTTTTTCAAGCGTAACAAACACCGTTTCAGCCTGCGCCGCTCCGGTTAATACAATGGTTAAAAATAGCGCTAAAGCATTCTTGTTCATCATTTACTCCATTTACAGGTCGATTCAGGTTGATCGTAACCCAAGGTATCGAGTTCGGTTTGGGGATGCAAAAAACCCTCAATCGGCGCGACCGCAACCAGCGATCGGGGTGCGGCCAGCAAAACAGGTTGCCGCAATTGCCCGTCCCAAGATCGGAACGACAAAGGATTACCTTTATATCCCTGCAAGGCGAAAGCATCGCTCAACATATAATCCTTAACCGCTTGTAAATCACCGGATTTGGTACGGGTTGCGGCTTCGCCAATAGCTCTGACGGCCAGATAAGCCGCATAATCCTGCTCTTCCATCCAACGCCCGGCCCGCTCTTTAAAGCGATTTTGAATCTGCACCGCGCCCCATTGTTCATGAGTTCGATGCCATGCCGTAGCAACCAATCCTTGAGTACCGATTACCGGCCTTGCATTCCAGGTTCTGTATTCAAGATATTCGCCAAACTGCCCCTGCTCATCGGCAACCACCAACACATCGTAATCGTCCACTTGGGTAAATACCGCGACATCCGATTGCGCCGTGCGCCGGGCATCATAGGTGTGCTCCCAGGTTTTTTCCTCAATTATTTTCATACCGAAACGTTTAGCCGCGCGTTTGAGAGCTTCAGCAAATAAGCGATCCTCCTCGCTAGCGCCAACCACTAAAAACCACTTATTCCAGCGTTTTTTCATCATGTATTGCGCCAACGCATCCGCTCGCATGGCTCTGCCAGGCAAAATATGCGTTACGTTATTGCGGCATTGCTCATTACGTAGCGCATCGTCAATCGTTGCCGCATCAAATAGCAGCTTCTGTCTTGCGGCAGGTAAATCGGCGATTTTATTTAAAAGATCGGCGGGCAAGTTGACAACGACATAAGCGTATTGGCTGCCTATATCTTTATTAAAAGCATCGACCACATTGCCATCCAGCGGCACAATGAACTTTTTCAGCACAAACTGCTGTCCGGTAAATTGCCCGGTCGTATTATTGTCATCAATTGCCAGCTCCGCGCCCAAAACGCCTTTGTCTTCGATAAACGCATCCATGTTAGATAACGGGGGCGGGACTTTTTGCTGTTGCGTCAAATAAGCGATATTGACTGTCTGTTTAGTTTCGGCATAACCAAGATTCGCGTTAAGCAAATGAAGAATAAATAAAAAAACAACAGCTGCCCGAAAAAACAAGTCACTTGATCGTATCATTTTCTAACCTTAATAAAATGCACAGATGCTAATTTTAACGGATTCATTAACTTTGTTTTGTTTTTCGATGAAGTTCACTAAAATAATTTATGTTTTAATAGATAAATTTTATTGAGTTAAACCGCATAAGTTGTAAATGAATATTGACTTAGACCTACAAAAAGTTCAGCATCAATAACAATAACTCTGCTTTAAAATCAGATTTTACTCAAGGCAGAACCAACGCCGTTCTTACGGCCCTTAACTTAAGCTAAAAGGACACTAAAATGGACCCGATCACGACAAAACCACGACAAGACCCGCTCATTAACGCCCACTCGTCAAACCGGGCGAAAAACCTGGAAAATAATGAGCCTGCAATCGAAACCCGGCCTGATAGCGATCAAGACGACAGCCAAAAGCTTTCCACCGAAACCGTAAAACTGTCCAATACATCACTAAAACTATCGACTTCTTCACCGGTAAAAAGCAGCGACAGACCTGTTTCAATTGAAACCAAGGATCAAGCCCAACAAGCTCTAAGTCGGCTTATCTCTGATTTTCAAAGCAACCCGTCTCAGGCGCATGCCGCTCACAGTAACGTATTTTCCGGTGCTGTAAAATCATTATTAGGTTAACAACGCAGCCCGTTGCCGATGACACACATTATACTCAGCGGAATATTCGTCTATCCCGTCAAATCATTATCAGGTATTAGCGCAAACAGCTGGCCTATCACTGAAACAGGCTTTCAGCATGACAGAAAATGGATGCTTATCGATAATGACCGGCAATTCCTCAGCCAGCGGAAATTGCCGAAAATGGCGTTAATTAAAACGGCATTAACCGATAAAAACCTGATCCTGTCCGCACCGGACATGGAAAACCTGCCGCTCCCCATTGATCCTGTTGAAGGAGAAATCATTAACAGCGGCATTTGGCATGACCAGTGCGCCGCCCGTAGCGTTTCAAGCGAAGCCGACCAATGGCTCAGCGATTTTTTAAAACAAGAGTGCCGCTTGGTTTACCAGCCGGATGATGTTATTCGACCGGTTGATCCTCATTACGCTAAGCCTAGCGATAAGGTCGCGTTTTCCGACGGTTTCCCTTTCCTGATTATTTCGGAAAACTCGCTAGCCGCCTTGAATCATCAAATGCAACTGAATCTACCGATGACCCGCTTCAGGCCCAACTTGGTCATTTCCGGCTGTCCCGCTTATGCGGAAGACAACTGGCGCGAGATCAGCATTAACTCAATCGAGTTCAGGCTGCCCAAACCCTGTTCCCGCTGCTCCGTTCCAACCATCGACCCTGAAACCGCGCAAATCGGCAAAGAACCACTCACCACCCTTAACCGCACCCGAAAATGGCAAAATAAAGTCTATTTCGGACAAAATGCCCTGCATAATCAATGCGGTCAATTGACTGTCGGCGATAGGATACAGATCAAATTGACCGGCGAAAAACAGCCGCCCCTCTAAACCTATTCGGGCGAGAGCACAATCGCCTTCATTCACTTCGGCTCCGCTCAGCGTAAGCCGGTCTTAAATCCAGTAAAAAAAACCTTTCAGATAACATGCCCAGAGCGTTTTTGCCGATTGTCATTTCGCTATTGTCTTATGGCTTTTGGCTAAGCGATGCCTTTAAAGGCATCGCCGCGGGCGTCTCGATATTCCTGTTCGGTATGCTGTCTCTGGAGCAAGGTTTTAAAGCCTTTACCGGCGGTGTGCTGGAACGGATTCTGCAAAAAACCACCGATACCTCTTGGAAAAGTTTCGGCTTCGGCTTCTTGTCGGCGACTTTAATGCAATCCAGCGGATTGGTTTCGGTGATCACCGTGTCATTCCTGAGCGCGGGCTTGCTGGATCTGGTCGCCGGTATCGGCATTATTTTCGGCTCCAATCTGGGTACGACGACCGGCGCTTGGCTAATCGCAGGATTGGGATTAAAAGTGAATATCGCCACTTACGCGATGCCGCTGCTGGTTTTTGGCGTTTTATGCATATTCCAGAGCGGCAAACAGCTGAAAGGCATCGGCTATATCCTGACCGGACTGGGCTTTCTGCTGCTCGGCATCCATTACATGAAGGATAGTTTTGAACACGTCGAAAGCACGATAAACCTGGCCCACTATTCGATGTCCGGCATCAAAGGCTTACTGATCTACACCGTCATCGGCATCATCGCCACCATTATCATGCAATCCAGCCATGCCACCTTGCTGCTCACTATTACCGCGGTTTCCGTGCATCAAATTACTTATAACAATGCGCTGGCGCTGGTGATAGGAGCCAATATCGGCACCACCGTCACCGCAATCATTGCTTCGCTGGGCGCCAATATTCAAGGCAAGCGGCTGGCAGGCTCGCACCTGTTAATTAACCTGTGCACCGGCATCATCGTGCTGATCTTTGTTAAGCAGTTCAGCATGGCTGTCGACATCATCAGCGCACATTTAGGCATTTCCGTTGCGGACCCGGCGATGAAACTGGCCATCTTTCACAGCGTGTTTAATGCTGTCGGCATCATGATCTTTTTCCCGCTCATCAATCAACAGGTTTTATTCCTGGAAAAAATCTTCACAGAAAAACGCCCAACGACTTTCATGCCGAAATATTTGGACTTATCCGCAATGGACTTTCCTGAAACAGTAGTCGAATCGGTCAGACTGGAAAGCGTCCATTTATACGAAAATGCCATCCATATCATTTTGCGCACTTTCGGCCTGGACGAACACGACCTCCAACAAAACGATTCGTTGGCACAGCGGCTAAAACACACCGGCGATACCGTTGAATACGATATAGACGCCGCTTATGAGCAACGTATAAAAGGTCTGTACAGCGCCATTATCGCGTTTATCAGCCAAGCCGGATTCAGCTGGCAAATGACCCAATCGGCCAAGCTGACTTGGCTACGAGAAGCCAACAAACACTTGGTCGAAGCCATTAAAGACACCAAGCATCTGCAAAAGAACTGGAGCCGATTCAGGCTATCAAACAACCAAACCACTGCTGATGAATACCATAAAATTGCCTATCAAATAGCCTTGCATATAAAAAATATTGAAAACTTCAGGCATGAAATTGAAAGCAATGAATTGCCTTTATTGTCGTTAGACACCTTAAAAGCATCGATAAAAAACGATGACTTGCAGATGAATCGCACCATCGAAACGCTGATTAGAGAACAAAAAATAACCCCGGAAACAGGCTCTTCACTGATTAACGACAGCGCCTATATGCGCAGTATTAAGAAAAACCTGCTGAAAGCCGCCGAAACATTGTTTTTATACGGTAACAACGGCGCTACCGGAGTTGAACACCAATTAGCCCTCAATGAAACTGAAATTAATGACGTTATTCACAGCGTGGATAACCGCTAGCACGCCACTAAAACTGTCATTCCAGCCATGAAAATAGAAAAACTGCTCCATAAATTACAGGCCTTCTTTAACACAGACAAACATAAAAAAAGACAACATATCGAGGAGTTAAAAAAAATCCTGCTTAAACTCAAGAAAAAAGAGCGAAAAATCACCCACGCTCTGCAACAAGCCGACCAAGACTGCTTAATAAAACACTATCAAACCGAACTGGAAATCATCAGAGCACAGCGAAAAAAGGGCATTGAAGTTTTACATCAACTTAAAACACCTAAGACCTAAGCCAAGCCATCGTTTATAGGCTCTATAGCGGTCGCCCGGCCCACAGGCTCCGTATTTATTAGCACATGCTCATGCCGTTTCAAATATAATATCCTTATTAAATTAGTCTAGAATTTTCATCCTCTTTTGTATTCTGGTGGGCCCTATATGCAATTTGAAATGTTTTTATTCATTTTTACCTTAACGATGCTCGCATCCGGCATTGCGTTGTTCAAAACGTCTCTGCTTTTAGACGTAGTGGATAAAAAACGCCTCGCCGTAACTAAAACCTGCAAACCTCTTAAATTGCTCAAACTATCGCTTGGCTCAAAATATAAGCTGCTGTTACTTGCACTGTTGTTGCCTTCTCTATCGAGCGCAGCCGAAGCATCAAGCACTGTTAATGTAACGCAACCCTTAGATCTGACTCAGCATTGGGTCGGTTATCTGGCTTTGGTGCTGTTTGCTGTCGCCTACTTTCTCGCCATGACCGAAGAAGTCACCGAGCTGCGAAAATCAAAACCCATGGTGTTCGCCGCGAGCTTAATCTGGATATTTATCGCTGCCGTTTACGTCAACGGCGGCATGAGCGAACAAGCGGGAGTGGCGTTCCGTTCGACGCTGGAAGGCTACGCCGAACTGTTCCTCTTCATTATGGTTTCAATGACTTATTTAAACGCGATGGAAGATCGAGGCGTGTTCGAAAACCTGCGCGTCTGGCTGTTAAGCAAAAATTTCAGTTACCGCCAATTATTCTGGATTACCGGCTTTCAGGCGTTTTTCATTTCGTCGGTATGCAACAACCTGACTACCGCCTTACTGATGGGCTCGGTTATTTTGGCGATGGGTAAAGGCAGCCCGCGCTTCGTCACCTTATCCTGCATCAATGTCGTGATAGCCTCCAATGCCGGCGGCTCGTTCAGCCCATTCGGCGACATTACCACCCTGCTAGTGTGGCAAAAAGGCGTAGTGCCGTTCGCCGACTTCTTTTCTTTATTGATTCCCGCTATCGTCAATTTTGTGCTGCCGGCCGCCATCATGCATTTTCGAATTCCCCAAGAAAGACCCGCCGCCGTTTTGGAAGCTCCGGCCATGAAACGGGGAGGATTGATCATCATCGCGTTATTCGCCTGCACCATTATTACCGCCACTTGCTTTGAAAACTTCTTACATCTGCCGCCAGCCGCCGGCATGATGCTCGGTCTGACTTATTTGAAATTTTTCAGCTTTTATCTGCAAAAAACAGCCACGTCCCATAACGACATTATTAATTCCGAGAAAATCGAAACCCGTCATATCGAAGGTTTAGCGGCGAGTAGAGCGCGCCTCGGCGAATTACTGGTTAAAGAACACGTCATTACCGAGCATCAGCTGCACGAAGCCTTAAAAACGCAAGACCGGCAACACGATTTAGAGCACAACCAATCCTTTGACGTTTTTCAAAAAGTCGCGCAATTGGAATGGGACACGCTGCTGTTTTTCTACGGCGTCATGGTCTGCGTCGGCGGTTTGAGCTTTATCGGCTATCTGGGCGTAGCGTCTCAGCTTTTGTACGGCGGTACCGACCCGACCCTAGCCAATATTCTGGTAGGCATCGCCTCGGCATTCGTCGACAACGGCACCATCATGCTGGCGGTATTAACCATGGCGCCGGACATTTCTCAGGGACAATGGCTGCTGGTAACCTTGACCGCCGGCGTAGGCGGCAGCATGTTGGCGGTGGGTTCCGCCGCGGGAGTCGGCTTAATGGGGCAGGCGAAGGGGGTTTATACGTTTACCAGCCATTTGAAATGGACGCCGGTCATAGCGCTGGGCTATTTCGGCAGTATCGCGGTCCACTTTCTTATAAACGGCCGCTATTTTTAGGCCAGTCTTCACCGCCATCGCTAAACTGTTACCAAGCCAACCGGGAAAATGATTGCAAGCACACTTTCGATCACTTTCCCGGTTGCTTTCAATCATCAATAATATGCAATCTTACTCATCTCCAGCGTATGATATCCCCTGCACCGGCTCACCCAGAAAGTTACCCACCCCCACATAGTCAACGTCAATGAAGTTCAAACGGCCATCGCTCAATACCTTTCTAAAAAAAGTTAACTATTCAACCGCTTTAGGCATTTTTCTCAGCATCCTGTTATTCGTTTTTATTGTTTTATTTGCCGCGAACGATCCGCTTTCTTTTATCAACTTGCCGGGACTGGTGATTGTAATTGGCGGCACCACAGCCGCTATTTTTTTAAGCTATCCGTTAAGAGACATTAAACACGGCTTGAAATCGCTGAAACTTATTTTCTTTTACGAAAGCCTCAATCCCCAACGAGAAGCCAACGAAATCACCCGTGTAGCGCAAATGTGGTTTAACAGGGATAAACTTTCCATAGAAAACACCATTGACAACATCAATAACCCCTACTTAAAAACCGGCTTCCAGCTGGTTGTAGACAATACGCCGGTAGAAGATATTCTGTCGTTGCTAAAATGGCGCATTGCCCGCCTGAGAGCCAAAGAAAGAGCCGAAGCCAATATATTCTATACGCTGGCCTCTTATTCCCCCGCGTTCGGCATGCTCGGCACCCTGATATCGATGACCAACATGCTGCAAATCATCGAGCTTAAAGACATCGGCGGCATCAGCTACAACATGGGTACCGCCCTGGTTACCACCTTTTACGGACTGATCATGGCTAACCTTATCTTTAACCCGATTGCGATAAAACTGGAGCGGCGCACTGAACAGCGCATTATGATTATGAGCATGGTCATGGAAGGCATTACCCTGATTGCGGACCGTCGCAGTCCGTCGTTTGTACGGGAAACCCTGAAGTCATTCATCATGCATTATGACAACGAACTAAAAGATTAAAAATCCCCCCAACAAACCGATCAGCGACTGCCATGAGTAAAGATCCCTTTTCCAAACTACAGTCCTCGCTATCTTTAGAGGACTTACTGGACCAACCGAATACACACGACTCAAAAAAATGGCTGTTAACTTATCTAGATGTCTTTGTACTGATCGTCATGCTGGTCATCACCTTGATTACTTTAGGCGACATAAAAGTAACGACCATAAAACCGCAAGCGGTCAAACCTAAAAAGGTACCTGCCGTAACATGTCCTCCCGCGGCTACGCCGGTCATCGTAAATTGCCCTCCTCTGGTTGCCGTTGAAAATAAACCCCTTCAAGCTATCGCCCTCCCTGAAAATGCAGCCGAGATCAAAGCCGAGGCTAAAGAAAGCGACAGCATTACCCCGACGCCAGCGCAAACACCTGAAATCGCAACTGCCGGCCCCAACCCGCCCCAACCTGCCGCACCTGTGCAAGCAAACGCCCACTCGGCCGAACAAGACAAATTGCAGCAGCAATTAACCAAAGCAATCGACGAGTTCGGCCTTAACAAAGCCGTGAATATAAAAGTAACCCAAGGTTATGCACAGCTTGAGATTCAGGACAAGGTGCTGTTTAAATCGTCGGAGGCCACGCTAACCGCTTCGGGAGAAGCCTTGATAAAACGCCTTGTCCCGGTATTGAAACAAGCTGTCGGCTTGATTTTGATTGAAGGCCATACCGATAACCTCCCTATTAAATCCGCCCAGTTTCCGTCTAACTGGGAATTGGGCGCCTCCAGAGCCACCAGCGTTTTACATTATTTGGTGTCGCAACAACTGGACAGCCGCCATTTGCGGGCCACCACTTACGCCGACACCATGCCGATTGCCGATAATTCGACAGCGGCCGGAAGAGAGAAGAATCGGCGCGTTAACATCTTGATAAAATTCTCCGAATGAAACAAAAAGCTTCATTGGGCCTGAAGCCAATACCGATACTTGGCTCGATAAGCGAATCGAACACGGTTTGGCTTCGACGCCGTTCAGCCGGCGACCGCTTTAGCAGCCGAGCCGTTAACGCAAAAGCATTGAACACCAAGCCATCAGCCATTAACAACCCCATTAACCACTCAAGCAAGTCAAGGTTAACAATGCCGTGACCTCTTTCCGTGTTCTAAGCATTTTGCGATATACCTAAATCCAGCCATTTAATTTAGTGTATTCCCTTGCACCAATATACATTCAACAATGGTTTATGAAAACGGAGAAATTGATGTCATGACACCCAGAGAATTAACCAAACAAGCTTTTAAACTTTACGACGACATTAGAATCGTAAGTTATACGATGCCAAAGCCCTCGGATTATATGATGCGTTTGCATTCTTTACGAACGCGGGCCTTTTACCGCTATAAACGCCGCCTGAAAGCCGAATAAGGCAGCTCGCAAAAAACATTAGACAAGACAATAGCGTAGGATGTGGTGAACGCAGTGAACCGCATCAATCGAGGGCGACGCGAACGGTGCGGTTCGTTCCTCACCGCAGCCTACGGCCGTTCACTTAAACGGATAGTCCGCCGATGAAATCCGAGGGTATCTCGACAAATAGATGATGTTCTTTGAGCAACGCCAACACATCGCCAATTTTCTTAGCCGCATGCTCCCGTTCATGTTTAGGCAAAGAAGACAAAGAGCGAGCCGTAACCGCATCTTCAGAGATCGCAGGATATTCAACCAGATTCCAAAAAGTGATGGATTTGAACCCTTCTGTTATCGCAAAGACAGCAATATCATTCAATCCTGAAATATTTTTATCGTAAATACCGCAGCTGATGGACCATAGCGGGTTAAGTCCGCGCTTGAAGGCTTGAATGCGAATTTTATGAATATTACGCAAAATAGTGCCTAACGAAACTTTGCGCCTGATGTCGCGCAGTAAATCCTCATCCAATGTATCCAGGCTAATCTGAATAACCCTCATGCGTGCGAATATATCGATTTCTTCGTCGTTAAAAGGTTTGGCAAAATTCGACAAAATAGTTGTCATCGCGCCAAGCTCCTGAATTCGTTTAGCAAACTTTACCCAGGACGGGTGATAAGTGGTTTCGCCATGACCGTTTAAATTGATTTGCAGTTTATCAACTTGTTTAGGTAAAGATTCGATGATTTTTTGCAAGGTCGGTTCAGACATGGGGATGCCCTGATAACCCGGTTGGCTTACCGCGCAGTAGGTACAGCGGAGGTTGCATTGCTCGTTAATATCAACCCGAAGCTCGGCAAGCGCTCCGGGGCAGAGTAAATCGGTCTGTTCGGGCGGAAATAAAGATTTGACCGACAATTCCAGATTTTCCACGGCTGTCATCGAACGAATATGACAGTGCCGACACATATCCGGCAAATCACCGCTTAGAAGAGACCGGCGCAAATCACGAAAAGCCGCGCCATGACGCTGTTTCTCTATATCCTCCAACTGCCCCATGCCGACTGAAATACAGCATGGGCGCACTTCCCCTTTCGCGCTGACTTCAAAGTTGATCCATGGATCAAGGCAATGTCGCGTAAGCCCTAATGTTGTGTTGTTGACAGGGGAAAAAAACGCGCCGCGCCGCCCTTCCAAGCGCCCGTGATTGCAGTAATGGATGTATCCTGAACTCATTGTTCCAGCGTCAACCGCTAAAGCAACATCCGGATTCTCACTCAGATAAGTCGCTTCATCCCATTCGGATGAAGGAGGTACAGAAGATTTGGCTAATGTCATAAAAAACGTTACGTAAAAAGTTATCCCACGGTATTTCGGCTTATCGACTGGGTAAGACCGTATCTTTTCGCACTACAAGCTATCGATCAAACGACATCATTAATAGCCGACAATTCAGCCGAGGCGCTGTTATAGAGCCCGGAATTAATATAGCGACGCAAAGCTGCTATCGTTCCCACGCTCCGGCGTGGGAACGCAGTGAGGGACGCTCCAGCGTCCCGTACCGCTAGAGCGGTACTTCGGCATTCCCACGCCGGAGCGTGGGGAACGATGTCGCTTTATTCACTTCGGACTCTATATCAAAGGCGGCGGGTCAGAGTAAACTCAATCATGATAGCAAAACCCGGAGTGTTAACGATAGCTGGGACGTTTTTCAGTAATGGATTCAATCGCGTTTTAACGCCTACGCACAACTTGATAAGGACGGGTGACATAACCCAGCGGAACGCTCCACACATGCACTAAGCGACTGAACGGAAAAACCAAAAACAGAGTTTGGCCTAAAAATAAATGTAACTTGAAAATAAAACCGATCTCGCTGATCTGATCGGCCGCACCGCTTTGAAAAGTCACAATGCGTTGCGCCCATTCCGCCAACAGCAACATATTGGCGCCGTCATAATGATAAAGCGAAATCGGCAAGGTCAGCAGGCCCAGCGCCAGCTGTACGCCGATCAACAGCAGAATGAAAATATCCATCCGGCTGCTGGTGGCGCGAATCCGCGGATCGGTCAGGCGACGGCGTATCAAAATGACGATGCCTTTTAAACAAACGCCGCCGAAAACACCGCCCGCAATAACAGCCAGAATTTGTTTGGCCGAGGTCGACAAGCCCAACGCATGATAAACCGCGGGCGGCGTCAACAGACCCACAAAATGACCGACAAACAGCAGCAGAATGCCGATATGGAATAAATTGCTGCCCAGCCTTAATTCTTTGGCGCGCAGAAATTGGCTGGAACCGGTGCGCCAAGTGTATTGATCGCGGTCGTAACGCGCCAAGCTGCCGATGAAGAATACGCTGATGGCGATATAAGGGTAATAACCGAATAATAAGGTATTGAGATAATCCACGATGGACTCCTGCTAAACAGAACGATGTTGCGATTTGATGAACTGATCGCGTGGCGTGATAGTGATTGGGCTGACAGCCGGAGTTTGGCTGTTGCAGCTATCTCCGGCTCCCATAAAACTGACGGCTTCTTCTTCCCAAATTTGATCCATGTTAACCAAAGTAGAATCCTCGCCCTCGGTCGCGGCTTGCCGACGGATTTCATTAAGCGCTTCGGGATCGCCTGCAAACCCCGCCAGCGCGTCGAAAACGGCCCGAAATTCGCTGCCCCGCTCGCTTAAGCGCGCGCCCAGCAAACTTAACACCGGCATCGCGTCATCTAATAACGACACCGCTTCGGTTTTTTCTAGCTGTGACAGGAATTCCAGAAATAACGGAATGTAATCCGGCAGCTCATGGCTGGACATTTCGAAACCGTGCGCTTCGTACATGTGCAGCAAGTTAACCATAGCCTGTCCGCGGTCGCGGGATTCGCCGTGAACATGCTCGAAAATATGCAAGGACAAAAACCGTCCACGGTCGAATAACGCGACATAACGCTCCTGGCTATCCAGCAGATCCGCGCCGCGATAGGAATCGATCAATGCGAGGACGGATTCTTTATGACTCTCCGGCAACAGGTTTTCCTGTTCGACCACAGCGGCCATTTCATCCAATGCTTCGAGCATCTCGGCTTCGGGATAGCTTAGCAGTAACGATAAAACTTTTAGGGTTTGCATAATATTTATAATTTAAACGGATTACATCGTTCCCACGCTCCGGCGTCACTGCCATTAAGTTAAGAAAAAAGCTCCCTCTCCTGCTGGAGAGGGTTGGGGTGAGGAGAATAAAAATAAGGAAAAAAGCCTTATTTGATCCCCTCATCCTAACCTTCTCCCGGAGGGAGAAGGGACTGTCCAGCCTTA
>SXGU01073707.1_pt1 | contig 17577 bp, 9 predicted proteins | sample 3174531 | NCBI WGS metagenome assembly SXGU01 (sample SAMN11356863, study PRJNA531348) | freshwater metagenome | isolation source: freshwater sample F1-140 | place: China: Fuxian Lake, Yuxi | collected 2017-12-25 | reverse complement strand
GTGATTCTCGAGCATCTCCCGTAAGCCCACCTGCTGGTTTAGCTTTCCACCAGGTCGGATGGTGACTTCGTTTCCGTCCGTTCTGCAACTGCGTCCTGAGTGTTTCCAGGGCGCCCCGCTCACAAACCTCATACCCTCGCCTACGTGGCAGCAGGTGAGGGAGGGTTGCATGTCTATGACGTCAGTAATCCACTGGCTCCAAACCAAGTCGGTCATCTCGAAGTCGGTGGTTATGCCAAAGATGTGGCCGTGGCTGGGGACTATGTCTGCATGGCGGTGGGTAATGTGGGTGGGCTTTTCATCATTGAGGTGCGCGATCCAGCAAATCCCCGGCTGGCTGGCGCGTTGAAGGGCACGGCGACTGCCGTGGCGGTTTCGGGCAAGTTTGCCTACGCGGATTTCTCATCAAACAACCAAAGCGGGTTCCACGTCATCGACATCTCAGATCCGACGCAACCGAAGGTCGTGGGCATGGCGGAGCGGACGGATTCGGCATGGAGCATGGCTGTGGCCGGGAATCGTGTCTTCGCGGGATGCTGGCAGAGCCTGCAAGTGTTCGACGTCTCTGATCCGGCTCATCCGCGGCGTGTCGAGGCATTGAATGTTGGTTACCTGGCAAGGAAAGTTGCGGTCCAATCGGACAGATTGTTCGTGAGCGCTGAAAAGGAACTGACCCTCTTTGATCTCACCACTCCTGAAAAACTTGTGCGGCTTGGCGGATACTCATTCCCGAGCGGGGCCACCACGGGAATGGCGGTTCAGGGCGAGCATGTGTTTCTGTCGCGATCCGGCGTGGGCTTTGTCGCAATGAACATTGCTGATCCGGCACGACCTTCGGAGGTGAGTCTGTTTGATACGATGCCGGGGCCCGTGGCGATTTCGTCCGGGCACGCATTTCTGGCAAGTCGTGGGCTTCAGGCTGTGAACATTGATCAGCCGGCCACGCTCCGGCCTGTGGGAAATTTTGACGCCAGCGGAAGCGCATACAGGGTGTCGGTCTCGGCAAATCTCGCGTATTTGGTGGAAGCCAATCTGTGGGATTTCGCAACCCGGACATTTCGCAATCGCCTGCAAGTGCTCGACGTCTCCGATCCGTCAAGTCCGACACGGATTGGTGGCGTGGACTCAAAGGCGGAACCGAACAATGTGGTCGTGGCTGGAAATTACGCATACGTCACTGAATCGATTTTGGAAAACACCGACGGACAGCAGCAATACCGGTCACAATTCTCGGTCATTGATCTCTCAAGATCCGAACAGCCGACAACGGTATCGACCTACGCTCCCGATGACGGAAGTGTGGAAAACCTGATCATCGTCGGAACCATAGGCTACTATTCGCTGAAGGATGTAGGACTGGCCATTCTTGACCTGACGATCCCCGAAAGCCCGCGGCGAGTGGGCACTTTTAATCTGCCTGGAATTTCGGGGCCGGGCGTCGCTTCCGGTAACAGGCTTTTCCTGACCGGTTGGTGGATGGAAGATGCCACTCGAAAAAGCGGATTGAGAGTGCTGGACATCAGCAACCCGACCGCTCCGCGGCTCATCGGATCGTATATCACCGACGGATTACCACAGCAGGTGGTCCTGTCGGGACATTTTGCATTCCTGGCCAAGTCCGCAGAGTTGCGGGATCTCGGGCCAATCCCGGGCGCGCCGGGCCCCGGACCCATGATCCCGTTCGGCGGCGGCCTCGACATCATCGACTTCTCGAACCCCGCCCAACCAACGCGTGTGAGTCAGATTTACGAACCTGAAGCCGGCCCGATGGGGCAGGGATTCACGAGTGTGGCGGTCATCGGAAATCGCGCCTATGCGGCATCTGCCAACCACGGCTTGAAGGCTTACGACGTGAGCAACCCAGCCTCCCCACGATTGATCGAGGATTTCTCTCCAACAGGATCTGGAGTCCGGGAGGTTGTTCGCGCAGGCAACCAGCTTTATGTCGTTGCAGGATACAAAGGGTTGCTGATCTTAGGCACTCCTCCGTGGGCTTTTGCGCAGGAATCCCACACCGTGGATGAAGCGGCGGGCGAAGCTCGCGTGAACGTGCTTCGCAACGCACTTGGAGAGTCCGCTTCCAAAGTCCGTTATCGGACGCGTGAAGGAAGCGGCAAGGCGGGAATGGATTTCGTGGCATCCGAGGGAACGCTCACTTTCGCCCCGAATGCGGGCACTGCCGCAATCACAATTCCAATTCTGAATGATGCTCTGATGGGAGAAGCTATCGCCTTCTTCGTGGACCTCCTCGACAGAGACGGAAAAGCCTTCGCCACGGCGACAATCAATGTCCGGGATAACGACACGGGTTTTAAGTTCACCAGCGACGGGGCCACGCTCGATGAAGGAAAAGGAGTTGTCACCATCACTGTCCGGCGAGGAACGGATCTGCGCGAGCCGGTCTCGGTGGAATTCGCAGCGCATGATGGCACCGCCGTGGCCGGCCAGGATTACAGCGCCGTGTCCGGCATCTTGACTTTCGGGCCGGATGAAGCTGAGAAGACAATTACCATCAATCTTATGGATGATGCGGTCCAGGAGCACGTTGAGACGTTCTCGCTCAGGCTCACCAATCCAAGCCCAAGCACTTCGTTGGGAAGCCCCATCAGCGCGGTCATTACTCTTGAGGACAATGAACCGTTGTTGAGGTTCGATATGGATCAAGTCACCGCGCGCGAGGATCAAACATTCGTCCAGCTCACGGTCGTCAGGGATGGTGCGACAAAGTCCCTGGCGACGGTCGGTTTCTCCACGCGTGACGCTTCGGCACTGGCGGGATCGGACTATGCAGCCTTGGCGGGCACGCTCACCTTCGCGCCGGAAGAGACTCGCGTGTCGATCATCGTGCCACTGTTTGGGGATATTGATGCTGAACAGAGCGAGACCTTCCAGGTGGTGTTGAGCAATCCCACGGGTGCCGGCCTTGCATCGCCATCCGTCGCGACCGTGACCATCCAGGATGACGAGCCGGTGCTGCGGCTTGGTATCGATCAATTAGACGTGCCTGAGGATACGACGTTCGTCCTGATCCATGTGATTCGTGATGGTGCAGCCTGGTCGAAGGTGACTGTGGATTACGCCACGCGTGACGGTTCTGCTCACGCGGGATCTGATTACGCCGCTCAGACCGGCACGCTTACCTTCGGGCCTGGAGAGATAGGCAAGCCGATCATCATTCCGGTGCTCGATGATCTCGAAGGAGAACAATCGGAGACGTTCCGGGTGATTTTGAGCAATCCATCCGGGGGGCTGGATTGGCCTTGCCCACTGTCGCCACATTCACCATTCAGGATGATGAGCCCGTAATCCGGTTTGCCACCGCTCAAAGCTCCATCGTTGAAAGTGCGGGGGTGGTCACTTTGTCGGTGGCGCGCGATGGATCGACCGCTTCGAAGCTAACTGTTGGTTACACGACACGGGACGGCTCGGCACGGAGCGGTTCCGATTACGCGGCTCAAACCGGAACAATCACCCTGGCACCCGGCGAAACGACCAAGGCGATCATCATCCCTCTACTCGATGACCTTGATCCCGAGCTGCCGGAAAGCTTCGATGTGATTCTGAACAGTCCGGCCGATGGCGCGCGTCTGGGTTCGCCGCAAGTCGCCACCGTCATTATCCAGGACAATGAGCCGGCCAAGGACACGTTCATCTTTGAATCGCCGACTTACACAGTAGGTGAACTCGATGGCGTGGCGAACATCACAGTTCTCCGCTCACCACCAGCCCGAGGCAGCGCCAGGGTGAACTTTGCCACAGGCGCGGCCAGCGCCACCGCCGGGCAGGATTTTCAGACCGTGTCCGGCACCGCGTACTTCGGTGACGGGCAGACGATATCCACGTTCTCGATTCCGATCATCGAGGATTCGCATCCGGAAGGAGACGAAGCGCTCATCCTCACACTCTCTGGTCCCGTGAGCGACGCTGGGAACGAGGTTGCGCTCGGCTCGCCTGCCAACGCCTTGCTGACGATCAAGAACGCGGGCAACGCCGTCGAGCTGGCGAGCGACAACTTCTTCATCCGCGAAGACAACGGATTCGCGCATATTCTCGTGCGACGCCGTGGCGACACCAATCAGCCGTTCTCCGTGGACTTCTCAACCAGGGAAATCACCGCCTATGCTGGGAAGGATTACCTGGCTCAAGCCGGCACGTTGAACTTCGCGGCTGGCCAGCCGACCAACGGGTTCACCATTTCGATCCTGGATAACGGGGCGGTGGACGGGTCGAGATCGTTTGAGGTCGCCTTGACCAATTCGAGCAACGGCGTTGTTCTGCGATCGCTCAATCGTGCGCGAGTTGACATTCTCGACAACGAAGTTAGCGCTGCCGTGGATTTGAGTTTCGAGCCGTATCTCGATGGAGCGGCGGGAAAGACGTTCCCGCTGCCGGATGGAGAATACATCGTCACGACCGCAAACGGCTGGAACAACTTTGGCCGGGTGGATGGAGTGCCGGTCAATCGAGTTGCACGGTTGCTCCCGGATGGAGCGCTGGACCGGACGTTCGATCCGGGCACGAGCTTCGGCTTGGACGATGGAAATTGCTGCGCGGACATCAACGCAGTCGTGCCGCAATCCGACGGCAAGGTGCTTTATGCGGGCACGTTCACCCAGTTCAAAGGCACACGCCGTCCTGGCCTGGCCCGACTGAACGCCGATGATTCACTCGATACCACGTTCAACCCGGCCCCGGAAATTGGCGGCAATGGGCAGGCCGTCGCACTCCTTCCGGATGGAAGGATTCTAGTCGCGATGGAGGCTTCACTCTTTCGTTTGAACATGGACGGCAGCATCGATCGTGAATTCAAGCGCGGTGAAGCCGATTGCACCATCACTTCCATCACGCGGGTTGATGACGGCAAAATCATGGCGGGCGGCTGCTTCAACCAGTTTCATGGCGCGCCGCGCAACCGCGTGGCCCGCCTCAATGCCGACGGCTCGCTCGATACCAGCTTCATTCCGGCGGATGTGGACAAGGTTTCCGGCAATCCATTCGAGCGCCTGCTGGCAGTTCAACCGGACGGCAAGGCAATTCTGACCGGCTATTCGCAAAACGAAAATGGCGAGCAGCGGGCAGCCTTTGTCCGCCTCAACCTGGATGGGCGTCTGGATGAAACCTTCATGGGTTCAACGGTTGTGAATCGATTCAATTTCTCCTTGATCTACTCGGGAACGGTCCGGACGTCGGGTAAACTCGCAATCGCGGGCAGGTCGGACCTGCGGCCTGATGGCGCTTCAGGCGGATTGATTGTGTCGCTGGAGGCAGATGGAAGTCTCGAGTCGGCGGGGCGTCCAATTCCGTTCGAGCTTGGATTCACGAAAGGTGAAATGTCGATGAATCTCTCCGCTTCCGGTTTTGGCTCGGATCGCGACGAAGCCCTGCTGGTTGGCAATTTCACGAGCATCGACACGATGGCGCAGCCGTTTATCGCCCGGGTTGATCTTGGTGTCACGGCGCAAACCACCAAACTTTCCCTGCGATTGCGAGAATTGCTCGCCTCCGAGGGAACTGAGAACGCTGTGACCATTCTGCGTCGTGGTGATGTGAGCACCGCGACAACCGTCAAGTTCGATGCACGGCCTGCCGGGTCAGGACTTTTTCCGGATTTCCCACCGGCGGCCGGGACTGTGACCTTCACGCCTCTGGAAACGGAAAAATCCTTCCTCCTCCCGGTGCCGGACAACCAGGCGCTCGATGCCGCGCGCAGCATTGAAATCCGTTTATCGGAATCTGCTGACGGGGTGCTGCTGGATCCAGCACGGGCGTTTGTCACCATCTTTGATGACGAGCAACCTGGCAGCATCGATCTGAGTTTCGATGCCGGCCTGACGCTTCCGTTGGATGCGGGCGATGTCTCGGTGAATCCAATCGAGCCATTGCCGGATGGACGGCTGCGGGTGTGGGGAAACTTCCAGGCGGTGCATGGGGTGGAGCGCAATGGTTTCGCGCAACTCAAGGCGGACGGCACACTCGATCTTGCCTTCACTCCCGTCACCGCGCCGCCAGGTCCCGGCAGCGTTCAACCAGATGGAAAGACGTTTGGTTACTCGAACAACCGCTTCGTTCGCTTTAACACCGATGGTTCCGTGGATGCCACGTTCAGCGTGACCTACGATTCCGCCGCTCAGATCGGGATGCCCGTGGCTCTCCAGTCGGATGGGAAATTGATCGTGCGTGGGAACTTTACCGCGCTGAACGGGGTGCTGCGTTCCGGGCTTGCGCGATTGAATCCGGATGGCTCGGCGGATGTCAGCTTCGATCCTGGCAAAGGCGTCCGGCTGGCAGACAACAGTCCGGCGAATGTTGCAGCCATTGCGCTCCAGCCAAACGGACGAATCCTCATCGTTGGTAATTTTGCGATCGTCGGCGGAGTGAGCCGCCAGGCTATCGCCCGATTGAATGCCGATGGTTCATTGGACGAAAGTTTCACCGCGGAAGTGGGCAGGTCCGACGCGTTCGTTCCCAACGCCTGGTCACTCGCCGTGCAGACTGACGGGAAGGTCCTGGCGCTTGGAGCGTTTCCAATTGTGTCACCGAACGGCGCGGCCAGCATTGCGCGCTTCAATCCGGACGGTTCACACGATCCGACGTTCGTCCTGCCGGGCCCGGCGATGATCGTCAGTCAATTCGGCCGGAATGAAGGCAGTATTCAGACGATGGCTCTCGGTTCGGGCGATACGCTTTATGTGGCGGGGGTATTCAACCGCCTGAGCAACGTGCCGAGAGCAGGGATCGTGCGGATCAACCTCGGCGAGCTCCCGCAGAAAATGATCACTTCCGCCTTCATCTCCGACACTGGAGAATTTGCTATGACCTTTCGCGCGCAGGTCGGCCAGATCTACCGCGTGGAAACATCCGACGATCTGGTGAACTGGACGGTGCTGCGCGAGGTGACAGGCGTGGGGGCGGATATGCCGTTGATTGTTTCCGAGTGGATTCAGGATCAACGCAGGTTCTACCGAATCGTCGTGCGTTGATGGTCCCTTGTCTGACAAACTAAAGAGCGTATTTCAGAACACGAAGTATGAACCCGACTGATCCTCAAATTCCAACTGAACCGACGAAGCCCTCGTCCGACAGGCCCAAACTCAACTGGCCCCTCTTCCTGACATTTCTTCTCTCCCCTGCATTGCTGACGGGCTTGAGTGCTTCCACAGGTCAAAAAGACCTGCCGGTGTTCATGGCAGTTGTTGGTGGTGGCATCGCCGGGATTATTTGCGGAGTGATGCTGGGGCGGCGAATTGGGATTACACCTCCAACCAAGGTCGGACTTTCAATCCTCTTCTCCCTGATCTTTATGGTCGTCTGCGTGACCGCAAGCTGCTTCGGGTGCTTTGCAGGTGGGTACAATCTGCGTTTCCAGTAAGTCTATTCCAGATCTTTGAAAAAAACTTGTTGCCTGAAATCATCAGACCGGCAGGGGACGTTGGTTTCGACTCAAGTAACTTTTGCGCTGAGTTTCGCGACCTCTATTTTGAGCTCACGAATCTGTTTCAGGAGGTCGGGCAGTTGTTGTAACGCGATCCATTGGCGCTTGGTTTGTTTGTCCGGTTGCGCGGGAATGCCTAGGACCACGCCCTTGTCCGGAATGTCTCTCATCACTCCGGATTTCGCGCCGACGGTGGCTTGCGCGCCGAGTTTGAGGTGGCCTGCGATACCGGACTGCGAGGCAACAACACAGTAATCTCCGAGCTGAGTGCTCCCCGCGAAACCGCACTGGCCCATGATCAAGCAATGCCTGCCAATCGACACGTTGTGGGCGACGTGAACCAGATTATCGATCTTGGATCCCTGGCCAATAACGGTCGGACCAAGCGCGCCGCGATCAATTGTGACATTGGCGCCGATCTCGACGTCGTCGTGAATGATCACCTGGCCGACCTGTGGAATCTTGCGGTGACGCCCCTCATCAAACACATACCCGTAGCCGTCGGAACCAATCACCGTCCCGGCGTGAATAATCACGCGGTTGCCGACCCTGGTCTTGGGATAGATCACCACGTTCGGATGCAGAATGACATCATCGTCCAACTGGCTGTCACAGCGGATATGATTGCCGCCATGGAGGACGCAGCGGGCGCCAATTTTAACACGATCACCGACAACACAGCCTGGCCCGATCTGCGCGGTCGGGTCCACTTTCGCAGATCCGGCGATGACTGCGCTGGGATCGATGCCGGGATGTGCCGAGTCCTCGGGAAAGAAAAGAGGAAGAACCTTTGACATGGCCACTCGAGGGTTCGGAACGCGGATGAGCACCTTGATTGATGAAGTGCAATCCCTGGTCACAAGGATCGCACTCGCCTGGCTTTTCTCGGCCACAGCCAGGTAACTGGATTTCTCCGCGAAGGTGAGATCTCCGGGCCGGGCCGAGTCCGCTGGCGCGAAGCCGGTCAGTTTGGTCGAGCCGTCGCCGATGACCTCGCCCTGGATTGCTTCAGCTATCTGCGATGCGGTGAATGACATGGTTGCAGGAGGGAAGAGGTTTGCGAGCTGGTGGCAGTTTTCTGAGTCTCTGCAACTTCGAGATTACGATCAGGATCAAGAGCAGGATTAAGAGATTGACGAACCTTCACCACTAGATGGGCTTCCGGCTTTGCCGGCTCACGAACCTACAACTGGCTGAGGGGGATCATTCTCTGCGCCTCGACATCCCAGACTTTTAAGCGGAGGCAGCGGAAAATATCAACCGGACTGAGCGATGTGGTCCGGGGGGTTTGGAGTTCAGGAATTTTGCGGAACACTTCCGGAAGCCGGTAGAACGGAATCCGGGCATTCAAATGGTGAATGTGGTGGTAGCCAATGTTGGCTGTGAACCAGGCCATGACCCGGTTCGTCTTGAGAAAGCTGGAAGATTCCAACGCGGCTTTTTCATAAGTCCAGCCGGCCTTGTCGTTGAACGTGACGCCCGGGAAATTGTGCTGCGCATAGAACAGGTAGCTTCCGATCGCGTAAGCAATGAAGCTGGGGATGAGCTGCATGAAGACCAATCCCTGCCAGCCGCCCAGCAACGCCAGTGCGATGCCGAATCCCACGTGCGCACAAAAGGCGATCAGACAGTCGTAATGTTTCCTAGGATCATTGAAGAACGGGTAGAGGCACATTCCATGGAGGAAGACAAAGAAGTAGCCGAACAGGATGGTCAGCGGATGCCGCATGAAGAGGTAATTGAAACGTTTCCGCCGTGATGACTTCAAATACTGCGCCTTGGTCATGATGGGGAAGGAGCCGATATGGGCGCTGCGAAGTTTGGAGTTGTGGTTATGATGGTAATTGTGGGAGCTGCGCCAGATGCTGGTCGGGCTGAGTGCCCAGATGCCAAACAGGCGCATCAGCACCTCTGCCACCTTGGACTTTGGAAGAATCGCGTGGTGCTGCTGATCATGGTAGATGACGAACATGCGCAGGACCAGCAGTCCCGAAAGCAGACTGCAAACCAGCTTGCCGAGCCAGTGGAAATTCCAGAGCGTCCCCGACAGGCTGAGGAGCATCAGCACACCGGTTGAAAGGATGCACCACCAGCTCTTGAGCCAGTCATCCACCGCAAATTTCCTCATGGCGAGTATCAGTTCATGTCCGGTTTGCATGCAGGCTTGTTTTCTAGTGACGCCACCCTAGCGATATTGGCCACGGTGTCGATCTTTGGTTCTGAAGAAATTCACCATGCTGAGGATGCGGTGGGGGAGGCTGTGAATGAGGACGCGCGCCACAGCGAGGCGCGAACGTGAGAGGCTGCCCTCAGCGGCCTCTGAGCAAGCGAGCGACGAAGCTGATGCGCCTGTACCACCGTCAAAAGTTGCAGACTATCCCACAGTCTCCTCAGTCGATTGGGTTGAAACTTCACCAGTCATCAGGCGGCTTTGATCTTCACCTTGTTGCCCTTGATGGTGGCGCGGTTCAGTTTGGCAAGAATGGCACTGGCGTGATCGGCGGCGACTTCCACAAACAGATGCCTTTCGCGAATGTCCACCTTGCCGACCACGTTGCCGGGCAAGCCGGTCTCGCCCGCGATGCTGTTCACGATGTCAATTGGCTTGATGCTCATTTCCTCGCCGAGGTTCATGTGCAGGCGGGTGAATTGACCTGCAGACGGGCCGTCCTTCTTGCGGGGTCGAACAGTGGCGGTCTTTTCCCCACGACCACGACGTTCCCATGGTGGAGCTGATTTATGCTGAGGCTTCGCTTCGATCATCTGATGAGTCTCAGGTTTTACCGAGGCCAGAATCTCCGCGTCAGAGTAAGTCTTTTGAATTTCCGCTTTTCCGGCCGCCGCAGGTTTGGATGGAGGCGGCGGTGTCGATGCGGTGGGAGCTGGTTTTGTGTGCGCTATTCCGGAGACCGGTGCTTCCTGGGTTGGCTGTTTGGCGGGACGGACTGATGAGGAGACCGGCATTTTGGTGACACGCGGAGGCTGATTCTCACCGCGTTTGGCGAAGTGCTGCGGGCGCTCGAATCGATCACGACCTTCAGGGCGGGGGGGGCGGCGGTCATTGTCACGTTGGCGTGGACCGTCGCGAAAACCTTCGCGTTGCGGACGTTCAATACGTTCAGGCCGCTCGTATTCCTCGGTGCGCGGGGCACGCGCGGGTGTTTCTTCGCTGCCCTTCAGCAGGTGAATCAAAGCGGATGCAATGTCCGTGGAGCTGAAGCCTTCCTCGAGCAGCCGTTCAAGGAGCTGCTCCTGCTTTTGGTACTCACCGCTTTGCAATACGCCGCGAAGCTTCCCAAGAAAGACATTGGCGCGGGCTTCGCCGACTTCCGCCTCGGTCGGAATGCGCGCCCGATGAATCCGCATGTTGGTGTAGCGTTCAATGACGCGGATCTGAAAAAGCTCGCGACCGGAGACAAACGAAATGGCCCGTCCGCTTCGGCCCACCCGGCCGGTGCGTCCGATGCGATGCACGTAATCCTCGCCGTCGTAAGGCAGGTCATAATTGAAGACCACCTGAACGTCGTCCACGTCAATGCCTCGCGCCGCGATGTCGGTGGCAACGAGAAATTCCAGACCGGACTTGCGGAATTTGTTCATCACCCGGTCGCGTTGAGCCTGGTTCATGTCACCATGGAGCCGGTCGGCCATGTAACCCTGTGCTTCGAGATGATCCACCAGATCGTCCACCATCCGTTTGGTGTTGCAGAAGATGATTCCGAGTTTGAGGTCGTGAAGGTCGATCAACCGGGTCAGCAATTCTATTTTGTAGCGGCGATCCACCTCGTAATAGACCTGCTCGACTGTCGGCACAGTCATCGCCTTTTGCTCGATGCGCACTTGCTGCGGGTTCCGGGAGTACTTTTCGATCAGTTGCTGAATTGGACGAGGAATTGTGGCTGAGAAGAAAACCGTCTGCCGTTCCTTGGGCGTGGCCTGGAGAATCAGTTCGATGTCATCGCGGAAACCCATGTTTAGCATGACGTCCACTTCATCAAGGATGACCATCTTGACGGTGTCGAGCCGTAGCGTGCCGCGCCGCATGTGATCCATCACACGACCTGGAGTGCCAATGACGATTTGTGCGCCCTGCTTGAGCCCGTAGAACTGGCGCTCGTACGATTGCCCGCCGTAAATCGGAAGCGCGTTGATGCCGTGTTTGAAGATCGACAGTTTATGAACCTCCTCGGAAACCTGCACGGCGAGCTCCCGCGTCGGACAAAGTATTAGCACCTGCACGGCGCGCAGTTTCGGGTCAGTTTTCTCGATCGCGGGAACGGCGAATGCGGCTGTCTTGCCCGAACCAGTCTGTGACTGGCCGACGACATCCTTCCCCGACATCAGGATTGGGATTGATGCCGCCTGGATTGGTGTGGCCTGTTCAAAGCCCAGTTTATCAATGGCCTTGAGCACGCCTTCGGACAGGCCGAATTCAGAAAATAGTTTTGGTGTCATGTAATGTCAGCTCGACCTGCATACCCTACCGGACGTTTTGGCGGAACGAGAGCTATTTCTTCCCGTCGTGTTTTGGGGCGTGTTGACAAAATCTGCTGAGGAGACGGCGGGATAGCCAACGGTCTCCTCGGGAAATGACAGCGATGGGTTGGAGCTGAGCCGTAATGATTCTCTTCGAGCACGGAATTTATCCCGCAGGAGTTTGAAATCACCAGGCCAGTTAGGAATTTCGGTTGGCATGCTTTTCCCAGGTGGCTGTCACTGTTTGGTGACTGAATCAGCAACTGAGCCACCCACCTCGATCTTCTCGGCTCAAGGGCTGTTCGTGCGTTCCGGCAGAAAAATTCCGCACTCCTATTGCGCAGTCGCGGCTGATGGGTGAAACAGGGGGGGGGGCTTGTGTCCAAATTCGGTTTCGCGTTTGGACCAGGTGGATCGTGCGACCGACCTCGCTTACCACGCAGTGCGGCGTTTTCCATCTTCGTGGCGCAAGTCAATGCCACCGCCACCGTCGCCGGGCGGGCAGCCTGAAAACACTTGTGCAATCAGTACATTATGTTTGGCATCTCAGCGAAGATCCGCTCCGTCAGAATCTGCTGATCACAGACCATCTCAAAGTTTGGCCAGACGTTTGCCGTCCACAGAATCAGCGTGTTGGTTTGATGCATCCATCCGAATAGAGTGGTGAACTGCAATCTCCATCCTCCGATGTCTGTTCGAACCATGCTCGGTGGCACAACCTTCTCGGCGATACGCTGCAGTTCGACGCGATCGAGGCGATACGGGGTGGCAGACTCACTCGCCATGGATCGCGCTTCAATCGCTTCCAGCTTCTCCACCGTGACGACTTCGTGGCAGGACTGGCTATCATTTCCCAATGCTGTTGAGATCAGACTTGCCAGTTCTTCCGCCGGCGCTTCGTCGAGTGGACGGTTTTCCTTCCGTAAGAAGCGCTCCAGGTTATCAGGATTGCGCTCCATGCATCGGGTCTGTTGGCCATCAAATGAAACCAGGCCGATGGTAATGGAAAAGCTTGGGAGCATACACGTCTCAAACACGGGCGCTCCGACGGTGACCCAGTGGAGCCATTGCGGTCCAACGCATCGGTACTCTTTGAATGGCTTCACCATCCAGATGGGGATCTGTGAGGGCTTTGGTTCCGGATCGGCATAGAATGGCCAGCGGTTTGAAGGTGGTTTCAGCCCGGGGCTCGCCGCCAACAATTCCGCAAACGAAGAAATCGAGAGTGGCAGGCAATCCGCGCTCGTGGGTAGTTCAAACTCAGATTCGAGCATGGAACGGATCGAGGTCATGTCTGGCGCCTCACCTCGCGCCTTGTCCACTTCCGCTATCTGCGCCGCCTGTTGACTGCGCCGATCCAGGATGATTTCACAAAACGCACTCAAAGCGGCGCAGGCGGTGGCTTCAGCGATGCTGCCGATGGAAGGCGATTCGATCATCCAGCTACCATCAGGTATTTGGCTCATGAAGAGGTAGCCTTCAACTTCACAATAGCTTGGCATAATTCCGTTGGGCAAGTGTTCTGCCGCCGCAGCAGTGACTTTGACTCAGGGTTCATGAAATTCAAAACCCAAATGATTGAGAACCAGGTCTTCGACGGATCACCGAAAAAGAACTCGAATCCTGTACGACTCCCGCAAGAACGCTATTTCTGGAGCCGATAGAAACGCTGCTGCCCGGTCATTGGAACGCTGATTGAGTTGGCCGTACTTTTCAATTCGATCCACGGGCCTTCGACGTTTTCGGCGAACTGCAGTTTACCGCCGAGGGTCCATGTGAGATTTAGCTCGCCGCTCGGAGCGACGGTGATGGATTGCACGCCGAAGAAATCGTTGGCGCTGGTGTAGGATGAGAACAGTGTTTCGCCGGGTGCCAGAGTTTCAGGGCCGTTGAAGCGGATGTTGTCGATCGATGCCACATACACAACGTTGGTCGCGGGGCTGCGCTCCAACATGGCGACGTTGACGATGAGGGTGTCAACGGCCGCCGGGTCAAATGGGGTGGGGAAGGCAGGGTGCTGGACGAACTGGTCGAGGGTGGCGCTGATCGTGTCCCAGCCATCAGATCGAGGCGTATATTTCCTGGTGAAATTGATCGCCCGCTGGAGCTGGGCTTCATTTTTTCCGATGAGATTCTTGTTCTTCAATTGAAGCTCAATGATGCATGCCCGCCCATTGGCTTCCTTGAAGTCAAAGGAGAATTTGTAGTCCTTCCACGCGCTCTTGTTCACCGGCAGGCTCCAGGTCGCCGGATATGCCCGCGACATCCCGAAGCCGGCGAAGTCGCCGCCGTCCGGTTTGTAACGCGCAACGAGAAACACGCTCTGGCTTCCATCCGTGCCTTCGAGATGAACGCCAGGGTTGAGAAGCACATCGTTGTGACCCGGTCCGTCGTAACCGTAGGGCGCCCACGGGCTGGTCTTGGAGAAAGTGGGACCAGCGGTGCGATCGTCAAAAGTGTCCTTGAGTGTGATGGGGCCGACGAAGGACATGTTGTCGAAGTAACCAACGTAGGTCGCGTTTAAGCGCGACATGCGGATGTTGAGGGCGAAATTACCCACATGTGCCGGATCAAAAACAGGCCGGCCGGGAGCCTGCACGAATTCCGCGAGTGTGGCCCTGACGGTATCCCAGCCGCCCGCTGAAGGCTGATAGTTTCGCGCGAATTGGATCCAGCCGCCCTTGTTGTCCTTCACCTGCATTTCAAGAATGCACGGCAGTCCAGCGGCTTCCTTGAAATCGAACGAGAATGTAAAGTTCGACCATAAGCTGCGATTCGCCGGCAGGGCGAATTCATTGGTGCCGACGATGAGTCCGAAACCGGAATTCGCACCAGCCGAGGCGGGGTTTGCCACTGTTACGTAGGGATGGTTGTTGTTGGCGAACGCGGAAATCTCGTCCTTCGCGATGCCGTCCTCCAGGATCGACGCCGAGCCAGCGGAATACACATAGCTGAACCACGGGTAGAATGGCGCCAGATTGGATCCTCGTTCGCAACCCTCGAAACTGTCCATGACATCATGCGTTCCAGTCTTTGGCGCGGAGAGAAGGGAAGCAGACCAGTTGAATGGACCGATGGCGCCTCTGGGCACAAGGACGCGAAAGGTGTTGGAGCCGGAGCCTTGATCGGTGATGCTCGTCTGCGTGGCAATGATCTGTCCTGCAGCATTGTGAAGATCGAGCTGCAAGTTGAAGTAACGTCCGGACGAGGAGAGCGATTCCCAAAGACGAGCCCGGTCCAGGGGCATGACATCGCCCGTCTCGAATGAAGGCAGTTCCTGCCAGACAACGGGAATATCGTAAGTCTGACCGGCCACCGGATTCTGGGGCAGCGGGCCGGGACGGATTCCCCAGGCGAGCCGGATTGGGATGGCGGCTTCGCTGAGGATCACACCATTTGCGGTGAGGGTGGCGTTGAGGCGGAATTCGCCACCATCGGAGGAGGAAATGTAATCGAGGTCGTTCAGATCAGGATCAGGCACGTGCAACTTCAAAGTCCTCAATCCCTTTCCCTTTCCGCCAACGATGCCGGCACTCGCGCGGGAGTAGATCTTGCGCTTTGGTCTGGAAGACTCGAGAGCCAGGCTCAACTCGACTTCAGTGCCCAGCGTGTCATAGCCGAGAGTCACATTGAATCCTCGGGCGTCAGGCCGGACAGCCAGCGGCGATGAATCAAACCAGACTTTCAAGGGCGCGGCGTTGATGAGGGATTCATCCCGCGTTCCGGCTGTTGGGTACGCATAGAGGAGAACGTACTCGTCATCGGCAAGGGTGAGGTCGAGCGCCCCGTCACTCTGTTCGGTCACGATTCCGCCGTGCGTGATGTTCTCGATTTTCATTCCCCGGAGCAATGAGGGCGCGGCTAAGCGGATGTTCGCGGTGTTGGTGTCCTCGTTCAGAACGCTGATGAGCACCGTACCGTTTCGCAAAATGCGATAGTCTGGCAGGACGTGTTTCGCCCCTGAGCCGTTGATATCAACGACAGGTGTCATCCGAAAATGATCGCGGTAAATGGCGCGCAGGATGTCGTAGCGGGTGCTCCAAACATCGCGCTTCGGCGTGCCATCCACCGCGTAGGTGTCCCCGAGTCCGAAGCTGTTCATCGCGGTGCGAGCTGATCCGACAGCATTGAAGTGCAGAGCCGGAACACGCGGGGTCACGGCTTGACCCAGGCCGGAGTCGGTCAGCACCGTCGTGCCGGAGGTTTTCTTCAATCCATGCCAGATTCGCCATGTGAGAAATTGCGATGTGTAATTCGCGCTCAAACTGCCGACGGCGGTCTGTCCGAACAGTTTCACGAGCGCAAACTCATCACCCACGGAACACGAGTGGTAGGCGGCCACCGCTTGTGAAACATCGAGCCCAAAGATCGATTGCATCCGCGCCTTCCAGTTGGGATTGGGGCGCAGGTAAGTATCGAACTGCCCCGGCAAATCGGCATTGGCATGGACGTGGATTCCGGAAGCGAGGACATCCGTCTCGATCTGGTCGAGATCGGCTGCGTTCATCTGCCAGGCGCGGGAGAGAATCAACGCCTGTGAGTTGGTATAAGTTCGGCGTTGGAACCGATCATCATCGATCAGGCCCGGCTGGTAGCCCACCCGCTTGAGGGCTCCCCAGAGCATGGCGTTTTCCTGGTTGGCACGGGGAAAACCAATGTCGGATGCTTTGGGCCAGAAGAAGAGAATGTCGTTTGGCGGGTTGGCCGAACCGCCGATCAACCGTTCGATCTTCACATCCTGCATACGGCGGAACATGTCGAGCACGTTGGAGTAAACGGGTTCCTTGACGCGCCGGTTTTGGTGAACGATTCCGAATCCTTTCTCGCGGTCGAAATAGCCACGAGTGAACTGATCCCGATCATTCCAGTGGAAGATGTGCGTTCCGATGGCGCCGGAGATGAGTGATTCCCACACCTGGCCGGGCAATGCCTTTGCCTGGCGTGATTGTGCTCCTTCAAACAAGTTCTCCGTACTGCTGTGCCCGGTCTCGGAAATCATGATCGGCAGGCCGACCTGCTCGCGGTACTTTGAGACGCCGAAGTCACCAGTTCGGAGCTCACTTCCGAAGAGCGCCCACGCGTAGTTGTTGATTGACCAGAAGTCGAGCGGCGCCCCGGCCTCTTTGCACGAGGCGACGATCGCGACCGCGTCTTCGCACGTGTTGTTGGCGTCGTTGCCATTGAAGATTCCTCCCACCATCGAGTAGGTGATAAGGTGGTTCGGATCGAATGCCCGGGCCGCCTTGGCACCGGAGGCGATAAAGCCGCCAACACTTTGCTGACGCCATTGGATGAGATCGTGAAACGCCGGATTATCGCGGGCGGCCGGGAAGCTTCGCGGCATGACGACGGCGTCAAAATCCGAGTAGCTGGTTCGCCAGTTGTCGTTCAATGCCTTGATATTACCGGCGTAGGTATTGCCGAGGTAACTGCTGAAGGCCGCCTGCGAGATCGGATCGTAGCCGATGAACCGGTGGACTTTGTATGTCACCGGTGATTCCCATAGATCAAAGACGCTCTTTCAAACCGCCCACGTTACGACGAGGCCAAGGCTTGTCGGAGCGGCTGGAGACAAGAAAAACGCCGCTTGGGCGACTGTCTCCCCGATTTTCACGGGAGCCGTCCGCGCTCCGCCGTTCGCGCCGTGTTTTCGACGCGGGTTCGTGGCC
>SXGU01550043.1_pt1 | contig 17582 bp, 10 predicted proteins | sample 3174531 | NCBI WGS metagenome assembly SXGU01 (sample SAMN11356863, study PRJNA531348) | freshwater metagenome | isolation source: freshwater sample F1-140 | place: China: Fuxian Lake, Yuxi | collected 2017-12-25 | reverse complement strand
TTTTCGTCGGCGAGCGATTCGTCGTCTACCAGCGAAGCGGACAAATTATTTTTCTTTAATTTTTCGCCGATGATTTCCGCTTCTTGGCGTGATTCGCAGCACGTGAGCGGAAGCGGTTTTCCGCTGCTTAAAAGCTGCTGCAAAACTGCTGTTTCCAGATTGAGCGCGGCGGCGATTTCTTCGTTTTCATAACCGCTGTAATTTGATTTTTCCGGTTGAAAAATCAAATTACAGCCTTTTTCCCAGCTTTCGAGTTTGCGGCGATTGAGTTTAACGCCCGCCAATCGGTCAGCGGTGATTTCGAGCGCGCCGCCGCAGTAAACGCAGCTCAAACGATTCGGCGGATTGCGGCGCGCGCATCTGGCGCAGGCGATCATTTCGTCGGCGACAAACCGGTCGCTTTCCGCTTGAACGGGCAAATTCTTAATCCATTCGTCAGATTGAATTTGTTCTTCTTCCATATTTCAAGATTATAAGCTGAAATGTTATCATTTTATAAACTAAATTGCTTGACCGAAACGGAAGGCAAAAGGCAAACTATAAACGGCTCGTTCACTGCGGCTCGTTTGACGGAAAACAAAGCGAAAAACTCGATTTTATTAAACTTTTTTTGAACAGCAAATTGACCTTTAGATCAGAATTTATCAATCGAACTTTTTATATTTTATCAATTCATTTAGAGCAGGATTTTTAGTTTTTTCGTTTTCACTCTTTCGTTCACGCGCTCGCCGCTCGAATCAGCCGCCGAATTTAATAACAAAAAGGCGACAAAAATAATGCAGTTCGACACGACGACAAGTTCCTCTTGGAAATTTGGACATCGCGGTCGCGTGGCGGTCTTTATTGACGGCAACAATCTTTTTCACGCGGCGCGTTTTCACAATATTGACATTGATTACAATAAACTTCTGCGCGTTCTTTTGGGCGACGGCAGATTGCTGCGCGCGTTTTTCTACACGGGCGTTGACGCCGGCGCCGAACGCCAGCAAGGTTTCCTTTTGTGGATGCGGCGCAACGGTTTTCGCGTCGTGCAAAAGGAATTGAAAACGTTTTACGACGGCACGCGCAAAGCGAATCTCGACGTGGAAATCGCGGTTGATATGCTTTCGCTCGCCGGACGCTATGACACGGCGGTTTTAGTTTCAGGCGACGAAGATTTCGTTTACGCGATCAATGCGGTCGCGTATAAAGGCTGCCGCGTCGAAGTCGCCGGTTTTCGCTCGAATACCGCGCCGCGATTGATTGACGTTGCCGATTTCTTTATTGATTTGGGCGATATTGCCGACCTTGTGCGCAAAGACATTTCGCAAACCGGCGATTACGACATTCCTTCTTTTATTCCGCCCGAAGAGCTGCCGACGACGGAAATTCTGCGCGGCAACTCTCCGGCGCAGGATTTCGCACGCGTTCCGGCTAAAGTTCCGTTTGAAACCGCTTACGCCGATGACGAAAATGAAAATTTGTCGGATTTCGTGCGCGTAACCGATGAGCGATGAAGTTATTTACGGTCGAAGAAGCCAATGAGATTCTGCCAATGATTCGCCCGAAACTGAAAGCGATTCAATCGTATTACCGGCACATCGGCGATTTACGCGAACAAGCGCGCGCGGCGGCGAGCGCTTCCGAATTCGGCGGCGGAATGCGCGGCGGAACTTCCTACGTCAAAACGCTTTACGAAATCGGAAAATTAACCACCGAAATTCACGAACTCGGCGTGCAGCTCAAAGATTATTCGCGCGGTTTGATTGATTTTCCGAGTCTGCGCGGCGGACGCGTCGTTCTGTTATGCTGGCAGCTCGGCGAAGAAGATCAAATCGAATGGTGGCACGACGAAGATGCCGGATTCGCCGGAAGACAAAAACTTTAGAGTTTAAGATTGAAGATTGATGATTCGGAATTTCACTGCGAATTCAGCATCGGAAACAAAGGATGGAAAGTTGAAACTTTAGACTTTTGATCCTTTGTTTTTTGTTAAAATGTGGCTCTCAAAAATTAAAAAGCATCTGAGAATTCTGAATCTTCGATTTTAATTTTGGAATGTCAAAACTTAATTTTCTCTTAACTTTAGTATTGACTACTTAAAGTAATTTCTGATAACATCACCTCAGATTTGTTCAATTCAGCGGGGTTTCCCCGACTACTTCAATATCAATCCGGTTTTATAATATTTTTAATATGAACTGTCCTGTTTGCAATCGAACGCTAGCATCAACGCTGTCAATTTGTCCGAGCTGCGGAACGATGATGAATGATTCCGCTCGCGAAGAGTTGGAAATCAAACCGGTTTCGCACAGCAAACCGTTAAGCCTGGAAATAAAAGGAGTTCCAGTAATGCCCAGCAAACCGAACCAGATCAATATGAGCGCGCCGCCGAAATCAGTTTTGACGCGTCGTGATACGGCGGAGCTTCTGCCGAAACCAACGGCGGCAGAACCGAAATCGGAAACTCACGAACAAAAACCGGAAACGGCGCCGACGCTGGTCGAGTTCCAAAACAAAAACGCCGCGCTTCCCGATTGGCGTCTGAAAATGCAAAACGCCGTGCGGCAGCGAATTGATCACGCTCCGACCGATGAAAAACCGGCGGAACCGGTTTATCAAACCCGTCTCGTCACGAGCGGCGCAAACGCTCTTAAAGCCGAGATCGTCGAAGATAAAGTGCCGGCGGCGGTCAAAAACGAAAAAGTCGCCAACGCGCTCAAACGAATCGAGCAGTCGCGCAAAGCATTTTTCGTCGAAGAAAATGCGGACGAAACAATCGAAACGCCGAGCGCGCAAAACAACAAAAACTATCCGTTTTACGTCGCGGCGCGCACGGCGGAAAATGTTGCGAAACCCGTTGAAGCGAAAGCATCGGTTAATGTTTTGCCGAAACCGAAACTCGTAACGGCGCAAACGAGAAATGCGAACGGCGAATTGGACACGAATAAACTGCCGCCGCTTGCGCAGACGTTGAAAACCGCCGACGCTTACGAAACAGTTTCGACAGCGATTCCGGCTTCGGTCATCGAGCCGAAAAAAGACGCGGTCGCCGAACAAATCAGCGCGACGGAAAACGCTGCGGATAAAATCGTGCTCGCCAATGAAGAAGAAAGCGAAGAAACCGATGATATCGCGCCGTTCGCAATGCGGTTCAACGCCGGACTTTTCGATTTGATTACGGGCGCATCCGTTTCGATGATTTTGCTCGCGCCGTTTATGCTCTCGGGCGGTGAATGGCTGACGTTCAGCGGTTTTCTGGCTTTTGTCGCAACGATTTCAGTCGTGATGTTCGTTTATCTGACGACGGCGCTCGGAATGTTCGGCAGAACGCTCGGAATGCGGCTTTTTTCGCTCGAATTGATTGACATCGAAGAAAACGAATATCCGACTTTTCATCAAGCGGCGGTCAGTTCCAGCGTTTATCTTTTATCGCTAATCTGCGGCGGCATCGGATTTTTGACCGTTTTATTCAACGAGGAAAAACGCGCCGTGCACGATATTGTTTCGGGCACGATTGTCGTCAAAGAATATTAATCGCCGATTTACACAAGCGAAAATCTTCAAAAAAAGCGAGCGGTCATTTTAACCGCTCGCTTTTTTTTTGTTAATCTCAGTTCTTGCTCGATTTAATATTAAACGGGCGTTCGCTTCTTTATGAACTTAGAAACTCTCGAAAAAATCTGCGGCGAATTAAACGACGCGCTGGTCGGGCAAAAATTCGGCAAGATATTTCCGTTATCGCGGCTTCAGCTGACGATTGATTTTCGCCTGCACGATTCGAGATACCTTTTTATCAGCAGCGAACCGAACGCGCCGCGCATTTATCTGGTCAAAAGACGCGTCCGGGATTTGGAAAAGCTCGCCGGTCATTCGACGCCTTTCATTTTGCTGCTGCGCAAACGACTTGCCAACGCGGTTTTGGAAACAATCGAACAAATTGAAGGCGAAAGAGTTTTGCGGTTTGATTTCAGTGCCGAAAGCGAAATCGGCGCGCGTGAAAAATATTCGCTCGTCGCGCAGCTGACCGGACGTTCGGCGAACGTTTTTCTGCTCGACAAAAATCAATACGTTCTCGATTCGATTCGCGAAACTTTCGGCGACGGTCAGGAAACCGGAACGCGTTACGCCGCGCCGACGAGAAGCGAAGACAAAAAGCCGAAAGAAAGCGGAGAAAAGGCGCGCGAGCAACGGCGCGGCGAATTTGAGAAGGCAGGCGAATTCGAGAGTTTGTCGGAAAGTCTCGATGTTTTTTACCTCGAAAAAGACGCGGAAAATCGTTTTCAGGCGCTTGCGAAATCAGCCGAAAACAAGCTGAAACAGGAAACCGTCAAGCGCGAAAAACTCGTGCGAAAATTGCAGCAGGATTTGGCAAACCACGGCGACGCCGAACGCTGGAAAAAGTCGGGCGATTTGATTCTGGCAAATCTGGCGGACGCCGTGCGGCTCGACGGAAAAATTCTCGTCGTTGATTATTTTGACGAAAACGTTCCGACGGTCGAAATCGAAGCTGACGAAAACGACGCGCTGACGGTCGCGGCGGAAAAGTTTTTTCGCCGTTACACGAAAGCGCGCAATGCCGCCGCCGAAATCAGCAAACGGCTGGCGATTGTCAATGAAGAACTCGACCGTTTGCGCGAAAAAAAAGCGCGGCTCGACGAAGCGATTGCGGAAACAGACGAATCAATCGTCGCCGAATTTACTGACGAAAAACCGGAAAAAGCGGCGGGCAAACAGCGTGATCGTCACGCGGAAACTTTTTCCGGCGCGCGCCGTTTTGCATCGAGCGACGGTTTTGAGATTTTGGTCGGCAAAGCATCAAAAGACAATGATTTCCTGACGTTTCGCATCGCCAAATCCGGCGATTTGTGGATGCACGCGGCGGATTATCCCGGCTCGCACGTCGTCATTCGCAATCCGAACCGGCAGGAAATTCCGCCAAAAACTCTGCTCGAAGCGGCGCAGATTACGGCTTTTTACAGTCAGGCGCGCGAACAGCCGAAAGTCGCCGTTCATTACACGCCGAAAAAATTCGTCAATAAACCGAAAGGCGCGAGCGCCGGTTTAGTGAGTTTATCGAGCTTCAAAACGATTCTCGTCGAGCCGAAAATCGAAAGCAAACTGGTTGATTAGCAACAAGAAAAGGAGCGAAGAATTTCAAGATTAAAATTCTTCGCTCCTTTTTTAATTTACAGCAACACGCTTTTTATTCGTTCACCACTTTTTCAACGTTTTCCTTCATTTGCGCGACGACGTTTTTACTGCCGCCGAGAAAAACGCCGCGCAAATGTCCGCCGCGATCAATCAGAAAACTTTGCGGAATGCCGCTGAATTTGCTGACTTTCATCAATTCGCGATACAGATTTTCGTCAGTCCACGCGAGTTCGTAATTCAATTTCATTTTTTCCGCAAAACCTTTGATTTGCTCGGGCGTTTCTTCGTCAACGTTTAATCCGATGACTTTAAAATCCTTCGCTTTGTGCTCATCTTCCATCGCGATTAATTCCGGCATTTCCTGGCGGCACGGTCCGCACCACGTCGCCCACAAATTGAGCAAAACGACTTTTCCTTTCAAATCGCCGACTTTGTAAACATTGCCGTCCACGTTTTTGACATCAGCCTGCGCGACGCCCGCCGGAATCGGCGGAAAATCCGAGGATTTGCTTTCGTTGGCAGCGGCGACGGCAGTGTTCGCCGCATTCGCCGCATTCGGCGCGGCTTTTTCGTCAATCGGACCTTTTTGCGAATTTGCCGTGCCCGAACAAGCTGATAAACCGGAAAAAATGATGCTCAAAGCAATCAGCAAACCGCAATTTTTGAATAAATTTTTCATTTAAGACCTCGTTAAATAATATCTTTCGTTAAATAATATCTTTCAGACGCAGAACGATGAGCGTCAGCGCAGTCAATATAAAAAACATTAGCATTAAAACAATCTGATTTAAAACTTCGTTCATCCACGGATGCAAAAACGTGACGTAATCGCTCAAATCCGTCGGCAGTTTGACGGTTTCGGCGATGTCCGGCGGCTCTTTCAAATTCGGCAGCGAACTGATTTGTCCGCCGCGCACTTCGTTTTCATAATCGGACAATTTCTGCTGCGATTCGGTTTTGTATTCTTCGAGATTTTTCTTCGCGCTGCTGATAATTTTGTCGTTTTCTTTTTCGATGAAACGATAAAGTCCGAGACCGCGCGTTTTGCCGTTCGGTTCCGCGCCTTCCGGTTCGAGCGTGTCGAGCGTCGAAAACCGCTTCATCGTATCGAACGACCACGCGGCGGGCATCGTTAAACTGACGACTTTGCTGACACCGGCGGGAACGCCGACCAGACCGGAAAACAAAATTTGCGGAATCAGAATCAAAGGCACGAGGCTCGTCGCCATTTCCGAAGTTTTGACGAGCGACGAAACAAACAGTCCGAGCGCGATGCCGACCGCCGCCGTTAAAATCATCGTCCAGAATTGCGGCACGCCGAGATTTTCGCCGGGCATCGCCATCACGCCGAGCAAATCAAAAATTTTGAGCGGCGCGAAAAGCAGAAAACACTGCGCCGCGACGATTACGCCGAGCACGAAAATTTTCGAGCCGAGATACGGCAGGATTTCGAGATTAACCATTCGTTCGCGCTGATAAACGGCTTTTTCCCGGATAACTTCGCGCGCCGCGACGCTCGTGCCAAACCAGACGGCGACGAGCGCGAGCACGAAATAAACGAAATCGCGCGGACGGTCGGCGCCAATTACGAAAAACGTCATCACGGCGATGATCGGCGCCTGCGCGAATAAAATGAAAAGATTTAATTTATCTTTGAAAAGCACTTCCGCGTAGCGGCGCGAAAGCGTGACGAACTGGCGAAAAGCGCCGCTAATGCCCAGCCGATTTTTGTGCTGTACGCCGCTCGACTGCACTTTGCCGAGCTGCCCGAGCGGTTCTTCGATGTTCTGCCGGTACTGCGAAGTTTCGCGAAATTTGCGCTTCCATTCTTCCGCCGTTTGCTCGATATTTTGCGAAATGTTGCTGTTTTGCGCTGTTTCGATTGGCTGTTCGAGCCGTTCATAAAGTTCCTTGAAACTGCTCGCCTGCAAATACTTGAGCGCTTCGTCCGGCGTTCCGTAAAACGCGAGCCGACCGCGCATCAGCACGACGATTTTATCGAAAAGTTTGACGTTTTCCATCGCGTGCGTCGTCAAAACGACGGTTCTGCCCGATTCGGCGATTTGCCGGAAAAGCCGCATTATTTTTTCTTCCGCCGCCGGATCGAGTCCGGATGTCGGCTCGTCGAGAAAAATAACGGACGGTTTGGTAATCAATTCGACGGCGATGGAAACACGTTTGCGCTGTCCGCCGGAAAGCTGCTGAATCGGCACGTCTTTTCTTTCGGCGAGTCCGGTAACATCTAAAACTTCATTGATAATTTGATCAATTTCCTGCTTGGAAACATCGCCGGACAAGCGCAGTTTGGCGACGTAGAAAAGCGTTCGGTAAACGCTCAGTTCGCGGTGAATAATATCGTCTTGCGGCACATAGCCGATTGATTGTTTGAGCGAATCGAGATGCGCGTAAAAATCGATATTGTTGATTAAAACGCTGCCCGATGTTGCCGGTCGCATGCCGTTGAGCGCGTCCATCAAAGTTGATTTGCCCGCGCCCGACGGACCGAGCAAACCGACAAATTCGTTCGGCTGAACGGACAGCGAAATGTCGTCGAGCAGCCGCAGTCGTCCTCCGTCGCGGTTTTTCACGTCCTTTGTGATATTGACCGCATCAATTCGGGTTTTCGCGCGCGTATCGAAAATTCCGGCGACGCCTGCTTCGTCAATCCGGATGAGAAACGAGCCGATTTGCACGGCGTCATTCGGCGTCAAAATGCGCCGCGCAACGCGGTCTCCGTTGATGTAAATGCCGTTGGTCGAATTCAAATCCTCGATGCCGATGCCCGCAGCGGTGCGCACGAGCCGCGCGTGACGATTGGAAATTTGCAGACCGTCGAGTTTTATATCGCTCGCGGCGGCGCGCCCGATGATTAATTCTTTTTTGTCGCCGAAACCGAGCGACATCAACAGCTGCGGCTGTGCCGATTCTTGGCGCGGCGATGCGGCAAAATCATCGGCTTTAAAGACCATCGTTTTGGAAGCGATTTCCGTCTCGGAAACGGCGGCGAGCTGCGAAACGGCAATCGAACGCTGGGCGGCGAGACTCGCTCCTTTCGGCGCAATGCGCGCGGGCGCAACGAATTTCAAAATCGGTCCGCCGATGCCGAGCTGAATTTCGTCGGCGTGATACAGCGGCGTCGGCGCGGCGACGCGCTGATTGTTAACCAGCGTGCCGTTAAAACTGCCGTTATCGTGCAGCACAAAATCGTCGTTTTCGCGTTTTATTTCCGCGTGGCGGCGCGAAACCATTACGGCTGATTGAGGGAAACTGATGTCGCACGCCGGATCGCGCCCGAGCCAGACGCTGTTTTTGATTAACGAAAAAGGCGCGCTCGAATCAATATCGAGCCTTTCAAGCTGCGGCATTTCCGTTTTGTTCGATTGCTTGACCTGACTGGCGGATTTGGGCGTTGTGTCGAAATTCGGAATTTGATGCGCGGCTTTTCTAATCGGCGGATTTTCCGGCTGCGCGCGGACTTTCGGCGCGGGCGACGGCGGCGGAATTTCACTCGGCTTTTCAACGTTTGAAATTGCCGGCAACGGAAAATTAACACCCGAATCGGCAACGACTTCAAACCATTGAACGCGCAAAATCGGTCCGTCGGTTCCGAATTGAATGCGATTCCCGACCGCGACAACTTGCGGCGCGGTGATTTTTTGCGAATTGAGAAAAGTGCCGTAGCTCGAATTTAAGTCGGTTAAAATCCAGCGTCCGCCCTGAAAAACCAGCTCGGCGTGGCGGCGCGAAACCATCGGATATTTTTTATTTTCGTAAACGATGTCGCATTCGGCAGCGTCGCGACCGATGCGAACGACGTTTTTTTCAAAAGATTGTTCAGGCGCTTGTTCACGGTCGGCGTTTTCTCCGGCTAAAACAATTTTCATTTGGACACTCTAAAAAAAGGTTAAAAAAGAAGATTTGGCGTTCAATTTTAGCGAATGGAAGCGAAAAATAAAAAGAAGCCGTCAATTGAGCAAATGTGACGGCTAAATCTTAACGAAAATTGCTGGCAAAAAGTTTTGAAACGAATTAATTTCGCCGCTTTTTATTTACCGAATTAGAAATTTTGGTTCGGTTCAAACGTGGCTAAAACCGTTGCCAGTTCGCCTTTGACGCCGACATCATCCACGCTGCGCACGTCGGGCGCGAGCGAAGTGGCGAGCATCGTGATTTCGTAGCCGCTCGGAAAACCGGTGCGCGCGACGGGAATAAACAAACGGCGTCCCCAGACGATTAATTTTTCGCCGTTTTTCGCCGTTCCGCCGCCCTGAAATTTTACTTCATACGCTTTCCATTCGCCGTTGACTTTTATTTTGCCTTCGCTGAAAACCTGGTAATTCGGAATCAACTTTTTCAAAGTTTCGTTCGTTTCCTTGACCAGATTCGGAAATTGCTGTTCGTCATCATTGAAAGTTCCTTCGCTTTTGTAATAACTGATGAGCATTTGTTCCGATAATTGTCCGTCTTCAGTCAGTTTCGACACGTCCAAAAATTTGCCGCGCACGCCTTCCTGCGTGCTTTCGCGCACTTCGCTCAGCTGCCAGCCGTTCGGATAGTAAAGCGAGAACGGCAGATAATTGCGAATCAAATCGCCCTTTAAATTCTGTTTGCTGCTTTGAAAAAAGGTCGTGTTCGGCGGCTGCGAAATCTGGCGCGCAGGCGGCGGAGTTTCGATGGTGTTTGTCGGCACATCGGCAGACGTTTCCGCTTTGATTGTTTGAACGGGCGCCAGCGGAGCTTGATTTTCAATCGTTTTCGGCGGTGGCGCGGCAATCTCCGGTTCGGATTGACGATTAAGCGAATACGACCACATCGCCCACGCGCCGCCGAGCAGCAAAGCCAAACCGACGACGGAAAATAAAATCCAGCTGCGGCTTGCCGTCACCGGCGGCTCGGGCGAGCGGCGTTCCCACAAATCTCCCGCCGGTTTTGCTTCGGCTTTTTCCAGCAGTTCGTCAGATTCGGGCGACAACGCATCGGGAGTCGCTGCGTTGAAATTTGCATTTTCGGTTTTCGCCGTCGGCGCGGCGACGAATGCCGCACTCGCAGCTGAATCTTTTGGCGGCGCTTCGTTTCTTTCGATTTCCAAAACATCCGTTTCACCGCTAAACGCATTTGCCGGTAAAGTTTGCGCCGTCAGTTGCGGCAATTCCAGTTCGGCTTCAAAGGTCGGAGCATTTGGCGATTGAATATCAAGCGGTTCACGCGGCATTTCGATCGGCGCGTCAACCGCGCTGCTCAAAGCGTTAAAAAACGCGTCGCCGAAATCGCGCGTTTTCGGAAATCGGTCAGTCGGGTTAAAATTCAAAGCTTTTTCCAGCACCTGATCAATCGCCGCCGGTAAATCGAGCCGCACATTCGTCGGCGCAACCGGAACGCCTTTGCTCTGCGCTTTTAACAATTCTTTAACGCTGTCGCCGCGAAACGGCAACCGTCCCGTCAACATTTGGTAAGCGACAACGCCGAGCGAATAAATATCCGCGGCAAAAGTAGCATTTTTTCCCGCCAAAACTTCCGGAGCTTGATAAAAAAGATTCTCGCGATGAATTTTTCCGCTCGAAGTGCTGAAATTGGACAATTTAACTTGTTCGATTCCCGCTTCGGAAACGCTCAACAAAATATCTTCCGGCTTCAAATCGCGGTGCAGAATCCCGTTTTGGTGAATTTCGCTCAGCGCATAAGCGGTTTGTTTGACGATTCGCGCCGCGCGCCGCGCGTTCAGCTGACCGGTTTTTTGCAGCAAATCGCGAATCGAATCGGCTTCGACAAATTCGCTGATAATAAACGGATTGCCTTCGAGCAATTCGCCCGAATCAATGACGCGCGCCAGATTTGGATGATTGATGTGCGACAGCGAAACTCGTTCTTCGGCTAAGATTTTCGACGCCAAATCGTCGCCCGCGCTTTCGTCGGGCAAAATTCTGACGAGTACCTTTTTATCGGCGACGATTTGATCTTTAGCGAGAAAAGAAATGCCCGCTTCGTTCTGTTTGATTAATTCGACAATTTGGTAGCGACCTTTGATCATCTGTCCGAGCAGAACGCGCGGATTTTCGCTGGTAAAAGCCGCTCTGCCCGCCGGATTCGTTTTGCGATTGCCGACTTCCGCCGTGCCCGAATGAACTTCGCTTTGTTTTACGATTCGCGCCGCCGGTTCCGCTTGTTTCGCCGGATTTTTTTCAAAATCCAGTTCGAGTTCGAGCAGATTATCGTCTTCTGATTCATTCGCCGCGCGAACACTCGGCGCGGCAGGCGCATTAATTGCGGCAAAATGCGGCAGCGAAGCGAACCGATCTTCTGGTTTCGCGGCGGAAACCGTGCCGATTAAATCGGTAAAAATATCATTCGTTCCTTTTGCCGCGTTCGGCGGCGAAACGAGACGCACGCCGTCATTGGCGCAAAATCTCTGCGCTCCGTCTTCATACGATTTTTGGCACTTTGGGCAATAAAGCATTTTTTATTTGATCTAAAAAAATTTAATTCGGTCAAATTCGCTTTTTGAAAGCAGCCGATTGTTTGGTTTTCCTGAAAATCAAAACTTCTAATCAAGCCGTTTTTTCAACAAATCTTTTGAGAAAACCGTTAACCGATTTTTAGAGGCGATCTTTCCCCGTGTAAAAATTAAAGAATAATATAAACCGCGTTCGCCGCCGATGGCTCGGCTGATTCGGTTTCAGCTTCCCTGCGCTTTGGAAAGTTTGGCAGTCAAAATTGTTTTTTCCCGGTCAAGCTCGATTGCCTGCCGGTAAGCGCGCGCCGCATCGCCCGATTTGCCGCTGCGCAGATAACCATCGCCGACCGCTTCAAATTCCTGCGCGAGCCGTTTCCTTTCGTTAAAAGAAACGACTTTGAGAGCTTTCAGCAAAGATTTTTCGGCGGCATCGAATTTGTTTTGCCGAACGTACATCGAACCGAGAAGAATGTAAGCGACGAAACCGTTCGGGCTGACTTCGGCGCTTTTTTTCAAAATCGTTTCGGCTTCGGCGAAATTATCGCGCGTCGTTAAGGCGCGTCCGAGCAGAAAAAGCGCGGTCGGATTTTTCGGGTCTTGACTTAAAGCCCGGCGCAAAAGCGGCTCGGAATCAAGATAGCGCTGCTGCGACTGCATCACGTCAGCGACCAAAATCATCGTCGGCACGTCAGAGGATTTTTGCACGGCGCTGCGGTATGAAACGGCTGATTCGTCGGTTTTCCCCAGACGGCGCAGCAATCTGCCGAGATGCGCGTAAGCGAGCGCAAATTCCGGATCGAGCTGAATGGCTTTGCGGTAAGCGTTCTGCGTTTGATTGCCGATGATGCCGTTTAATTCGAGCGCGACGCCGAGCTGATCGTAGGCGAGCGCGTTGTTCGGATCAAGTTCAATCGCGCGGCGCGCCATTTTTTCGGCTTCGCCGTATCTCGCCGATAAATTAGTGCCCGTAATCGGCTGCGTCAGCACAAAACTGAGCGCGATATGCGCATCGGTGTTGTCCGGCTCGAGCTGAACGGCGGTGCGATAAGCGCGTTCGGCTTCTTCCCAGCGCTGCTGATCGCTGTATAAATTTCCCAATCCGTAAACGGCGCGCGAATCTTTCGTTTTGATTTTCTGCCCGCGCAAATACGCGGCTTCGGCTTTCGTGTAATTTCTTTCGTCGCGAGCGAGATTGCCTTCTTCGATTGCCCGCTCAAAATCTTCGTTGAATTCGTCGTTTTTCGGCTGCCCGACGGTAATGATCACGCTTTTTTCCGGCAGAATTTTCGCGCCGGACGATGCGGCGGATTTCGCCGCGCTGTTTGCTCGCGAACTCGCCGCGCCGGTTCGCGCCGTTGATTTGGCAGCGTTTGAAGCGGTTCCGTTCGTCGTTTTAACCGGTGATTTTGTGACATTTTTAACCGGCGCTTTTTTAGCTGTCGAAACGGAGTTTAGAGCTGTTTTTTTGACGACCGTTTTTTTCGCCGGTGCCGGTTTTTTTTTCGGCGCGGGATCGGGAGAGCGAAAAAGTCCGTTGCTGCTTCCCAAATCCTGTGCGTGGAGACTCGCGGCAGAAAAAATAAAAACACTCGCTAAAACAACAAATTTCGCCAACTTTAACATAAAACTCCAAATGCAATTTTAATCGGAACGAACCAGACGAAAACCGATGCGGTCATCTTCCGTGCTTTCCGGAAACGCTACGCGCAGCGTTGAGGTCGCGGCATCGGCGCCGTTCGCTTCGCTGGTAAAACCGCCGCCGCGCAGCATATAATGCGTTTCTTTGGTCGGTTTGATTTCGCCGCCGCTGCCCGGATAAAGGTTCGCCGGTGAACTCGTCCACTCCCACACATTCCCGATCAGATCGAAAACTCCCCAACTGTTTTTCCCGTTCGGCAGCGAAGCGACCGGCTGCGGTTTTCTCTGCCCGAGCAAAGCATTGCCGTTTTGCCAGGTGTCGCCCCACGGATATAAATTATTTTTCGCGCCGTTGCGCGCCGCATATTCCCAGTCGGCTTCGCTCGGCAGACGATAATTTACTTTATCGCGTTTCGAGCGCCAGTCGGCGAATGCCAGCGCGTCTTTGTGCGAAACGCGCGTGACCGGCAGATTTTCTTCGCCCGCCGCCGGTTTGTCCCGAATAAAATGAACCGGCGTTTTATACCCGGAAGCGCTGATAAATTCAGCGTATTCGGCATTGGTCACTTCGGTTTTATCCATCCAAAAATCTTTCACCGTTTGCTCGTGTTCCGGCTTTTCGTTATCTTTGCCGTCGCTGCGTCCCATCTTGAATGTGCCGCCGGTAATTTTCACCATTTCCGCTTTCGTTGACGGCATCGGCGGCGGGGTGCCTGAATTAGCGGGCGGCGGATTATTGACATTGCCAGTCGAAGTATTATCAATCGCTACCGGCTTTTTCTCGCCGAACGCGCCGAGCAGATACGCGCCGACTGCTCCGATACTAGCCAGTAGTAATAAACCGGAAATTCCAATAACCGCTAAAATAAACGGCGAAAAAAAACTCTTTTTCACCGGCTGCGATTCGACCGAAACGGCGCGTGCATTGTCCTGCCGGTTTTGCCGCGCGGCGCTATCAACGACGGGCTGCGCAATCTGCGTCGCCGCCAGATTGCGCGTTTCTTCTCTTCGCGGCTGACTGTTAAGCGGCGCGCTCGGTGCCGCGATGTTGACTGCCGGACGCGGAATCGCGTTTCTGTCCTGCGGCGCGGCGGCGCGCAGTTCGGCGACGACCTGACGCGGCTTTTCATCGCAGAAAATCTCGTCTTCCCAATCCTGAAAACCGTCGTGGCTGACGCGCAGATGATGATTCCCGCTCTGAATTCCTTCGAGAAAAAGCAAGCCGTCTGGTTTGCTTTGTCCGACCGCGACGTTATCAACAAAAACTTTGGCTTTCGGCGGATTCGTCAAAATACTGAGCGGCGCGGAAATCGGCAGCGCCGCGCCCGTAATCGCGCCGTTAAAAGAAGTCGCGCCAATTGCGCTGCGCAGTTCGCCGATCATCTGTTCGACCGAAGCGGTTCTTTTTTCCGGTTCTTTTTCGAGCGTATGCCGCACGGCAAGTTCGATTTGCGGCGTGACATTGACGCCGAGTTCGGCAAAGCTCGGCGGGTTATCATACAGATGTTTTTTCATAATCGCCGGAATCGAACTGCCCTTAAACGGCACGTCGCCGGTCAGCATCTGAAAAAGCATCACGCCCAAAGAATAAATGTCCGAACGCGCGTCGGGTTCTTCGTCCGACCATTGTTCCGGTGCCATATAATACGGCGATCCCATCAAACCGGTTGTTTGCGCTTGAATAAAAGAACCGAGCAGCTCGCCCGATTTGATTTTCGCCAATCCGAAATCAAGAATTTTGACCGCTTCGCCGATGCTTTGCTTGTCTTTGCAAATCATTATGTTGAGCGGCTTTAAGTCGCGGTGCACGATGCCCTGATGATGCGCTGCGCCGATTCCGCTGCAAATCGCCGTGATTAATTCGAGCGATCTTTCCGGCGGCAATTTTCCTTCGCGCGTCAGCAAATCGTGCAGAGATTCGCCTTCGACGTATTCCATGACGAGAAACGGCATCGTGCCCATCGCCACGCCGTAATCGGTCGTGCTGACTACATTGTGATGACGAATGGCGGCGGCGGCGAGCGCTTCCTGCCGAAATCTGGTAACGAGCTGCGGATCGTTGCCGACCAAATCGGGCAGAATGACTTTAATAGCGTGCTGAGTTTTCAAATATGCGTGTCGAGCGCAATAGACAACGCCCATTCCGCCTTGCCCGAGGCGGCGTTCGAGATGATATTTTCCTTCCAGAACCGGTTCGCCGCTGATCGTATGAAATGTCGGCATTCCGTCGGTGGGGCAAACGCTCACATCGTCGGTATAACACTTTTTGCAATGTTGACACTCTTTCATTTTTTGATTTTCGGGTTGATGTCAGAAAACTTTTACGATTCTCGCGCCGGGTAATCACGCAGACAGCAATTCACGTAAATTTACCGCCATTAGATTTTAGTTTTTTTGTGTCTGTCAATCAAGGTAGAAAAGTCAATGCGGACTGGCGTTTATTTTGCCAATCCGCACTGTTTCTTTTGATAATGCGAGCCAATCAGCGAACCGTGACGGTCATCGTGTACGCCGTCGCCGCGCGTCCGGCGTTGCGAATGGCAATTGTGTGATTGCCGCTTTCGTTGATTTCGACTTGCGCAAAACCGTTGTCGCCCCATTCGAGATGCCCGCTCAATCCGGAAATTTCCAGATCAATTTTATTGTTGCCGGACGTCACCTGCACAGTCATCGTCTGCCCTTGCCGCACGTCTATCCAAAACTCGCGCGTCGCGCCGCTTGCGACCGTTCCTTTCATTGTCGCCGCGCTTCTGCCGCGCGCAAATTTAATGCGAGTTTGCGCCACAACAAGCGAATTCAGCGAGATTGCGATTAAAATTACCGCCAGTAACTTAAAACTTTTTCCGTTCATTTTTTTCTTCCTCTATTTTCAATATTTGTAAAATTAAAGCTCCTGGGCAGACGATTGAAATGCGTTTTTTTGCCGACCAAAAAAGGCGAACCGGCTTGACCGCCGATTCGCCTTTTTTCTGCGCGCAAATTGCTCGCGCACCGTTAACCTTTAATCACGATGTTCACCAAACGCTTCGGCACGACGATGACTTTGACGACTTCTTTTTCGCCGATAAATTCGCGCACTTTCTGGTCGCTTAAAGCCATTTTTTCCAGTTCATCGCTCGAAGTTTCCGGCGCTGCCGAAATGCGCGAACGCAGTTTGCCGTTGATTTGGACGGGAAATTCGATTTCTTCGGCTCTGGTCAATTCCTCGCTGAAATCGGGAAAACGCGCCGCGTTCGCCAGCATTCCGTCATCGTTTCCGATGACGCTCGCGTAAAGTTCTTCCGCCGCGTGCGGCGCAAACGGCGCGAGCATCGTCACCAAACTCATTACGGCTTCGCGAATCGCGTAAACGTCCGTTTCGCTTGCCGTTTCCGGCTCGACTTTGAAATCGTAAAGCGCGTTTGAGAGTTCCATCAGCGCGGCGACCGGCGTGTTAAACTGCAAACTTTCAAAATTTTCCGTAATGCGCTTGATCGTTTGATGAGTTTTCCGCCGCAATTTTCGCGCTTCAGCGGAAAATTCGATAGCGGTTTCATTTTCCGTTTTCCATTTTCCGTTTTCCATTTTCCCCTGCCATTTCCACACGAAACGCCAGACGCGCTGCAAAAATCGGAGCGCGCCTTCAATGCCCGATTCGTTCCAGACGAGTTCGTTTTCCGCCGGAGCCGCAAACAAAATGAAAAGACGCGCGGCATCAGCGCCGTAAATTTCGACCATTTCGTCCGGGTCAACGCCGTTGCCTTTCGATTTCGACATTCGCTCGATTGCCGTTTTCAAAACCGAGCCGTCCGCCGCTTTCGCGCTCGTAATTTTCCCCTTCGCGTCGCGCTCGACCGCAACGGTTGAAGGCGAGTGATAAATTCGTTTGCCTTTTCCGTCCGCGTCGTCCGGGTTCGGAATTTCATCGAAAAACGTTTCGCCGATCACCATTCCCTGCGTCAAAAGTCTTTTCACCGGCTCGCTGAATTTCACCAAACCCATATCGCGCATCGCTTTCGTCCAGAAACGCGTGTAAATCAAATGCATCACGGCGTGATCGTCGCCGCCGACGTATTGATCAACCGGCGTCCAGTAATTTGCCGCTTCGGCGGAAAACGGCAGATTGGAATTTTTCGGATCGGTGTAGCGAAAATAATACCAGCACGAATCAACAAAAGTATCCATCGTGTCGGTTTCGCGTTTCGCCGCTTCGCCGCAATTCGGACACGTCGTATTAACGAAATTTTCGTCTTTGGCGAGCGGCGAAGTTCCGGCGATCTCGTCGCTCGTCACCATATTTTCCGGCAGCTCAATCGGCAGATTTTCGTATTTTTCCGGCACAATTCCGCATTTTTCGCAGTAAACAATCGGAATCGGCGCG
>SXGU01304611.1_pt1 | contig 17582 bp, 15 predicted proteins | sample 3174531 | NCBI WGS metagenome assembly SXGU01 (sample SAMN11356863, study PRJNA531348) | freshwater metagenome | isolation source: freshwater sample F1-140 | place: China: Fuxian Lake, Yuxi | collected 2017-12-25 | reverse complement strand
GGCTACCACTTGGTTCGAAGTGACGGCAGCGGGATCACCATGGTCAACATTGGCGTGGGCCCCGCCAACGCTAAAAACATCACCGACCATATTGCGGTGCTGCGCCCGCACGCTTGGATCATGCTGGGGCACTGCGCCGGATTGCGTAACACCCAGCAACTCGGTGACTACGTGTTGGCCCACGGCTATGTCCGCGAAGACCATGTGCTCGATGAAGAATTGCCTTTGTGGGTTCCGATACCGGCATTGGCTGAAATTCAGCTGGCATTAGAGCAGGCGGTTGCCGATGTCACCCACCTCCAAGGCGCTGCACTCAAAAGCATTTTGCGAACCGGCACAGTGGCCTCCACCGACAACCGCAACTGGGAACTCTTACCGAATAACCAGCCCCAACGGCGCTTTAGCCAAAGCCGCGCCGTGGCCCTCGATATGGAAAGCGCGACCATTGCAGCCAATGGTTTTCGATTTCGGGTGCCGTACGGCACCCTGCTATGTGTCAGCGACAAACCCTTGCACGGTGACATCAAATTGCCTGGCATGGCCAATCACTTTTACCGCGAGCGCGTTGACCAACATTTGCGCATAGGTATGCGTGCGATTGAGCTCTTACGTGAACGCGGACTCAACCAATTGCACAGCCGGAAATTGCGCAGTTTTGCCGAAGTGGCCTTTCAATAAACGCAGCAATACACCTAACTCTACCTACGACTTTCATGACAATGGATTCTTTATTTGAGGTCGCGCACTTAAGCAAACGCTTTGGTGACAACACCGTGGTCGATGACCTTTCTTTCTCGATCGCGCCGGGTGAATGCTTGGGCGTTATCGGGCCCAACGGCGCAGGTAAAACGACCACTATTCGGATGTGCTTGGGGCTGACAGCTCCCGACAGCGGAACCATCACCGCGCTGGGATTGCAGATGCCACGCGATGCGCTGGCGATTAAAGCGCAGTTAGGCGTGGTCACGCAACTTGATACGCTCGACCCCGATTTCAACTGCGCCGAGAATTTACTGGTTTACGGCCGCTATTTCGGTATGAAAGACGCAGCGATCCAGGAGCGCATTCCTGCGCTTTTAGAGTTTGCCTCGCTTACCAGCAAAGCCAAAGCCAAACCCGGCGAACTCTCTGGCGGCATGAAGCGGCGTCTGAGCTTGGCTCGCGCATTGGTCAATGACCCACGTTTGTTGTTGCTTGACGAACCCACCACGGGACTAGACCCTCAAGCCAGACATTTGATGTGGGAGCGTTTGCAGCTTCTCTTGCAGCAGGGTAAATCGATTCTCTTAACCACCCACTTTATGGATGAGGCCGAGCGCTTGTGCTCGCGCCTGTTGGTGCTAGACCATGGTAAAAAAATTGCCGAGGGCGCACCGCGTGACCTGATCACGCAGTACCTTGAGCCGGATGTAGTCGAAGTCTTTGGCGTGGGCGCTTTAGCGCTGGCAAAGAGTCCGCTAGCAGCACTGGCTGCGCGGGTTGAGGTTAGCGGAGAAACGGTGTTTTTCTATACCCATACCGCCACGGATCTTCTGAATGCTTTGGGGCAATACCCTGCGCTGCGCACCTTGCATCGCCCTGCCAATTTAGAAGACCTTTTTCTCAAACTCACTGGACGCCAGATCCGCGAAGACGCCTGATATGCAAAACACTCCAACGCAAAACCCATGGCGTGCTCCACGCTTATCGCTGCGCTTTTGGCCCGTTTTTTTACGCAATCTTTTAGTCTGGCGCAAGCTGGCTATTCCGAGTTTGGTGGGAAATATTGCCGAACCCTTGATGTGGTTGGTCGCCTTTGGTTATGGCATGGGAGCCTTGGTGGGGCAAATCACAGTGGACGGCCAGCCCGTTCCCTATATTTTGTTTTTAGCCAGTGGCTCCATTTGCATGAGCGCCATGCAAGCCGCCTCGTTTGAGGCACTTTACTCGGCGTTTTCACGCATGCATGTGCAAAAGACATGGGACGGCATCATGAATGCGCCCGTAGGCTTGGACGACATTGTCTTGGCTGAAATGCTCTGGGCTGCGTTCAAAGCGCTGTTCACGGTGACAGCGATTTTGGGCGTGATGTTGGCACTGCAAATCAGCCAAAGTCCGAAACTGCTTTTGGCGTGGCCGATCTTGCTGGGCGTGGGGATTACGTTTAGCTCCATGGCTTTGGTGTTTAACGCCATGGCCAAAGGATATGACTTTTTTACCTATTACTTCACCTTGTTTTTGACTCCCACCATGTTTTTAAGTGGTGTGTTCTTCCCCTTGGAACAATTGCCACCTGCCGTGCGATTGGTTGCTGACTGGCTGCCTTTGTCGCATGCGGTTGCATTGGTTCGGCCTTTGTTTATGGACCAGTGGCCTGTCAATGTCATTGGCCATGGCAGTGTTTTATTGGCCTATGCCGTGGTGTCTTTTTGGGTGGCTTTGGGCTTAACGCGCAAACGGTTCGGGCAATAACCTTACGAGCCATCCTCATGAAACTGGCTCTGCTTTCCGATATCCACAGCAACTTGCACGCGCTAGAGGCCTGCTTGGCACACGCTCGCGCCCAAGGAGCGCAACGCTTTGCGTTTTTAGGAGACTTAGTAGGTTACGGAGCCCATCCTGGCGCAGTCGTTGATCGCATCATGCTGATGACAGAAGAAGGCGCACTTGTCCTCAAAGGCAATCACGATCAAGGCGCGGTTCGTCCGCCTTTGACGCCGCAAAATTTAGGCGACACATCAGCAGCATGGACCCATGCGCAACTCTCCAGCGCACAGCGCACTTGGCTGGATCAACTCCCTTTGACCTTACAAGTGGGTTCGGCTTTATTGGTGCATGCCAGCGTGAACGACCCCGCGTTGTGGCGTTATGTCAGTGACACCAGGTCCGCAACCGCCAGTTTAGATGCGGCTCAACAGTTCAACGGGGTGCGCTATGTGTTCGGTGGACATGTGCATGCCCAGACCCTGTACTACCGCGGTGCTGAATCCGCGCTCATGCCTTTTACTCCGCAAAGTGGGGTTGCAATTCCTGTTCCCAAACACCGGCAGTGGTTAGCAACCGTCGGCTCGGTGGGCCAACCGCGAGACGGCAACCCTCAGGCCATGTACACCCTGTTTGACCCAGACCGAGCGCACCTCACTTTCCACCGCGTTCGCTATGACAACGCTGGCGCTGCGGCCGCCATTCGTGCGACTGCGTTGCCAGAGTACTTCGCACAGCGCTTGGAGACGGGGCGATGAAGCTGCTGACAAACGGTTCGGTACTTGACGGCTTCACCATCGAAGACTGTATTCACAGCGGTGGCATGGCGCATATTTACCGGGTGTCGTACGCCGAAGGTTCGCATGACCCAGGATTTTCCATGGCCATGAAAGTCCCGCGAATGACCAGCGGGGATGGCGCTGAAAACATCGTGAGCTTTGAAGTGGAGTGCCACATCATGCAAGTCCTCACCGGCCCCTTTGTACCGCGCTTTGTAGCCGCGGGAGATTTAGAACGGGTTCCGTACTTGGTCATGGAGTACATCGAAGGCCATACCCTGGGCCATTGGTTGGATTCGAACCAAGTGCTATCGGTTGACCTGATCATTCGTTTAGGCACAGCGATGGCCCGCGCGGTTCATGCCTTGCATTTGCAAAACACCGTGCACCTCGACCTCAAACCGGAAAACGTGTTGTTTCGACATGATGTGCTCCACGAAGTTGGCGCTGCCGTCCTCCTCGATTTTGGGCTCTCTCACCACGCCCATTACCCTGACCTGTTAGCCGAGCAACTTCGCAAAGCGGTGGGCTCGCCTGCATGGATTGCGCCAGAGCAAGTGGTGGGCGTTCGGGGCGATCCGCGCAGTGATATTTTTGCCGTGGGTGTCATGTTGTACCAACTTTGCACGGGGGAGTTGCCCTTTGGCACGCCACAAACCAATGCGGGTTTGCGCCAGCGCTTATGGGTTGATCCTGTGCCGCCGCGCAAACTGCGGGCCGATCTCCCCGCTTGGTTTCAAGAGGTGGTTTTACGCTGCCTCGAGCCTGAAGCAGCCAAGCGCTACCCCTCGGCTGCGCATCTTGCCTTTGACCTCTCTCACCCGGCCCAAGTACACGTGTCAGAGCGAGGAACCAACACCAAGCCCACCACGTTTCGGACCCACTTTAAGCGCTGGATCAAGGCCGCGGGGATGCACTACCAACCCAGCCCGGTTCCCTCTCAGCAAATTTCAGAAGTGCCCATTGTGATGGTGGCTATTCCCTATAAGGATGTCACCGATGCCACGCTGTACTCCCTACGCCAAGCGGTTGCCCGGGCATTGGGTTCGCGTCCTGGCGCCCGATTGGCTTGCGTTACCGTCATCCCCAGCAGCATGACCAGCAGCACCGAAGAAGAGCGCAGCGAAACCAACCTACACCGTCGCTACCTGGCCCAATTGCACCAGTGGGCCCAGCCGCTCGATCACCCTGGCAGGCAAACCTCTTGCCATGTGTTGGAGTCCGGTGATGTGGCGCAAGCCCTGCTCGATTACGCACAGGGTAACCATGTCAACGTCATTGTCTTAGGTGCTGCAACCCACGGTCTTAAAACCCAGCGCTTTATTGCCACGGTACCCATCAAGGTTGCAATGGATGCACCCTGCACGGTGATTTTGGTCAAGCAAGAGCTCCCGTTTGAGCAACTCGGCCAACGCCAAGCACAAACCTCCGACCGCTATTCCGACGCGGACGCTGAAAGCACCAACGCAGCAACTTCTCCTTTGTATGGGGATGATCTTGGCCCTTTGGGCTAATGAAGCATGGAAGCGTTGACAATCGGAGGATGCATGCTTATGAATCACTCACGCCCAATGTCGTCTTAGACGCTTTGGAACACGTCGGCCTGCGCGGCGACGGTCGTCTAACCGCACTGTCCTCATATGAAAACCGGGTGTACCAAGTCCAACTCGAAGATGGCAGCGCTGTAGTCGCCAAGTTTTACCGTCCACAGCGTTGGAGTGATTCCCAAATCTTGGAAGAGCACGAGTTCGCACACGCCTTGATGGCGGCTGAAGTTCCCGTCATTGGCCCCCTGCGCTTAAACGACAAAACGCTGCACCACTTTGGTGGTTTTTCTTTTAGCGTCAGTCCACGTAGAGGGGGGCGACCGCCAGAGTTAGATGACGCAGAAGTTTTGGAATGGATAGGGCGCTTTTTAGCGCGTATCCATTCCGTAGGGGCGACGAAAGCGTTTGCAACCCGCCCAACCCTGAACTTAGACACTTTTGCCTTAGAACCCAAAGCGTGGCTGCTAGACAACGACATGGTTCCTTTGGATGTTCAGTCCACCTGGACTAAGGCCTGTCAAGAAGCGATCGATTTGATTGCCAACTATCCTGTGCTCACGGGCTCCCAAACCAGCGAGACCCGCCTGATTCGCTTGCATGGCGACTGCCACCCCGGCAATATTTTGTGGACCCCAAACGACGCAGTAGCCAGCGCCGGCCCCGGACCCCACTTTGTGGACCTAGACGATGCCCGCATGGGCCCGTCGGTGCAAGACTTCTGGATGCTGCTCAGCGGCGACCGCAGCCAACGCACCCACCAACTCGGGGCATTGGTAGACGGCTACGAGCAATTTCGCGAGTTTGACCGCGAAGAACTCGCCTTGATTGAACCCTTGCGCACACTGCGTCTTATTCATTACAGTGCATGGTTAGCTCGTCGCTGGAGTGACCCGACTTTTCCAGTGAATTTTCCTTGGTTTGGCTCCAGCGACTATTGGCAAGGCCAAGTCCAAATGCTTCATGAACAGTGCGAAGCCATGCAAGAGAACCCCTTGATTGTTTAAGCCATGCCCTACTCGCACGCAGCGTCAAAGCCCCTACCAAAGCTCAACCTGATTGGCGCAGGCCGCGTTGGCCAAACGCTGGCGCATTTGGCTGCAAAGAGAAAAACGGTGCAAGTTCAAGATGTGCTTACAACATCACTGGCGAGCGCCCAAGCAGCTTGCTCCTTCATCGGCGAGGGCCGTGCCGTAGAGAACATACAAGCGATGCGCCCAGCCGATCTGTGGATGATTGCGACCCCCGATGCTCAGATCGGCGAGGCGGCACAAGCCCTAGCTGATTGCATAGGGGCAACACCCACGCTAGTGTTTCATTGCAGCGGCGCCCTAAGCAGCAACACCTTAGAACCGTTGAGAACCCAAGGCGCACTGCTTGTCAGCGCCCACCCTATTTTGAGCTTCGCCACACCTGCGCTGGCCTGTGCGCAGTGGGCAGGGACGCCATGCGCCTTAGAAGGTGATGCAGCAGCGATTGCAGTGCTTGGGCCGTTGTTGACAAACCTAGGAGCCCAATGCTTTGAAATTCAAAGTGAAGACAAACTGCTGTACCACGCAGGCGCCGTATTTGCTACCAATTTTTTACCCGTCTTGCAATCGGTTGCCGAAGCCGCTTGGAAAAAAGCAGGGGTTCCCGACGAAATCATTCAGCGCTTACGCGCCTCTTTGCTGGCCAACGCAGTTAACAACATCGTTGGCTTAGGTCCCCACGCCGCGCTAACTGGGCCCGCGGCCCGTGGAGACTTATCTGCTATCGCAAGGCAATCACAAGCCATTTCACAATGGGATGGGCAAGCGGGTGAAGCCTATAGCGCCTTGAGCACCCTCGGACTGCGGCTTGCTGGACACTGAGATTTTTTAGCGCCTCCGGGCGTTCAAGTTTTGGCGGATAAAAACTACCAGCATGGTCGCTGCCAACATCGCAAGCATGCGCTGAACCACCGTGTTTTCTTCAAAATCTAACACCTCAGTGAGCAAGGTGTAAACCGTGAAAACCAATGCGGCGGCTACGCAGCGCAAGCGCCACCCCTTTGGGTCTAAGTAAGAGCCATCCACCCGTTGAAGGATGACATGGCCCATCAAACCCGCCAGCATTCCCAACCCTGCGCCAACCGCCACATCGCCCGCCCAGTGCGCCCCTACAGCAATGCGTGACAAGCCAACCAACGCGGCGATGAGCCACAGCCAAAGAAACGAGCGCCGGCGGGATGCGTCGATGGCGAAATACAAACTCGTCGCAACAGCAAAGGCGGTTAAGGTGTGTCCTGAGGGCATAGAAACCAACTCGAGTTTTTCACCGGCCATATGCATCAAAGTGTTGTCTATCTCCGCCGCCGGACGGGGGCTCACGATCAAGCCTTTACCCAACCGGGCAAACACCATGGCGAATGGGGCAGCACACAGCCACGCCCACATCAATCGGGGCTGACGCACCAACAAAGGCGAGGTGACTGCCAATACCGCCCAGCCGTTTCCGAAGGCAGAGATCCCAGTCCAAACAGCCATAGGCACAACAGCACAGGCATGGTTGATCGCCAAAAACAGCGCTGGCTCCCACCAATGCAACCACAGCGGGGCGCTGATAAAAATCACCAAAAAAGGGGCGGCCCACATCCACCGATGCTGCGATGTATCAGGAATGAATAAAGAACTCAAGGACGGTCCTCCAAAGTAAGTCGTGGCTGCGCATTTCCTGACCAGCCTTGGCAGGCATAAAACCGAAACGCCGCCAAGGCTTGCCCTAAATACAAGACGTTTTGCGTGTCCAATAGTTTGCAGTGGGTGAAGCCATGCCCACCTAGGGGAAGGGCATAAGCCATATGCGACCAATCGACAAGCAAGGTATCCGCCCCGAGCGGCAAGTCCCCTGCCCACAAATCGAATTGGTCAAAACGGTCTTCGAGCACATGCACAGGCATGGGCCGCGCGTACCACGCTAAACGGCTAGCCAAGGTCCAATTTTGGACCGATAGGCTCTTTATATCGTTTTGTAAAGCTAGCGCTTTGGCCCGCTCTGAAGCTTGCTCCCAGCCGTGCAAATCCGCAAAAGGATTGCTTCCTACGGGCACATCTTTGAAACCTGCCGCTAAGAAGGGTTGACCTGCCGTCAGCATCAACCCCAGTAAGGCGGCGCTTAACAAAGCCTGTGCAAACAAGAGAATCTTTACAGTCATAGCTTTGAGTTTTGATTCTGTCGTTTGGGCCCATCGCGCCAAAGCCACCCCCGCAAACGGGGCCAAAGCCACCCATGCTGGCGCAGTCCAATGCGGCAAACTGCTGCCACCGCCTGCCATCAGCGCCATCACCATCCAAGGCACATAAAAGAAGACCCGCATAACAGCAACACGGGGGTTGCCTTGCTTGTCTTCTTCTCTGAGACCACCCAGCCCCCACCACAACAAGGGGCCAAAAGCAAACACTTGCACCAAAGCAAACTGCACCACGTTAAGCCCATTCCAACGGCTCCCCGCGCCATGTTGCGCTTGGTAGACGAAAGAAATCCAGCCGTTTTGCGCGTTCCATAAAAATACTGGCAACACCATCACCAAGGCCAGCAGCACTGCAAGCCAGGCCCATGGATTACGCAAGACACGCACCCCATGGGCCACCAGCAAACACACGCCCACCGCCAAGGCCGGAAACACCGCGGTGTACTTGCTGAGTCCCGCCAAGCCCAACATCACGCCCAACACCACCCAAAGCCAAGGACGATGCAGTGCAGACGCTTGCATCAGCACGCGGGTTTGCCACATCAGGGCCACCGTGAAAAACATCAGCAAAGAATCGGGTAACAAACCAATTCCTAAAACGTGCAAAAGGGGGGCCAAGGCCAAGGCCACCAAGGCCCAAAATCCAGCGCCTGATTTTTCTTGGAAAGACTCGGTCAACTGGTAAACCCCCGCCGCAGTCGCAAGCCACAAAGCACCCGGCAACAGACGCAACAAAACTATCGGCAGATCCAGCGCAACCCCAGGCCACTGCAACCAACCCACCAAGGGCGGATGGTCAAAATAACTCAGCGCAGGATGCAAGGCATACAGCAAGTAATGGGCTTCATCGACCGACAAACCCACGGCCGCACCCATGAGCCCGTGCATCACGCCCATGGCACAGAGCAGCAACACTGAGCGGCGATCAAAAGGGAAAAATTTGAACATCCCGCAGTCTAAACTCTACGCTGTCCATTTTTAAAATAGACCCTCATCCCAAACATTGACAACCCAAAGGAAAAGAAATGCCAACCTACCACGTTGAAATGCTCGAAGGCCGCACTGTTGAACAAAAGAAAAAACTCGTCCAAGAGATCACCCGAGTCACCGTGGAGGTGTTGGGTGGCTCACCCGACGCCGTTGATATTTTGATCACCGATGTCAAACCTGAAAACTGGTCTACCGGCGGAAAACTTTGGAGTGAACCGCGCTGAGAGTCAGTTTTACGTCCCAAGCAAAGGTACACTGATCGCATGTGCCAATTGCTTGGAATGAACAGCCGCTTGCCGGCCAGTCTGACGCTTAGTTTTACCGGATTTTCACAGCGCGGGGGGTGTACCGACCACCACGCCGACGGCTGGGGCATTGCCTTCTTTGAAAGCGATGGCGACTTGCCTGGCAAAGCAGCCCGCACCTTCGTCGACAAAGAGAGTGCTGCGACCTCCCCGATTGCGCAGATGTTGCGCACTTACCCGATCAAAAGTCACAATGTCGTAGCCCACGTCCGCAAAGCCACGGTAGGCGCTGTGAATTTAGAAAACTGCCACCCTTTTGTGCGCGAACTGTGGGGCCGCTATTGGGTTTTTGCCCATAACGGTGATCTCAAAGACTTCAATCCACCGCTGCACGGAAGCTTCAAACCTGTAGGCACAACTGATAGCGAGTGGGCCTTTTGCTGGATGCTGCAAGAGATGAACAAGTCTCACGCCGGAGTTCCCACGGAAGAGGAACTCATGCACACCTTGCGCGATCTCTCAAGCCAAATTGCAGCCCACGGAACCTTTAATTTTTTAATGAGTAACGGCCAAGCGCTGTGGGCCCATGCCAGCACCAAGCTGCACTACGTTGTTCGTCAGCATCCTTTTAGTGAGGTTCAGCTCAAAGACGAAGACATGAGCGTCGACTTATCGCAGCTCAACTCCCCGCAAGACCGCCAAGTCATCATCGTGACCGAGCCACTGACGCACAACGAGAGTTGGGTGGCCATGGCCCCCGGCGAGCTGATCCTTTTTATGGACGGACAGCCGCTTGGAGCGCATCCATAAACAGCGCGGCCACATCACAGCCCGTTTGATCGGCAATTTCTTGAAAGCAAGTCGGGCTGGTCACGTTGATTTCAGTGAGGTGGGTGCCAATGATGTCCAAGCCCACCAAAAGCAGTCCCCGCGCTGCCAAAATCGGACCTAAGGCTTGGGCAATTTCTGTATCGGTCTTTGAAAGCGGTTGTGCCACGCCCAATCCTCCGGCAGCCAAGTTACCTCGTACTTCACCGCCTTGCGGAATCCGCGCCAAACTAAACGGCACTGGCACTCCGCCAATGAGCAAAACCCGTTTGTCACCCGCGCTGATCTCCGGCAAAAATTGTTGAACCATCAGGCTTTGGGTTCCATGTTGGTTGAGTGTTTCAATCACGCTACCTAAGTTCAGCCCATCTTCCTTGACCCGGAATATCCCCATGCCGCCCATGCCGTCCAAGGGTTTAAGGATGATGTCTTTGTGCTCTGCGTGAAAAACACGGACCGCCTGCGGGTCTTTGGTGACCAAGGTGGGGCCAATGAATTGCGGAAACTCCATGATGGCGAGTTTTTCCGGGTGGTCGCGCAAAGCGCGGGGCCGGTTAAACACTTGCGCCCCTTCGCGCTCAGCTTGTTCTAGCAAATGGGTGGCGTAAAAAAATTCACTATCAAAAGGCGGATCTTTGCGCATGACGACGGCGTCAAAATCCTTCAACATCCTATTTTCAAGGGACTCTTCACGAAACCAGTTTGGTGAATCTCCGGTGAGGACGATGCGCCTAACGTTGGCCTTAACGGTGCTGCCGCGTTGCCAAAGAATATGGCGGGGCTCGCAAGCTGCAATCATGTGACCGCGACGCTGGGCTTCTCGCATCATGGCAAAGGTGGTTTCCTTGTAAATCTTGAAGGACTCCAAGGGGTCGGCAACAAACAAAATATCCATGGAAACCTTCAAGATAAATTACAGAGGCGCTTTGCATTTTTGGGGATGGTAGTGCTGAACGGCCATCGCCAAAACACCTGCGACCACACCCCAAAATGCAGAACCTACGCCACCAATGACGACGCCGCTTAATGTAATTAAAAACGTCACCATCGCAGCTTCCCGGTCGGCTTCCTTGTGCAAGGCCGTTGCCAAGGCCGCGCCGATCGTCCCCATCAAAGCCAAGCCAGCAATGGCCGCCACCAGCTCCTTTGGAAATGCCGTGAGCACGGCCATGATGGTGGCGCCAAATAAGCCCAAGATAACGTACAAAACGCCACACGAAACCGCAGCGGTATAGCGCCGCGCTTTATCGGGGTGGGCTTCTGGGCCCATACACATGGCCGCAGTGATCGCACTCAGGTTCAATGAAAAAGCCCCAAACGGCGCCAACACCAAGGTCGCCAAACCTGTCAGTGTGATGATTTTTGAGACCGGGATACCTGCATCACCGCCGCGTTGGCGCTCATCGCCAAAGCCGGTAGCACGAATGGCCGCCAAACCCGGAAGATTTTGGGATGCCATGGTGACAATAAACAAGGGCAAGGCCAAACTCACCAACGCAGAAAAAGAAAAGACCGGCATCACAAACACGGGAACGGTAAGGTCCAAGGGAATCGTGGCGCTGGTAAAGCCGCCTTGGGCTGCGACAAATAACACCGAGAAAAGCAAGGTCAGCGGAACCGCATAACGTGGCACAAAACGTTTGCCAAGCAAGTACGTCAGCAGCATCAAAAGAACCAAGGGCAACGCCGTTTGGGCTGCACTGAAACCACTCAAACCAAAGCGGGCCAAAGCGCCTGCGAGCAGCGCGGAAGCAAGCGCCGAGGGAATGCGGTTCATGAGTTTTTCAAACCAGCCGGTGACGCCAATCAAAACGATCAAAGCCGCGCTCATCATGAACGCACCCACCGCGTCCCCCATCGTGAATCCACCCGCCAAGCCAGCGCTAGCGAGGACCGCAGCGCCAGGCGTGCTCCAAGCCACCATCACCGGTTGGCGCAACCACAGCGACGGCAAAGCAGTCGTCAAACCCATGCCGATACCAATAGCCCACAGCCACGAAGCCAACATATCGGGCGTGGCGCCAAAGGACAGTGCGGCTTGAAAAACGATCGCAATCGAACTGGTAAATCCCACCAAGACAGCGACAAAACCTGCCGTGAAAGTGGAGACGCTCCAGTCTTTGAAAAATTGCATGCGCAGCTTAGATTTCAATCTTGGAGCCTAGTTCCACCACCGAGTTACTAGGCAAGTTCAAGAAGTCAGCAGCGCCGCTGGCGTTGTGGTGCATTTGGGCAAACAACTTCTCACGCCATGGGGACATACCTTCGCCCAACGTGGGGACTACCGTATCGCGAGACAAGAAATAGCTGGTGGTCATGGCGTCGAGTTCAAAGCCACGGCCTTTGATGAGACTCAAGGCTTTAGGAACATCCGGGTCATTTTTAAAGCCGTAATGAATTTGTACCTGCCAGCAGTCGTGACCTAAACGCTCTATTTCAAGGCGTTTTTCGAGTCCAATCCATGGCACTTCATGGTTGCGTACGGTGACAAAAAGGTTATTCGTATGCAAGACTTTGTTATGTTTCAGGTTGTGCAACAAAGCGTTGGGAACCGTACCCACCGCTGCGGTTAAAAATACGGCCGTCCCTTCTACACGCGTTGGTGGGTTGATAAAAACAGCTTCTAGAAAACTTGGCAAATCCATGGAGTCGGCTTTGAGTTTGCTGTTGAGCAATGCCCGTCCGTCTTTCCAAGTTCCCATCAGCATAAATATCACGCCGCCAAGCGCTAAAGGGAACCAACCGCCATCGAATAACTTCAATAAGTTGGAACCCCAGAAAGCCAAGTCCACAACCAGGAATACGCTAGTAGCGGCCAAGCACAAGGGTAAAGAATACTTCCAGCCGTAGCGAATCACGTAGAACGTCAAAATCGTGGTGATCAGCATATCGGTACACACCGCAATACCGTAAGCCGCCGCCAAATTGCTCGACGATTTAAACATCACCACAGCCAAAACAATGGCCACAAACAAGCCCCAGTTGACAAACGGAATGTAGATTTGTCCCGCCTCACGGGCGCTGGTATGAATCATGTTCAAGCGCGGCAAGTAACCGAGTTGAATCACTTGCTTGGTCACACTAAAGGCACCGGTGATCAAGGCCTGAGAAGCGATCACCGCGGCCATGGTGGCCAAAACCACCAAAGGCAACAAAGCCCAATCTGGGGCCATCATGTAAAACGGGTTTTTAACCGCTTCTGGGTTAGCCAAGAGCAAAGCCCCTTGGCCAAAATAGTTCAGTGTGAGGCAAGGCATCACTACGCTAAACCAAGCCAGTCGAATCGGCTTTTTACCGAAGTGGCCCAAGTCGGCGTACAAAGCCTCGGCCCCGGTAACGCACAAAACAACCGCACCCAAGAGCACAAAGGTCACACCAGGATTGGCCCAAATAAATGCGATGGCGTAGTACGGATTCAGACTTTTCAAAATAATCGGGTTATCCACAATATGGACCACCCCTAGCAAAGCAATCACCAAAAACCAGATCAGCGTGATGGGGCCGAAAAATCTGCCAATGCCTGCCGTACCGCGCTTTTGAACCCAGAAAAGGCAAAACAAAATAACGAGTGTCAGTGGAACGACGTAGGTCTTAAATTGCGGCGCAATGATTTCCAAACCTTCAACCGCACCCAGTACAGAGATCGCCGGGGTAATCACCCCGTCGCCGTAAAACAAACAAGTCCCGAAGATACCTACGCTCAGCAGCACACGACGAAGTCGGGGTTGGTCTTTGACGGCCTGAGATGCCAAGGCCAGCATGGCGATCAACCCGCCTTCGCCTTCATTGTCCGCACGCAGGACCAAGACTACATACTTAATGGAGACAATCACCGTCAAGGTCCAAAAGATCATGGACAAGATGCCGTACACGTTATCGGGGGTGAAGGGCACATGGCCAGAGCCAAAGACTTCTTTCAGGGCGTACAACACACTGGTGCCGATATCGCCGTAGACCACACCGATGGCGCCCAAAGTAAGCGCGGAGAGAGAAGATTTAGTTGATGACACGCAGTGGCTCACCCCCTCGTGGGGATCAGTTCCATTCAATAAAGGTGGGCCATTTTGCGCTAAGCCAAGGCCAGTCTTGGGGCATCTTCCTAAATTTTGAACAAAATTGTTGCATTGCAGCAACCAAGGTCGCTGGCACGACAATGCCCAGCTTTGCTGCAGGGTTTATTCGTCGTAGGAGTCTCGGTCTGGATCGGTCGCTTCTAGCTCATAACTGGCCGCCAGCATCGCTAAGCGCCCAATCACGCCGTACATATAAAACCGATTAGGCTCACTCGCGCCGGGTCGCACGCCAAGCTGTGGCAACTGCGCACTGCTACCAAATGCCAAGGGCACATAGCTAGAACCCGGGGCACTCAGGTTTTCGTCTTCTCCCCGATCGGCGTGCACACGGTAAAAACCGCCCACCACATAGCGGTCCATCATATAAACCACCGGCTCGGCCACGGCAGCGTTGATACGCTCGTGGGTCAAGATACCTTCTTGCAAAATCAACTCTTGCAAGGGGTCTGACCCTTGGCGAGCGCTCGCCGTTTTTTCTAACAAGGCGGGCAAGTCTTTGATATCGCGCACCGTCATGATGCCCATACCGCTGCTGCTGTTATCGGCCTTGACGATGACAAACGGCTTTTCTTTGATGCCGTACTCTTTGTATTTTTTCTTTACCTTGGCGAGCAAGGCCTCGACCCGCGCTGTTAACAACTGAACGCCTTGGCTGTGCGATAAATCTACCTGTCCGCAGGTGTCAAACATGGGGTTAATGAGCCAGGGGTCTATGCCAATTAATTTGCCAAAGCGTTTGACAATGTCGTCATAACATTGGAAATGCTTACTTTTGCGGCGGGTCGCCCAACTGGCATGCAAGGGCGGCAGCAAATACTGTTGGTGTAAGTCTTCCAAAATTCCAGGAATACCCGCACTTAAATCATTGTTGAGGAGGATGGTGCAAGGGTCAAAGTCCTTGACCCCGATGCGCCCCTTGGTTCGAACCACTGGTTCCACAGTGATGCTCTCGCCACCGGGGAGCTCAATGGTGGTGCTCTTTTTGAGCGCAGGGTTGATCGAACCCATGCGCACATTCAAACCCGCCATATGGAAAATACGCCGCAGCTGCGTCAAGTTGCTTAGGTAAAACGTACTCTGAATCTGGTTATCCGGAATGATCAGCAGATTGCGTGCCTCAGGGCAGATTTTTTCAATGGCAACCATCGCCGCCTGCACCGCCAAGGGCAACATCTCTGGGGTCAGGTTGTTCCAACCTGAAGGATAAAAATCGGTATCTACTGGCGCCAACTTAAAGCCCGCGTTCCTGACGTCGACCGAGGTATAAAACGGTGGCGTGTGCTCCATCCACTCCAAGCGAAACCAGCGCTCGATCGCAGGCATGGTGTCCAACACGCGTTGCTCCAACTCATTGATCGGGCCCGTGAGAGCAGTGACTAAATGCGGAACCATAGCGGTGTATCTTTCGAAGTAAAACGTCTGGGTTGGATTTTTACGTGGCACTAGCCCCGAATTTCGCCCTGCCCCAAAACAACGTATTTCAAGGAAGTGAGCCCCTCAATTCCCACCGGGCCTCGCGCGTGAAACTTATCGGTACTGATGCCGATTTCCGCGCCCAAACCATATTCAAAGCCATCAGCAAACCGCGTGCTGGTGTTGACCATGACACTGGCGGAATCAACCTCGCGCAAAAATCGCTGGGCGTGCATGTGGTCGCGGGTGAGAATGGCGTCCGTGTGATGAGAAGAATAGCGGTTGATGTGCTTGATCGCTTCGTCCACATCGGCTACCACTTTGATACTGATGATGGGGCCCAGGTACTCTTCCGACCAATCTTGCTCACTGGCCTCTACCACCTTCGCATGGGGCACCTTCGTTAAATAGGTTTTACTGTGGGAGCACACCCGCATCTCCACCCCTTTGGCAGCATAAATAGCGCCAATGCGCGGCAAAAATTCAGCGGCGACGGCTTTTGCAACCAACAAACTCTCAGCTGCGTTACACGGGCTGTATTTTTGGGTTTTGGCGTTGTCGGCCACGCTAACTGCCATGTCCATATCACAGGGATCATCCACATACACGTGGCAGTTTCCGTCCAAATGTTTAATCACAGGAACTTTGGCATCGCGGCTGATGCGATCAATCAGCCCTTTGCCGCCGCGGGGAATAATCACATCCACATACTGCGGCATCGCAATGAGCTCGCCAACCACGGCGCGGTCGGTGATGTCTACCAACTGCACCGCGTGCTCTGGCAAGCCGCTGCTTCGCAAAGCCCGTTGAACCAGGGCGGCTAAGGCCTTGTTGGAATCAATCGCCTCGGAGCCGCCGCGCAAGATACAGGCGTTTCCGCTCTTGATCGACAAACTGGCCGCCTCGATCGTGACATTGGGCCGGCTTTCAAACACCATGCCAAACACACCCAAAGGCACGCGCATCTGCCCCACCCGAATCCCGCTGGGCTGCTGGCGCAAACCTGTCACCTCCCCAATCACTTCGGGCATCGCAGCGAGTTGCTCGCATCCTAAAGCGCAGGTTTCTAATACTTTGGGGCTGAGCTTGAGTCGGTCCACCATGGGCGCGGATAAACCTGCGGCAGTAGCACGTTCAATATCTTTGGCGTTTTCAATCTGCAAATCGCCTACGTTGTCACGCAGCAAAGCGGCCAAGGTGCGCAGCGCCGCATTTTTTGTGGCTGCCGAAGCGCTAGCCATCGACGCACACGCTGCTCTGGCTTGGACGCCCAAGGTCTGGGTGTAGGCGGGAATGTCAATCGCGTTCATTGGTGCATTTTGGCACGAGCCTTAAAATCGTTACCTGATGTTTTCTGCGCCTACTTTTTTCTTGTGCTTGGTCCTTTCGCAACTGGCAACTGTGGTGTTGTGGCTGTTCGCCCGCCCTGCAAGGTTGCGCACCGGCCTACGCGAATGGGTCCTCAGCGGCGTAACGCACACCAGCGCTTGGTTGGTCTTTGGCCTGTTCCATGCCACGCAGAGCTGGGCTTGGGCCGCCACCGCCGGGTTACTGTCTTTAACTTTGGCCCTGATCCATGCCAGCTTCAGCCGATTTTTAAAGCGTCCCCTCCCTGTTTGGCACATTGTTGTGCAGCCTGTGCTTCTTGGGCTATCCCAACTGGAGTGGGGCGGGCCGCCGGAGCTTTGGGGTATCCCAACCCAAAACCTGATCGTCGTGGGTGCGCACGGCATGTTGATGGCGCAGGCTTTGCAATGCTGGCGCGTGTGGCCTGCAAGCGCCACCTCACCATTGAATAACGCCCAAGGACTTTTAAAGCTTTGCGCTTTAACCTTGGCTGCGGCCATTGCCGCACGCATTGGGGTGATGGCGATTTACCAAGACAACACGATTGTGGATATTTTCAGCCCCAGTGTTGTCAACATGGCCTTGTTGTCGGTCTGTTTGGTCGGCGCGATGGTGGCCAATATGGCGGTGCTGATGCTGCACCAAGAACGCGCTTGGGAGGCGGCGCAATCCTTGGCCATGACCGACGC
>SXGU01479776.1_pt1 | contig 17587 bp, 11 predicted proteins | sample 3174531 | NCBI WGS metagenome assembly SXGU01 (sample SAMN11356863, study PRJNA531348) | freshwater metagenome | isolation source: freshwater sample F1-140 | place: China: Fuxian Lake, Yuxi | collected 2017-12-25 | reverse complement strand
GCGCAGCGTCGAGGCGCGGTCGACGGTGTCAATACTGCGCGCTCAGGTAGGCCGCGATGGCCTTGGCCTGTGCCTCGGCCTACGTCTTTGGTCGTGAAGAACGGATCGAAAATACGATCACGTATGCCTTCAGGAATGCCGGTACCTGTGTCACTGATGCGAATGGTTATTCCGGTTTCGGAGGGGGTGGTGCTGATGGTGATTTTTCCGCGGCCTTTTTGACTGTCTTCGATAGCATGGGCAGCATTCAGGATGATATTCAGAAATACCTGATTTAACTCGCCAGGGAAACATTCGATCGTTGGAATTTCTGAAAATTGGGTTTCTATATCGGCAATATACTTGTAGTTGTTGCTGGCGACCAGTAAGGTATTTTCCAACGCCAGATTAATATTCACAGAACTGGCGCGGCTTTGTCCAGCATGCGAAAAACCTTTCATCGCCTGGACGATGCGCACCACCTGATCCATGCCTTGTAGGGCTTGCTCTATGGCTAAAGGAGCGTCTTCCAAAATAAATGCGAGATCTTCTTGTTCTTCCTGAGCGCGGGCGGATTTGAGTAGTGGATCGAGATGGCTTTCTTCGAGTAAATGTCTGTAGTGATCCAGTAAGCGGGTGATGCTGGAAAAAAAATCGTTAAGCGCCCTGATGTTGTCGCCGACGTATTGGGCGGGGGTGTTGATCTCGTGAGCAATGCCAGCCGCCAGCTGGCCGATAGCAGCCAATTTTTCCGACTGCAGCAGATTTTGCGTGGCTTCCTCGATAGCCTTGGTGCGATCCTTAATTTGCGACTCCATAAACTTCATTACGTGTTGCGATTGTCTGGAGAGTTGCCATTTGCGCATCATGGCATGCACAATTTGTCGTAGAGCCAGATCGATAAAAGGCTTCTGCAAAATCAGTAATTGGTCGCTTTCACCCAGATGATTAACTACTTCCTGCCAACTCAATGTCGTGTCAGCAGTGCACAGCACCACATGAATATCCGGATCGATTTTCCAAAGGTTTTTGATCAGAATCAGGCCATCGCCATCATCCAGAACAGTATCTACAAAAATCAGTTCATACGGGGTGTCATTGGCCTTGCGTGTTTCAATGCGGTCTTGAGCCGCTGCACAGGTATTACAGCCATGGATGATATAGGTCAGATCATCTTGGCTATCTGACAAGCTGGCATTCTTGGCGCCATTGAACATTTCATCCAGATGTTCTCGCAGGGTGGGGTCGGAATCGACGACCAAAATGGCTGATTTTTCTTCGATGTCAATAAACATATTGGTCTTGTGCCCAGCTAAAAATGGAGAAAAACTTGGCGATAATCATGGTTGAAACAGCGCAAATCGGATAGCACAGTCTGTTTATAGCGCTGTCTGGCGTTGATTACAAGTCATCCGCATATTGCTCGGCAATATTGTGAAAGTCTGCTTCTATGTTGATAAAGCACTCCACAATATGGGGATCGAAGTGAATACCACTGCCTTCAATAATAATTGAGTTAGCTTTTTCGCGGGGGAAGGGGGGTTTATAAATTCGGCGGCAGGTGAGGGCGTCATAGACATCGACTAGCGCCAAAATTCTTGCTGTTAGCGGTATGGCCTCGCCTTCCAGTCCCAGTGGATATCCGCTGCCGTTCCATTTTTCATGGTGGCCGTAAGCCACTTCCATCCCGCATTTGATAAAACTTTGAGATGGGTATTGATCGAAAACCGTTTTTAGGGTGTCGCCGCCAATTTTGGCGTGATCCTTCATGATTTCAAATTCTTCGGGGGTCAATCGTCCGGGTTTTTTCAGGATGGCATCCGGAATGCCGACCTTGCCTATATCGTGCAGGGGTGAGGAACGAATCAAGTCTTCGGTAAATTCAGGCGTTATCAGAACCCGGTATCGATCGGTCTGCGCTAGCGCCTGACAAATCAGGCCGCAGTATTTTTTCAATCTCAGCAGGTGTGCGCCGGTTTCCGGATCACGGTATTCGGATAACTTTGCCAATGAGGTGATTATGGCGTCCTGGGCTTCTTCAAAGGCTTCACGATGCCAGTGGCTTTGCAAGGCGGTGGCGGTCACGTCAACAATCCCTATCAAGGCCTCCAGAATATCGGTCTCGACTTTATCTGGATCACCGGCAATGTTTAATAATCCCATCAAACCCTGTTTGCTATGCAAAGGGATAGACATCAGGGGCTGCCCCGAAAACAAGGAAGCATCGAATGTAGAGATGGGATCAGGATTCTGGGATCGATACTGCCAAGGCTTTAAATTACTTAATGTCGTGGCAATGATGCCAGCGGGGCAGTTTGTGGTGTCAAAGTTTGCTGGTTCATTGTCCGGGGGATAATGGCAGCTGAAGTGTCCATCCAAATGTGGACTGATCCATAGACTAATGCCTTGAATATTGGGTAACTCTTGCACGGCTTCGATCAGTGCTGTTGTCACTGCCAGCGAATTGTTCATTTGCGCCATGCTGGCAACATGGCGATATTGCAATTGCAAGGCTCGGGTTTTTTGTTCAACCCGAATTTCCAACTGATTATTCAGCATTTCCAGAGAATGATTCGCTTCCTGCAATTGTGCTTGTAGCAGTTGTTCGGACATTCTTAATCGGTATTGCTCCAAACCGTCCTGCAAGGTTTCCTGCAAAATTTCCTTTGGGCAGGGTTTGTTTAAAAAGCGCGAAATATGGGCGTTATGCAAAGCATTCACCGCTATGTCCAGCTCGGCGCGCCCGGTTAGCATGACTAGTACGGTATTTGGATAGTGTTGATAGACGGCGTTCAAAAATACAATACCGTCCATGCCTGGCATATTGAAATCCGATACCACCACAGCAAAAGGTCCTTCAGTAGCTAAAACCTCTAAAGCAATGTCGCCGCCATTGGCAATGGTAATGTCAAATTCGCGGCGTAATTGTCGTTTGATCCCTTCTAATAACAAAGCTTCGTCATCAACAAACAGGACTTTTTGGCTAATAGCGTGCGATGCTGCGGTCATGTTCGCTCCCGTGTGTTGGAAATTTGGGTTAAGTTGAGTTCAAGCAACGAAATATCGTCCGATTGAGCTGTTTGCTGTTGATGTCGATCGACCTCATTCATGACAAAGTCCACGCGCTGGGTATTAGCAGGTGTATTGCTGAGCGCCAGCATTAAACGCGCTTCGCCAAATTGACTTGCATCATGGCCAGTTTGTTCTATGACGCCATCACTGAATAAAAATAGACTTTCTGCAACACCCATGGGATGGCGGCTAATATTGTTGATAAAATTTTGCCCGGCGAGTACACCCAAGGGCAGATTGTCGGAATGTAGGGTTTTGACGATCCGACCTTCTGCATTTAAGAAGAAACCATCCGACATTCCGCCTTGCCAGATATCCAGATGCTGTTGAGTGACATCCAGTTTGAGTAAAAAAGCCGCGCAGAATAGACCGGTAGGCAGTTTTCCGCACATTTTTTCGTTAATTGATTCCGCCAGTTGGGCTATGTCAGGTTGATTCCGGCAAAAAATTTCAAAACTTTCTGAAATCAACAAAACTGCCAAGGCTGATTGCAAGCCATGTCCCGCTACATCGCCCATCATCACATAATGAACCAGGCGATCCTCATTGCTGTAAGTTAATAAAAAATCACCGCCCGCTCCCTCCTTAGATTTGAGTCGATATTCCAAACCACCAATCGAGTGTTGGTTATAAGCAATCACATTGTTGTAAACCGTTTTGGCCATTTCCAGCTCGTGAGCCAGTAAGTGATTTTTGCGGAATAACTCAGCATTGCTGGCTGATAATTCCCGGTTTTTTTGTTCCAAAGCCATTGTCAGACGCTGCTTTTCTATCAACAATCGATATTGTTGAAGCGCGTCGAGTACTACTTTACGTAAAACTTCCATCGCACAAGGCTTGGGTAAATAACGAAAAATTTTGGTTTCGTTGATGGCTTTGATGGATATATTGATGTCAATATTGCCTGTTAGCAAAATTTGCACGCTGTCAGGAGAGATTTTTTCAGCAAGCTTAAGAAATTCCAGTCCATCCATTTCCGGCATGTTGTAGTCGGAAATGATGGCGGCAAAGTCTGAATATTCGGCCAGCAGGGCTAATGCAGCTTCTGCAGAAGTGGCAGTATGGAGTTTGAATTCTCTCCCCAGGGTACGCTTGAACATATGCAGCACGTTAACTTCGTCGTCAACGCACAAAATCCGGTTGGTCGAGAGGTTAGGCATGACTGGCTAATTGGCGGAAAATTGGGCGAGTACCTTGTCGGCTAGGGCTTGCCATTTAGGCAAACACTCGACTTTATTCAGGCGTTGCAAATAATTCATGTCCAGTGCCCGATCAAACAGTCTATCGTAGCCATGAATCACGGAAGGTTTTAATAGACAGGCTGCAACATGCACGGCAGTCAATGCATTTACACCTTCATAATCCGTTTCATTGGGCACGTTTTGTAACAATATGGATTCTATGATACGCGGGGGGATTTTCCATAGGCTCAATAAATAAGCAGCGGCTTCTGAGCGAGTGTAACCGAAATAGGTCATTTCCAATTCATCGATCGGAGTGTCGGTATTTTTGACTTGTTCCATCATATCCTGCAGTTGATCACCACCACGGGACAAAAAAATCAAAAGCCCCATATTATGAAGTAGCCCACCCAAATAAGCCTGATCCGGCCGATCTTCCTGTTGATTTTCTGATAGTGCAATTTGCTTGGCGAGTTCCGCGGTTCTGCCGGCATCCTGCCAGATATATTGCATATATTTTTCCATTTCCGGATTTTTGACCGGGAAGGCATTTTTGATGTGTACCGACAACACCAGATTATTCAGTTTGCGGATGCCTATCAAATTGATGGCTTCGGGCAGATTGGAAACCACCCGATTCAGTCCAAAATACGGAGAATTCACCAGTTGCAAGAGTTTTGCGGATAACACCATATCCTGAGCAAAAATGTTGGCCAGATCCTGGATGGTAGTTTCTTCATCGGCAATGGCTCGGGTCAGTTCCTGATAAATCTTCGGCAGGCTGGGTAAGGAATTGGGGTTGCCGATGCCGTCAATGATGCGCGGGCTGCTGACACAGGCTTGTATTTTAAAGATTTGCGAGATGGCTTCGCGCAGTGTATCGGGAGTGCAGGGTTTGCTCAGATACTGATGGGCGACTTCCAGGCCACTTTTCAAGGTTTCTTCATCCGCGTAGCCGCTGAGTATCATGCGTACTGTACCCGGGTAGAGGGTGCTGACCTTTTTTAAAAGTTCATCGCCACGCATTTCAGGCATCAACATGTCGCTGACGATCAAGTCAATACGCTGTTGTTCCATCAATTCCAGTGCTTTGGGGCCGCTGGTGGCAAAAAACAAATTCCATTGATCGCGAAATGGCCTTAATTGACGCTGGATGCCACTGATAACATGTTCATTGTCATCAACAAAGAGGATGTTTTTTTTGTCGATCATGGCAGGATATTCCGTTTAATCGAGCTTGATGGGTAATTGAATATGGAAAGTGGTTCCACTTCCAACCGTTGATTCAAAGAACAGCTTACCATGGTGTTTTTCGACAATCACACTGTGAGCAAGGCTCAGGCCCTGCCCGGTACCCTTGCCTACAGGTTTGGTGGTGAAAAACAAATTGAACACCTTTTCTTGAATAGCTTCAGGAATACCTGCGCCATTGTCCTGGATTAAAATCTCCACCTTGTCGCCCAGGTTGCGGGTGGTAATTTTGATTAAACCTTTACCTGCATTTTTTTCTTCAATGGCATGGATGGCATTGATGATCAGGTTGAGCAGAACCTGGTTCAGCTGGCTGGCGAAGCATTCGATGTATGGTAGGTTATCAGCGTAAGCGGTTTCAACATCAGCCACGTACTTGTAGCTGTTTCGACTGATCGTCAATACGCTATCAATGGCCTCATGCAGATTAATGGGTTGCTTATTGGCGTTAGATTCGATATGGGAAAAGGTTTTCATGGCTTTGACAATTTCCGCCACGCGTTTGACGCCTTCTATTGCCTGTTGAATGGCTTTGGGACTGTCTTCCAGAATATAGGCTATATCATATCGATTGGCTATTGTGTTGAATTCAGCTTGCATATCGGCAGCAACCCATTCTGCAAGGGCTTGTTGATAGGCCAGCATATCCATCATATTTTGCTGTAATGCGGATAAATTATCACCAACGTACTGAATCGGAGTATTGATTTCATGAGCCACCCCGGAGGCCAGTTGGCCGATGGCTTCCAGTTTTTGCGCCTGCATCAATTGGGTTTCCAGGGCTTTGGTTTCGCTGATGTCGTCTACGAATCCAGAAAAGAAAAATTCCTGATTGATCTTCATCAAAGACACTCGCAATAGGGCGGGAAAAATTTCACCGTTTTTGCGGAGGGCCTGCACTTCGCGTTGTCCTGCGAAGCTAGGAGTTCTGGTGGCAATGTAGCGTTGTAGATAACTATTGTGCTGTGCGGCGATTTGCTCTGGCATCAGACAGCTGACATTTTTGCCCAGTATTTCAGCTTGCTGGTAGCCAAAAATTCTTTCTGCCGCTTGATTGAAGCTGGTGATTATGCCACGTTTGTCTATGGTAATGATGGCGCTGGCGGCCGTATTCAATACAGTATTCAGCTGGGTGGTTTGCGCGGTCAGGTGGTCCATTTTTTGTTTTAGCAGCCAGCTGGTTTTACCCACATAACTGCCGAAAAAACCTAAAACCAATGGTGCTGACCAGGTGATCATCAAGTCTGCATGATGATGATGAAGTTCCTGAATGTTGGGCCAGGTAATTTCTAAATGGCTATCCCAGAGTAGGAATAAAATGGCCATAATTGGAAAAAGCAGACCAAAAACTGCGGCAATCAAGGTGGGAAAGCAGAAAGGAAAGCGCAATAGCAGCTTGAGCATAGCTTGTATTGCCTATTCAATCGGGGCTGCAGGGTCAGTAGAACCTGACTGGTTTTGATTGGCAGATTTATTGGCGGAGCTGGCGGTGGCCAGGGTATCTGGATCGTCACTAAACAGCCCTGTGATCTTTTCCCACATCGTTGTGTCCAGATCACGTTTGGGTACATCAACAGTTTGTTCCGTACTCGGTTTGATAACGGGCAGCGCGCTAGGGCGAAAGTCGCCTTGCACACCCGCCAGGCTATCGCCGTTGAAGTAAAGTGAAATGCGTTTTTGCATTCGGTCTTCGCCGCCGGGCTGTTCGGAATGCAGATAATCCCAGCGTTGTTCATGGAACGTGTCAGTCAGCATGGGGGAGCCCATAATGTACAATACCTGACGTTTGGTCATGTTGGGCCGTAATTGATCAATCATGGCTTGATCTATCATGTTGCCTTGTTCAATATCGATGGTGTAAACGCCGGGCAGGTTGGAGAGTATGGTTTCACAAGCAGTGAGCGATAACAGGGCGGCAACGGCTGGCAGAAAAACAGTTTTAGTCATGATTTGAAGTCAATCCGGGCGAAAGCGAACCACTATTATCCCATAATTCTCAACCCGGCTTAGGGCAAAAAAGCTACAATAGGCCACATGATTTTAGGTGAGTAAAGCTTTATGGAAACACAGGAATTACGCAATGCGGGTTTAAAAGTCACTTTGCCGAGACTCAAAATTTTGGAAATTCTGGAAAAGCAGCAAGATGACAGACATTTGTCGGCCGAGAAAGTCTACAAAATACTTTTAGCGGAGGGGGAAGAAATCGGATTGGCAACGGTTTACCGGGTGTTGACCCAGTTTGAGGCAGCCGGTCTGGTTAATCGCCACCATTTCGAAGGTGGAAATTCCATATTTGAGCTGAATGACAATAGTCATCATGATCACATTGTTTGCATGAAATGCGGTAAGGTCGACGAGTTTACCGACGAAATCATAGAAAACCGCCAACTGGAAATCGCCGAACGTTTAGGCTACAAGTTGACAGAGCACAGTCTTTATCTTTATGGCATTTGCGCTGATTGCAAACGCCCTTAATCCCGAACAACATGTTTAAACCTCTCATCCTCTACATAGGGTTGCGCTATACCCGCGCCAAACGCCGAACGCAGTTTATTTCGTTTATTACCTTTACCTCCGTGTTAGGCATTGCTTTGGGTGTGACCGCTCTGATTACCGTGCTATCCGTGATGAATGGTTTTGAAGCGGAATTGCGTGAACGCATTCTGGGTATGACTGCGCATAGCACCATCAGCGGTCAATCCGGGCAACTGCAGGATTGGCAAAGTCTGGAGGAGCGTACCCGCACCATGCCGCATGTGCAGGGGGCGGCACCTTATATTCAAGGTCAGGTCATGATCAATGCTGACCGGCAAGTCAGCGGTACCTTGGTGCAGGGCGTTTTACCGGAGTATGAACCCAAGGTTTCGGAAGTGGCTGATAAAATGAAACAAGGTCGACTGGAAAATCTAAAATCCGGGGAATTCGGCATCGTTTTGGGTGCTGAGTTAGCGAGCCATCTTGGTGTGTTCATGGGCGATAAAGTGACCATTATCACGCCGCAGGTCAATTCCACACCCGCCGGTATTTTGCCACGCCTGAAGCGTTTTACCGTGGTGGGGGTTTTTCAAGTAGGTATGTTCGAATACGATCGTAATATGGCCATGATTCATCTGGATGACGCCGCCAAACTGTTTCGTATTGAACCGGCTGTGACAGGGTTGCGCCTGAAATTGGATGACTTGTTCAACGCGCCGCTGATTACCCAATCCATGGCGGATGCTTTGGGTACTGAATATCACGTCAGCGATTGGACGCGTTCACACAGTAACTTCTTCCGGGCTGTTCAAACCGAAAAACGCGCCATGTTTATTATTCTGCTGCTAATCGTGGCGGTAGCCGCGTTTAACATTGTTTCTACCCTGGTGATGGTCGTAACGGATAAACGCGGTGACATCGCCATTTTAAAAACCCAGGGTTTGAGCAACTTATCCGTGATGGGCATTTTTATTGTATTGGGCTGCGTGATTGGCAGCATAGGGACTTTGCTGGGCACTTTGGGTGGCGTGGCGTTGGCGTTGAATGTCGAAACCATCGTACCGGCCATCGAAAATGCCTTTGGTGTGCAATTCATGGCGGCCGATGTTTATTACATAAGCCAGGTGCCGTCCAAATTGATTTGGCTGGACGTCTACTGGATCGCCGGGATGGCGTTTTTCCTGTCCTTGCTCGCCACCTTGTATCCGGCCTGGCAGGCCTCCCGCATCAATCCGGCGGAGGTCTTGCGTTATGAATAAGCCCGTCATTCTGCAATGTCAGCAACTCACCAAGCGCTTTGAACAAGGCGATTTGAATGTCGAGGTTTTGAAAGGGGTTGATTTATCCATTCAGGCCGGTGAGCGAGTGGCCATCATGGGTGCATCCGGTTCCGGGAAAAGTACTTTGTTACATTTGCTGGGTGGGTTGGAAAAACCCAGCTCGGGTAGTGTGATTCTGGATGGCTTTGACTTAAACAAAGTCAGGGGCGGCAAACTAAGTCAACTGCGTAATCAGTCCTTGGGGTTTATTTACCAGTTTCATCACCTGCTGGGCGAATTCAGCATCCTGGAAAACGTCGCCATGCCCTTGCTGATAGGCAACAAATCCATCAAGCAAGCGCAGGAACAGGCCGCTGAATTGCTGAAAAGAGTGGGCCTGGGGCACCGAATTCAACACAAGCCCGGTGAATTGTCCGGCGGTGAACGCCAGCGCGCAGCTGTTGCCAGAGCCTTGATTAACAAGCCCAAATGCGTATTGGCCGATGAGCCTACCGGCAATCTGGATAGCAAAACCGCCGATCAGATTTATCAACTCATGCTGGAACTCAATCAGGAACTACAGGTTAGCTTTTTAGTGGTAACTCATGATCCCGATTTGGCAGCACGCATGGATCATGTTTTGCACATGGAAGATGGCTTGATTGTGAATAAATGATTGCATTCTAGGCTTGTAAATCTCTCTAAACCCGATGAGATAATCATAAATGTCGAAAGCATGCTGGGTTGAATTTGCCAGCATTTGACTCGAACGGCCATATCCTGCCGATCGAGATCACTGTCTAACTTTATAATGCATCCAACATACAATTGAACGTCCGGGTTTAGGCGACCGAGTTAAAATATTACTGCCGCACCATTTCGGTTGTCGACTTACGCGACCAAAATATGTCAAATAGTGGTTTGATGCCCACCATCATGTGAGTTATCAATAAGACCCGACCTTTTGGCTTGATACATGGCGTGATCGGCATTTTGCTGCACTTGTTCAGCATCCATCTGATCCTTGCCAAAGATGGTTATGCCTACAGCAATGGCTTAACCGATCACCACATGTTCAATAGTGACCAAAGCCCCAAATCAGCTGAAATCACCGTTGCAGCAAGCACCCAATTTTTATTTAACGTAGAAAATAGGTTGGTCTTTTGCATAATCGGACTTTGATTAGAAAAGTAAATCCAGCGATGCTCGTATATGTCTAACTGCCGATCATTAACGCCCCTACTTTGCAATTTGTTAATTGAGGGCAATTCAAACATGTATTTCGTGTCTCGAACAAAAGATCGGTCTGCCCAGCTATAGCAATGGACTCAATTATTTTTTTAGTGGATGCAAGGTCATGTGTCTTCAGGGCTAAACGATCAAAGTCAAGACTGTAAAACAAGACTCCCGCCAACTGCGCTTTGAGGTCGCATTTGTCAGAAATTGATACTTCTTTCAAGTATCGTGAAAGCGGGCAATTCTTGCCAATTGCAGGTTCGCTCATTATTAGTAATCGTTGGCTTACAAAGGTAAGAAAATTCTAATTTTATGAACCAATAACGCAATAACATCGATGCGGTAATTTCTACTGCGTTTATGTAATATTTGTTAGGCTTGGGCGTCTTATTTCTTATTCAGCAAGCCATGATCAATCGCAAATCGTGTTACCTCGGCTGCACTATGCAGATCAAGCGTTGCCATCAGGTTTCGGCGGTGCGTGATGACAGTTCCTTTAGATAAATTGAGGTACTTGCCGATTTCCGCCGAGGTCATCCCTGCGGCAATCATCCCGACAATTTGCCGCTGCCGCTTGGTCAAGTTATCGGCAAGGTTGATTTTTTCTGTTCTGCCTGGCGAGGGCGACAAGCTTTGGTTTATCAATGATTCAAATCGCTTCAGCAATTCCGAAGCTTCATCATTCAAGCGCTTGCGCTGGGTAATATCCAAAAGCGTACCGACCATGCGCAGTGGGGTGCTGTCTTTTTCCCAACGAATAACCTTACCTCGGGCTTCGACCAAAACCCAATAGCCAGCCTTATGCCGCAAGCGGTGTTCGCTTTCGAAGATGGCCGTTTCACCCTGTAAATGTGCTGCAAGTTTTTGGTTGAAGCGTTCAAGGTCTTGGGGATTGATCAAATTCAGCCAATCCTCTTCGTCGTTGCCCAACTCCTCATTCGTGTACCCGAGTAATTCGAACCAGCGATTGCCTGCAATAACCTTGCGCTCAGTAATAAGCCAGTCCCATAACACGAGTCCTGACCCCGCTAACGCCATTTCGAGCCGCTCTTCGCTGATGCCCAGCTCCAGTTCAACATTTTTTAGGGCAGTGATGTCACGCCCAACAGCTTGGATTTCTTTGAGATGTCCATCAGTATCATAGATCCCGCGATTAACCCATTGCATCCAACGCAGTTCTCCGTCCGCGACATAATTCCGGTTCACCATATTAATAACCGGGTTGTCTGGGGACATCTCCCTCAACTTAGCCTCGATGATGGGCAAATCGTCATCGTGTGCGATGGGATGCCAGCGCTGTCCAATTAATTGTTGGGACGTTTTTCCGAACAGTTTGCAAAAAACTTCATTGACAAAGCTGAAAGTGCCATCAGGTAAAACTCTGCAAATGACCTCGGTGAGGTCTTGGATGATTGCGCGGTACCGATTCTCCGGCAACAGTGGCGTCTCGGTTGTTGTCTGCTCGATAAATGCAGCCAAAAGTACCGTAAGATGATCCAACATCTCCAGCGTTTTTGCATCGGGTCTATGCGGCAAACGCCAATGCGTGGAAAGCATGGCGATGATTTGCCCCGACTGATTCAGTACAGGGGTTGACTGCACGGCACGCACCCCAGCTTTGAGCTGTATCTCCAAGGCGGGGGTCCCTACAAAGATTGGACTTTGTGCAACGTCTTCAACGATGACACGCTCGCCCAAGGCAATCGAGGTACCGCAAGAGCCCTGACCAACGCTCACGGTATTCCAATACTCGATCCACCAATCAGGAAAACCCTGATGGACAAATATCCTGAGGTGACCTTCCGGATCAACAATTTGAATGTTGCCAAAATCCGCCTTTGCCAATTCAATAACCAAGTGCAAAGTTTTGCTAAGAATCTCTGAAAGGTTTCGCTTTAGCATATGTAGTGGCAATGAATGTTCAGAGCACGGAGTAAATTCATGGTTTAAGGTGGGCAGCCAATTAGATGAGGAAGATGCTATCAGTTTTCATCATTGCCCCAAAACAACTTTGGGCCGCAGCGCGTGCAAGCCAATGTCCGCTTTACGTCCAATTTGCAGACTTTAGATTTGATTGACTGGCCGGTTTGGAGAAACTCGAAAGACAAAAATGGGGCGATTCCGACAACTCATTACTGGCATAATCAATATTAAATTGGCCAGGCTTTGGATATTAATACGCAATCCGGCCAGTGCTAGCGAAGCGCCATTCCACTCCTGGAATGTCTCTTGCGGTTCATTTCTGCGCTTTCTAATCCATTCTCTATTCCTTAAGAGTATGAACGGCTAACGGTCTAGTCACCCAAGCCTTTGACATTCCCAGTCGCGGATGGCATTTTAAGTTTATAGGGCTAAACCGATAGGGAAGCTTAAATAACAAAAGGGGATCGAAATGTTGCAAAAACGCTTGATTATCCTGTTGTTGCTGTTGATTTTAATGCCGACGCTGGTCATAGGCTGGATGGCTTATCGGTTCTCGGTAGACAATATTCGTAGCGAGCGCATTAATATTGTAGGGCGGATGGCCGAGAATCGTCATGAACAGCTCAACATGGTTTTGCAACGGGCCAATCATCGGGCGCACGCTTATCTCAGTGATGTACTCAGCAAATGTATCACGGCTGAATCATTCGACGAAACTTGCGCAGCCGGTTTTCTGAACGATTTTTTACATACCGAAGGTGCTGAAGGTGTGCTGTTTTTTCGCAATGCACACCCTGAAAACAGCCTGCAAATCGGCAAACCCACTATAAATCCAGCACAGTTAGTCGAATTTCAGCCTGGGCAGATCGCAGGAGTCAGTGAGCCGTCTCCAAAAAAACAACGCTTTTATTATGTTGTTGTCAGTACGGAAAATTTGGACTGGCGACTTGTGGTTAGTTATCCTCTCAGTCTGATTCAACCCATCTTTGGTTCGCATGCCGATCTGGGGCGGTCCGGTGAAACCTTTTTGGCGGATCGCAACGGTTTTTTTATCACACAAGCCGCTTACCCTTCCACACAAGGACATAGTCATCCCATCTCGGCACAGCCGATGCAGAGTTGTTTGTCCCAGCAAAATGATCAGATGTTGGATAGCGATTATCGGGGAGAAGCCGTCATTCATGGCTTTCGCTATGTGCCTGAAATCGGTGGCGGCTGCATCATGGCGCACATTGATCAAACTGAGGCCTTTGCTTCCTTGCGAAAGCTGGAAAAACAGCTGGTTATAGCCGTCGCAATCTTTCTGATTCTTACCACGCTGATGGCCAGAGCATTGGCCAGACGCATCATCGATCCCATCCTTAGATTGACCAACACGGCGAGACGGATTCGCGATGGCGATCATTCCATACGGGCGGTTGTATCCGGGCATGACGAAATATCCGAGTTGGCCAGTTCCTTTAATCACATGACTGAAGCCTTAGCGGATGCTCAGCATAATTTGGAAACCAAAGTCGTGGAGCGTACCCGTGAATTGATGACCAGTCAGGAACGCTACATGCTGGCGGAACGTGCGGTAAATGATGGGATCTGGGATTGGGATATTGTGAATCATGCTTATTACCTGTCACCGCGCTGGAACAAAATCCTCGGGTATGGTGAAGGCGAGTTGCCGAATGTGGAATCGATTTTTTTTGATTTGATTCATCCCGATGATAAAAAGTCAGCCAGTGAAACATTCCGCCGACATTTGGAAAACCAGGAACGATACAACACCGAACTCAGGCTGAGGCATAAAGACGGCAGTTACCGCTGGGTGTTGGATCGTGGCGAGGCCATCCGCGATGATCAGGGTAAGCCTTTACGTATGGTGGGTTCGATTACCGATATTACCGAACGCAAAGCCGCCGAAGCCATGCTGTTGAAGTATCGTGAACATTTGGAAGAACTGGTGGCCACGGCGACGACAGAGGTTAAAGCCATCGTGCAAACGGCGGTCAACGGGGTGATCACCATCGATACCAGTGGCGAGATTCGCTTGTTCAATCCGGCGGCAGAGCGGCTGTTCGGCTGGACTGCTGAGGAAGTCATAGGCTGCAATGTATCGCTATTGATGCCCGAACCGATGGCTTCCGAACATGATGGTTACATTCAGCGATTCCTGCAAACCCAGGAAGCCAGAATTATTGGTATTGAACGAGAGGTAACGGCCAAACGTAAAGACGGTCAGGAATTTCCGGCCAATCTGGCGGTAGGGCATGCGACTTTGGTGGAAGGACGACATTTGTTTGTGGCGTTTATTTCCGATATCAGTGCGCAAAAACAAGCCGAACAGGAGTTGCGCTTGGCTAAAGATGCTGCAGAAGCGGCAGCCAAGGCCAAAGCCAACTTTCTGGCCAACATGAGTCATGAAATCCGTACGCCGATGAACACTGTGATCGGTTTTGCCGATGTCGTGTTGCAAAACCCGTTGTTGCCGACCGATACCCGCAAGCATGTCGCCACCATACTCAATTCCGGTAAACACTTACTTAGCGTGATTAACGATATCTTGGATTTTTCGAAGATTGAAGCCGGGAAAGTCGATCTGGAAGCTGTTTGCTTCAATTTACCTTCTGCGGTGCAGGACTGTTTGCAAATCATGAGTTTGCGCGCATCTGAAAAAGGTTTACGTATCGAATTAAATGTCGAAGCAGGTCTTCCGCAGTATTTTGTTGGCGACCCGAACCGCTTACGGCAAGTGATTCTGAATCTGGTCGGTAACGCCGTAAAATTTACCGAATCCGGTCTGGTCAGCGTTCTGATTGAAAAAGCTGAAGACCCTGAAATGCTGCACTTTTGTATTACGGATAGTGGCATAGGCATGACGCCGGAGCAGACCCAAACCGTTTTTGAGCCATTCTCTCAAGCGGATACCACCACCAGTCGCCGGTTCGGTGGAACTGGGTTGGGCACCACCATCAGCAAACAGCTGGTCGAATTGATGGGCGGTCGCATCTGGGTGGAAAGTGAGATTGGCCAAGGTTCCAAATTTCATTTTACGGTGCGTATGCCTGATACAACTCAGCAAGATAGCTGTCTGTATCAAACCACTCAAAATCTGAGCGAGTATTTTTCGCCGCGTTGTTTCAAGGTTTTATTGGCTGAAGATATCGAGGCCAATGCCAGTCTGGCGATTTTGCGTCTCGAACAACAAGGCCATCAAGTGTCCTGGGTGAAAAACGGTCAGGAGGCTGTCGAGGCCCTTAACCAAGGGGGGTACGATATTATCTTGATGGATTTGCAAATGCCGGTGCTGGATGGCGTGAACGCCACTCGGCTAATTAGAGCTCAGGAACAATCGATGCAAAGGCGTATTCCTATTCTGGCATTGACAGCCAGTGTTTTGCAGCATGAGCGTGAAGAGTGCCGACTGGCCGGGATTGACGCCATTGTCGGTAAACCGATTGATATCAATGAATTACTTGAACAAATGGAAAGACTGGTGCCTCTGGGTAAAGGTCAAGCCCGAACGGCGGTTACCATCATCAACAAGCCAGTAACAGCGATCGACTTTAGCCCGATAGCTGGCGTAGCCGCTGTTGAAAAAGGCTTATCCGCTTGGCAGGAACCGCTGGTGTATGCCAAGGCGCTTCGTGATTTTGCCGAAAACCATCAGTCGACAGCCCTAGAAATGGCCCGCCTATTGGCTGAAAACCCTGGCCAGGTGTTGGAGGTTGAGCGGATGGCTCATGCATTGAAAGGTGTTGTCGGTAATCTGGCTTTATCAGAAGTCTATCAATTGGTGTCAACGCTGGATACGGATCTGAAAACCACTCAGACTCAAACCATACCTGAACAACTCGTCAGTTTGGATGCCGCGATTAAAAAAGCTTGCACCGCAATTACAGCATTGCAGGTGGAAGAACAGCCGCCGATCCAACCGAAACAAGCTTTTGACGCCCAGCAAGTAGAACAGTTACTAATGCAATTATTACGAGTTCTGGATAGCCTGAATCCTGATGCCATCGAACCGGTTTTTCAGCAACTGCAAGCCTATCTGGGTGATAGCGATCTAAAAGCCATACGTCATGAAATCGATGGCTTTGATTTTGATGCCGCCAAACTGGAGGTTAACAAATTGAGCGAGCGGTTAAGGAAAACGGATGAAGGAGACCTGACATGAAAGACAATTACACAGTATTGCTGGTTGATGATGAACCCAATAATTTAAAAGTACTGCAACAAATACTGAAGGATCATTTTCAGCTGATTTTTGCTATCAACGGTGAAAAAGCCCTGATAGCCGCCAAGGAACATCAACCGGACATTATTTTGCTGGATATCATGATGCCGGGCATGGATGGTTATCAGGTCTGTCAACAACTTAAAGCCGATGCGTTAACTGCTGCCATTCCGGTGATATTTGTCACTGCCATGGGTGAATTGGAAAATGAAGCTCATGGTTTTGATGTCGGTGCCGTTGATTACATTCAAAAACCGGTTTCAGCACCTATCGTGTTACGCCGGGTCAAGACGCATCTTTCCCTGGTGAGAGTGGATGAACTGGATCGTTTGGCGAAAGCTGCGATCGAAATGCTCGGCGCTGCCGGACATTACAATGATCCCTATACCGGTGATCACATCTGGCGCATGGCCGCCTATTCGGAAGCCCTGGCCAGGGCGGCAGGCTGGAAACCGGGGCAAGTGGAAATGATCAAACTGGCAGCGCCAACTCACGATACCGGTAAAATCGGCATCCCGCATGCCATCCTAAAAGCCCCGCATCAACTCAATGATGAAGACTGGCAGGTCATGAAAACCCATGCGCAAATAGGTCACGATATCCTCAGTAAAACCCAAAATCCGGTGTTCAAAATGGCGGCTGAAATTGCGCTGTATCATCATGAAAAATGGGATGGCAGTGGTTATCCGCAAGGATTATCAGGCGAAGATATTCCAGAGGCGGCGCGAATCGTGGCGATAGCTGATGTATTTGATGCCCTGACTACGAAACGTCCTTACAAGGAGCCCTGGACCCTGGAAGAGACCTTGAATGTAATGCGGCAAAGTGCAGGTAGTCACCTTGATCCCAGATTAATGGAAATATTTTTATCGATTATGCCGGAAGTTCTAACGATCAAAGCGGCTTGGAATAGTCACCCATCCGATTCTTGAGTACCGTTAGATTGTTGAAGGGTTTACGATTGCAGATTTCGATAAGTTAAGTCT
>SXGU01176948.1_pt1 | contig 17588 bp, 21 predicted proteins | sample 3174531 | NCBI WGS metagenome assembly SXGU01 (sample SAMN11356863, study PRJNA531348) | freshwater metagenome | isolation source: freshwater sample F1-140 | place: China: Fuxian Lake, Yuxi | collected 2017-12-25 | reverse complement strand
GTCGCCATTCGAATGGCCGTGCTCTACCTGCTGGCGGGCAATTCGCCGCGTCTGGCCGACGCCGCCAAGGGAGGCTGACCATGCGCGATCTCCTCTTGAAGGGTGGCCGGGTTGTCGACCCGTCGACGGGCATCGACCGCGTGGGCGATGTGCTCGTGCGCGACGGCAAGATCGAGAGTGCGGGCGATTCGATTGCGACGCCGGGCAACGCGGAAGTCGTGGATTGCACCGGGCGAATCGTCAGCCCCGGCTTCATCGACGTCCATTGCCACCTGCGCGAACCCGGCCGCGAAGACGTGGAAACGATCGCGTCCGGAGCGCGTGCCGCTGCCGCCGGAGGGATCACGGCCGTCTGTGCCATGCCGAACACGGATCCGGTGACCGACAACCAGGCTGCGGTTGGGTTCGTGCTCAAGCAGGGCAGGGCTGCCGATGCCGCGCGGGTGTATCCGATCGGCGCGATTTCCATCGGACAAAAGGGCGAGCGCCTCGCCGAGTTCGGCGAGATGGTTGGCGCTGGCGCGGTCGCCGTCAGCGACGACGGCAAGCCGGTCGTGAGTTCGCAGTTGATGCGCACGGCCCTCGAGTACGCGCGCGCGTTCAACATTCCCGTGGCGGACCACTGCGAGGATCCAACCCTCGCCGCCGGCGGTGCCATGAACGAAGGCGTTGTCTCGGCGCGTCTCGGATTGCGAGGCATTCCGAGTGAGGCAGAGGAGATCATGGCCATCCGTGACATCCTGCTCGCGCGCAGGACCGGAGGCCACGTGCACCTCTGCCACATGAGCACGAAGGGTTCTGTCGAACTGATCCGCTGGGGCAAGGATCGCGGGATTCGTGTCACGGCCGAAGCCTGCCCGCACCATCTCTCGCTTACTGAGGATATGGTCGAGGGGTACAACACCAACGCCAAAATGAACCCGCCGCTTCGCACGCTGGCGGATGTCGAGGCGGTGCGCGAGGCGGTGCGCGACGGCACGATCGATGTGATCGCAACCGATCACGCGCCGCACCACATGGACGAGAAACAGAGCGGCTTTGCCGATGCTCCAAACGGGATCATCGGCCTGGAGACCTGCCTCGCGGTGAACATCACCTGGCTGGTGAAGCCGGGGATCCTCTCCATCGCGACGCTCATTGATCGCATGGCATGTGCGCCCGCGAAGATCTTTGGACTGCCTGGCGGCACATTCAAGCGCGGTGCCATTGGCGACGTCACGGTTTTTGATGCAACGCGCGAGTGGGTGGTCGATCCCGCCGGATTCAAGACGAAGGGGCGCAACACGCCCTACGGCGGCCAGACACTCACCGGGCGCGCCACCTGTACCGTCGTGGGTGGTACCGTGGTGTTCCGCGAGGCCTAGTCCGATCGCGGCGCGAAGGACGGTGCACGCCCGATCGAGCACGCCCGTCGCGCCGGCGGGCGAGCCATCCGACCGAGTCGTGCGCGCTCGCCTGGTGGCCGCGTGTCGCCGCCTCGATTCGCGTGGGCTCATTGCCGGGGCGGAAGGCAACCTCTCCGCGCGCCTGCGTGGAGGGAAGATTGCCATCACGCCCTCGGGTATGCGAAAGGCCGACGTCCGCGAACGCGACCTGCTGACCATCGGCGCCGACGGCGGCTTCTCGGCCGGCCAAGCGCGTGGAGCGCGGCCCTCAAGCGAGATGCCGATGCATTTGGCCATTTACGCGGCCCGGCCCGACGTTCGGGCCATTGTGCACGCCCACCCGCCCGCAGCCACCGGATTTGCAGTGGCTGGGAAGACCCTCCCGCGCGGTGTGCTCGCGGAGCTCGATGACGTCCTCGGGGATGTGCCGTTGGCGCCGTTTCGTCGTCCGGGTAGTGGGGAGCTGGGCTTCGCCGTCGCAGAGGCGCTGGGTCAGGCCAACGTGGCATTGCTGGCGCGTCACGGAGCGGTGGCCGTGGGATCATCGGTGGATGCGGCGCTCAACCTGATGGAGAGCCTGGAACAGGCGGCGAGGATCGTCCTTGCCGCACATATCTTGCAGGGTGTCATCGACGACTGACCGAAGGACCATTCGACATGAGCGATTCAGATAACGCGCGGAAGGAGGAGATCGAGGCGCTGCTGGCCGAACGCAAGAAGTTCGAGGCCTGGCTTGCGCAGCTCGAGGCGCGCCGTGCAACGGCGGCCGACCACGTGTTCGCGCGCGTCTTCTCAGACTACAGTGGCCGCCTCGAAGCCGTGCGCGGCAAGCTCGGCGAACGGGCCGAAGCGCTGGAGTCGCTGGTCGCCGATCTGGAAAAACGTCTTGGCCACGAGCAGGACAAGATTGCCGCCAAGACGGATGAACGTGCCGAGGCGGAGCTCCGCGCCATGGTGGGCGAGTTCGAGGACAAGGAATGGGAGAACACGCGGAATCGGCTCGACTCGTCGATTCGGTCGCTCCGCGCGCGTTTTGACGGCACCGAGCGCGAGCTGGCAGACCTGAAGGGCCTCCTGATCAGCGTGCGGGGCACGTCAGCGCCCGCCCGCGCTTCCATGATGCAAGCAGCCGCGGTGACGGTCGATGAAGCGCTGGACGAAGCGGTTGATCCGGAAGAGGTCGTCGCCGCGGTGGAGTCTGAACCGAACGTCGACATGGAATCAGACGACCTGTCGTCTACGGTGCAGGACCAGGAGTCGCCGGCGGAGATGGAACTCGTCCCAGAGCCCGCGGTCGAAAACGAAGTGGAGTCCGTTCCGGCTCCCGAAGCGGTTGAAGAGCCCGCAGCCGAGCCCGAGCCTGCGCGCGCACCCACGCCGTTCGATGAACTCGCCTTCCTGAACTCCGTGGCATCGACTCCAACGTCGCCGCGCGGTAGCGCGGTGGTGGAAAGCCATACCGGCGCAGGTTCGCGCGATTCTGCGCCCGACGAACCGGTATCGCGTCCGCGGACCTCATCGTCCAAGGCAGTGGAGTCGGAGCAGGTGCCCCTGGGTTCGCCCACGCCGAGAACATCGCAGGCGATCCGCTCACTCAAGTGCGGCGAGTGTGGCACCCTGAATTTTCCCACGGAATGGTACTGCGAGCGCTGCGGGGGCGAGCTGGCCGCGTTCTGAGGATGGCTATGGCCGGGCGCTGCAACCACAGTGTGAATACGAGAGAGGGGGCTGCGAACCAGTCGCAGCCCCCTCTCTCGTTCTTCAGCGCCGGACGATCAGCTCTTCTTGGCCATCTGGCTCTTCTGGCGGCCGGCAGCGTTGGCGTGGATCAGGCCCTTGCGAGCCGCACGATCCAGGAGGCTTGTCGCCTTCTTCTTGTCGGCAGCGGAGGCGCCTTCCTTACGGGCATTCTTGACGGCAGTGCGCAGGGCGGCACGCTGGGCGCGGTTACGCTCGGCAGCGGCGCGGGACTTGCGCATGTTCTTCTTGGCGGACGCAATACGTGGCACGAGTTACCGGTCTCTCTTAAAGGCGGAAGTTGAGAGGGAAAAGGTATCGGTCGCGAGAGGCCAAAGTCAAGGCGTGACAACACCATAGACGCACCCGCCGGCGGTGTCTACCTTTCGCACAGCCGTGGAAAAACTCCCCCTCTTCCTGCTCATCGCGCCCATGCTGCTGCTCTCCATGGTCGCGCACGAATATGCCCACGGCTACGCCGCCCTCAAGCAGGGCGACGACACAGCCAAGTCGCTCGGCCGTCTCACGTGGAATCCGCTCAAGCACATTGACCCATTCCTCACGATCATCATGCCGCTCGTGAGTTTTCTTGTCGCCGGAATCGCCTTCGGTGGGGCCAAGCCCGTGCCCGTCGACCCGCGCCGATACAAGCACTACGTGCGTGGAGACATCATTGTCTCCCTCGCGGGCGTCGTGACGAACATGGTGCTCGCGGTGTTGATTCTTCCCGTCGTGATCGGGCTCGGGCTCATCGCCCGCAATGTGCCCGCGCTGGGTGATTCCATTTCGCTGTTGCAGATCATGTTCATCTACGGCATCACGATCAACCTCGTGCTCGCCGCCTTCAATCTCATCCCGATTCCGCCGCTCGACGGCTCGCACGTATTGAAGCATGCGCTGCCGCTCCGGCTCGCAATCGCCTACCAGAAGCTGGCGCGCTTCGGCCTGATCATCGTATTCCTGCTGGTCGGCATGGGGCGCGGCGTGCTCGATGCCTGGATGGCACCGGCGTTTTACCTCAACAGTCTCGCCCTGAAGCTGTGCGCGCCGTATGTCGAGTTGGGTCGCTGGGGCGCTCTGGTGGGTGCATGACGTCGCCGCGCTCCGAAACCCGGGCCGGTGAACCGCAGGCGACCTTTGTCGTCGAACTCGCGGCGTTCAACGGTCCGCTCGATTTGTTGCTGAGCCTCATCCGCGATGAGAAGCTCGACATCTACGACAGTCCCATTGCGCGCATCTGCGAGCAGTTCCTGGCGCGGATGCACGAACTCGCGCTGAACGACGCGGCGGAGTATCTGGAGATGGCGGCCCGGCTTCTCCGGATCAAGGCACTGATGCTGCTGCCTCGGCACGAAAGCGACGAAGGCTGGGAGGATCCGCGGGCGGAGCTGGTGCGACGACTCCTGGAATACCAGCAGATGCGCGAAGTCGTGGACCTGCTCGAGCGGCGGGGCGAGGATCGCCGCAACCGTTTTGCGCGCGCGTGGAGTCCCACGCTGATGGCGCCGCCGCAGGCACCGCTGGCGCTTTCCCTGGCCGAATTGCTCGTCGCCGTGGACCGCGTACTTCGCGCGGCCAAGCAGCCCGGCATGCACGACGTCGTGCCGCGCGCGCTCGACGTGGATGGCGCGATCAAGATCGTCCGTGCTGTCCTCGCCTTACGTGCCAGCGCTCGCTGGCGCGATGTAGTCCGCGCTGATGCCGAGCCGTGGGAAGTCCTCTCGGCGCTGCTCGCGTTGCTCGAACTTGCCAAGCGCAGCGAACTGAAGCTTGCGCAACCCCGCCCATTCTCAGACGTGGAGATTCGCCGTGAACTCGCTGGCGAAGCTGCTTGAGGCCGCGCTCTTCGCGAGCCCGCGCCCCATCCCAACCGAAGAACTTGCCGTGCTCGACGAAGATTCGTCGAAGGCGGCCATTTCCGCGGCGCTCGAAGAACTTCGCGAGCACTACGACGTGGATGGACACGGCGTCGAGCTGGTGGAGCAGGGCGGTGGATGGCAAATCCTGACGCGCCCTGAGTACACGGAAGCGATCGAACGGGCGCAGATGGCCGTGCGCCCGAGCCGGCTCTCAGCCGCTGCTCTGGAGTCGCTGGCGATCATTGCGTACCGCCAGCCGATCGGTCGCGCCGAGATTGCCGAGATCCGCGGCGTGGATGTTGGGGCGATCCTGAAGTCGCTGCTGGAGCGCGGGCTCATCGAAGTCACGGCGCGGGGTGAAGGACTCGGGCGTCCGCTGCTCTACGGCACGACGCCGCTCTTCCTGGAGATGTTCGCGCTGCGCCACCTCGAAGAACTGCCGCGCGTCGACGAACTCGCGATTGCGCTGCGGCGTTCAGGAGACGACACGGAGTCCGACGCGCCTGCCGTGCAGGAATCGGCGCCCAAGTCCAGTCAGGAGCCAGCCGGCGCGTCATCGGTCGCCGTCTCCGCGTGAGTGAGTCGATGCGCCTGCAGCGCGCGTTGGCGCGGGCGGGCGTCGCGTCGCGACGCGGAGCGGAAGAACTCATCGCGGCCGGGCGTGTTCGGGTGAACGGCATCGTTGCGACGATCGGCCAGTCGGTCACGCCTGGCAAGGACGCCATTGCCGTGGACGGCAAGCCGGTCGCGGCACCCCCGGCGCAAGCCAGCTGGTATGTGCTCAACAAGCCGTCGGGCACGATCACGTCCAGGCACGATCCGCAGGGGCGTCAGACGGTGTTCGCCTTGGTCCCCAACGATGCCGGCCTCACCTACGTGGGACGGCTCGATTACCTCACCGAAGGCGTGCTGCTTTTTACGACGGACGGCGACGGGGCGCACAAGCTCACGCACCCGAGCAGTGAGATCGAGCGGACCTACGTTGCAACCGTCACGGGTGATGTGCGAACGGCGGTGCGAACGCTGCGCAATGGACTGACGCTCGATGACGGCCCCGTGCAGGTAAAAGCCGTATCAACAGAGCCTGCCGAGCACGGGCATTGGAACCTTGAGCTGACGCTGACTGAAGGGCGCAACCGCGAGGTGCGACGCGTATGTGAGGCGCTCGGTCTCGACGTCCATCGACTCCTCAGAACCCGGTTTGGGCCAATTGAACTCGGGCGACTGCCCCGCGGGCAGTGCCGCCCGCTGACGGCACGCGAACTTCAGCTCATCCAAGCTTTATAATGATTGGGCTCGGCCAATTCCCTTCTCGCACCAGACCGACGTGACTACGCACACCGACCCGGCGGCCACACGCGCCCTCGATCACGCGCTCGTTCAGGACATCCTGCGCCAAGTCGCGCGGCGTGTCGTTGGCCAGGAAGCCATGGTCGAACGATTGATGATCTCAATGCTCACTGGCGGGCACGTCCTGCTTGAGGGAGTTCCGGGGCTCGCGAAGACATTGACCGTGCGCACACTGGCCGAGACCGTGCGCACGAACTTCAGTCGTATCCAGTTCACTCCCGACCTGCTTCCGGCGGACGTGATCGGCACTCAGGTGTTCGACCAGACCACGGGGAAGTTCTCGGTCAAGCGCGGGCCGATCTTCGCCAACATCGTCCTCGCAGACGAAATCAATCGTGCGCCGGCAAAGGTGCAGGCGGCCCTGCTCGAGGCGATGCAGGAAAAACAGGTCACCATCGGTGGCACGAGCTTCACGCTGGATGAACCGTTTCTCGTACTCGCCACGCAAAACCCGATCGAGCAGGAAGGCACCTACGCCTTGCCCGAGGCGCAGATGGATCGGTTCCTGCTGAAGGTGCGCATCGACTACCCGGACCACGCCGAGGAAGCCGGCATGGTGAGGCGCGTCACCTCCGGCCAGGTGGGAGACAAGCTGAACGTCGAGGCGGTGCAGGCGATCGTCAAGCCCTCCACCGTGGTCGCGCTCCAAACCCTTGCCGCCTCGGTGCGGCTGGACGACCAGGTGCTCGACTACGCGGTGCGCATCGCGCGCGCGACGCGCACCTGGAACGGCGTGGCGGCGGGCGCGGGACCGCGTGGCGGCATCGCCCTTGCGCGCGTGGCACGCGCGGTGGCGTTGATGGCGGGACGCGACTTCGTCACGCCGGAAGACGTCAAGCGCATGGCGCTGCCCGCGCTGCGCCACCGCATCACGCCCGCGCCCGAACTGGAGATCGAAGGGCATTCGAGCGATGCCATCCTCAAGGCGCTGCTGGAAAAGGTGGAAGCACCCAGGAGCTAGCGGCAGTGCCGATCCCGACCACGCGGCTGCTCTGGCTGGCGTTTGCGCTACTGCTCGGTGCGATCGCCGCCTCGGTGTGGCCTGCGCTGGTGCCCGCGTGGTTCGCCGTGCTCGCCTTCGCCGCGCTGCTCGCCGCCGTGGATGCCGTCGCGGCACTGCGCATCCGCGCGCCGGCGGCCAAACGCCTCGTTCCCGGCTCGCTCGCGCTGGGCGTGCGGCACGAAGTCGCGCTGCGCTTCGTCAACGCGGTGGACGCGCCGCTCGCGCTGGACGTACACGACCACTCGCCCGCCGGCGCGGAAACCGAGGCGCTGCCGCAAAGCGTCACGCTGCCGGCGCGCGGCTGGGCGGAGGTACGCTACGTCCTGCGGCCGGTGGCGCGCGGCGACCTCGCCTTCGGCCACGTCGAGGCGCGCCTGTATTCCCGCGCCGGCCTGTGGCAGGTGCGGCGCATGCTGGGCGAGAGTTCGATCACCCGCGTCTACCCGAATTTCGCCGCGCTGACCAAATTCGCCCTGCTCGCCACCGACAACCGCCTCTCGCAACTGGGCATCCTGCAGCGCCGCCGCCGCGGCGAAGGGCTCGACTTCCACCAGTTGCGCGACTACCGCGAAGGCGACACGCCGCGCCAGGTGGACTGGAAGGCGACCGCGCGCATGGGCAAGCTGGTGTCGCGCGAGTACCAGGACGAGCGCGACCAGCAGGTGGTGCTCTTGATCGACTGCGGCCGGCGCATGGCGGCGCAGGACGCCGCCTTGAGCCACTTCGATTACGTGCTCAACGCGGCGTTGCTGCTCGCCTACGTCAGCGTGCGCCAGGGCGACGCGGTGGGCTTTCTCACCATGTCGGGCGCGGAGCGCTGGTTCGCGCCGCGCAAGTCGGCGGCCACGGTGAGCGCGATCATGAACCGGGTCTACGACCTGCGCCCGACGCTGCACACCACCGACTACTACAGCGCGGCGGTCGGCTTGATGAAGCGCCTGAGGAAGCGCGCGCTGGTGGTCATGCTCTCCAACCTGCGCGACGAGGACGACGACACGCTCGCGCCCGCGCTCGCGCTGCTGCAATCGCGCCACCTGGTGCTGTTCGCCTCGCTGCGCGAAGCGATCCTCACGCGCGCCCTCGCCGCACGCGTCACCGACTTCGAGCGCGCGCTGACCCACGCCGCGGCGGCGGACTACCTGCAGAAACGCGAACTCGCCTTCCGCCGCCTGGAGCGCGGCGGCGCGGTGTGCCTCGACGTCGAGCCCGACCAGTTGCCGGTGGCGCTGGTGAACCGCTACATCGACATCAAGCGGAGCGGGCGGCTGTAGCCCCTGCGTCGCGGGCCTCGGCGCTCAGGCCGCGGGAACTACCGCTTCCAGCCCGTCCACCGCGCTGAAGTGCGCATCGCCGCTCAACAACGGCAGCCGATGCTGCCGCGCCAGTGCGGCGATCCACAGGTCGTTGGTGGGGATCGGCGTGCCGCGCCTGCGCAACCTGGCGAAGATGTCGGCGTAGTGCTGCGCGGTCTTTTCGTCCGGCTTCAGCAGGTGCACCCGGGGCGAGGCCATGAACTGCGCCAACTGGTGGCGATTCCTCTGCACGCGCGTGCCTGCTGCAAAGCCCGCCAGCAGTTCCGCCAGTACGATCAGCGGCAGGTGGATTTCGTGTGCCGCGCGCAGCGCCGCGACGCATCCGCGCTCGCCGCGCAGGAACCCGCTGTAGACGTTGGTATCGATGACGAACGCGCGGGTCATTTCCCGCCGCGGCGCCGCGCCTTTCGCGGAGCGCCGGCGGCCCACAGCTCGCTATCGATCGCCGCGAAAGGCGCGACGGCCGCGTTGAACTCCGCGGCTTCCGGCTTGGTCCACGCACCGGCGAGCGCGTCGAGGTCGTCGAAGCCGGCGTCGCCGCCCGCGTACTGCTGCTGCAGCGTCTCGACAATCAGCCGGTTGACGCTCAACTTGCGGCGCCGCGCGCTGGATTTGATGCGGGAGAGTGTCGATGCGTCCAGTCCGCGCAGGCTGAGGTTGTTCATCGGCGATCCCATTGATAGCACATACCGACATGCTATCAAAGCCGCTCCGCAAAGACCAGCGCCCCGCTGCGCAGCGGTTTGGAACCCACTCGTGCGTTGGTCAGTGCCGCCCGACGAGCAGCCCGACCAGCAGCCCCGCTGCGGCGGCGATGCCGACGGCGGTCCACGGCTGCGCGTGCACGTAGTCGTCGGTCGACTTGGCCGCGTCCTTCACGCGCACTTCGATCGCCGCTTCGGCGGCGGCGAGCCGCGGCTCGATCTCGGCGATGGTGCGCTGGATGCGCGTGCGCATTTCGCCCATCTTCTCGCCGCCCTGCGTGGCGGTGGCCTGCATCAGGTCCTTGGCGTCGGCCAGCAGCACCCGGAGGTCCGTTACCAGCTTTTGCGTCGATTGGCTCATCTGCGCTGCTCCTGTGAGAGTACCAAGCCCATTCTTGGCCCCGCCCCGCCCTCGTGCTTGATCCACGTCAAGCGGGGCGCGTGGCCCGAAACAGCTCGCGTCCGCTCCACAGCCACACCAGCGCGGCCGCCAGTACCACCCACTGCACCCCCAGGGCCACTGTGTAGCCCCGCGGGTCGTAGCCGCCGCCGGGCGTCTGCGGCCACAGGCCGAGCACGCCGCCGATCAGCCACTGCCCCGAGAACATCGCCAGCAGGGCGAAGAAATTGAGCACCGTGTTGACGCGCCCGGCGTACTCCGGCGGGAAGCGCCGATTGGCAATTGCAAACGCAAGCGAGGCGCCCATGCCGAAGAAGATGAACAGCGGCCAGAGTATCGTCAGGCCCTGTGTGACGCCGAGTACCAGGGGCGCGAGCACTGCGAGCGTCGATGCGAGCGCGGCGACGTACGCCGGAAATTCCGTGCCCCCGCGTCGCACCAGCGCGTCGCCCACTCGCCCGAACACCAGGTAACCGGCGATCATTGCCAGCGCGACCAGCGCCAGCATCCAGGCCACCGCGCCTTCGGCGAAGCCCGCCACGTCGCGCAGCCAGGTGGCCATCCACAGGTTGAGCAACGGGATCACCGCGAACTGGTTCGCGGCCAGCACCAGCGTCGCACGGCGCACGCCGGGGTCGCGCAGGATCTCGCCCAGGCCGGCGAGCTGCGCGCGCAGCGACTCGGGGCGTCTCGCCGCGGTGCGCTCGGGCACCCAGAACGCGAGCAGCAGCACGATTGCGAGCGAGACGCCCGCCAGCGCGACGAAGATCTCGCGCCACGTGAACACGCCCAGCGCCCAGGCCAGCGGAAACGAGGTGACGAGGATGCCGAGGCCGCCGGTGGCGTAGACCACCGCGATCAGCACGCCGATCTTCTCGCGCGGGTTCCACAGCACGAAGGCGTGCATCGCGCCCATCAGCGCCGCCGCCACGCCGAGGCCGATCAGCGCGCGTCCGAGCACCAGCGCCTCGTACGATCCGGCAGAAGCGAATAGCAGCGCGCCCGCCACGGTGAGCACGAACAGCGCAGCGTTTACGCGCCGCGGGCCGTAGCGGTCGAGCATCATGCCCAGCGGCAACTGGATGAGGATCGAGGCGGCGAAGTACGACGCCGTGAGCAACCCTAGCTGCCCGGCGCTCAGGCCGAACTCGGCCGCCAGCCGCGGCCCGAGCAACGCGTTGATCGAGCGGAAGGTGTAGGAGACGAGGTAGCCCGCCAGGAACGGCAGGCTGACCCGGAGAAGGACGTTGGTCAGCTTTTCGGCGCTTCGAGCCCGCCCAGGTAGAAGCGGTTCCAGGTCGGGCCGATGATCAGCTCGCTGATGCAGGTGCGCGGGTGCATCTCGGCGAGGAACAGGATTGCCTTGCCCATGTCCTCGGGCTGCGTCATGCGCGCGCGCTCTGCGGGCGAAGGCGGCACCGGGCGCTTCTCCATGATCGGCGTGGCGACCTCCCCGGGCAGCACGGAAGTGGCGCGGATGCCGTTGCCGCATTCCTCCATGTTGATCGACTCGGTGATCGCGATGACCGCGCGCTTGGTGGCGTTGTACGCCGGGCCGGTGAGGGTGCTGGCGTAGCGCCCGGCCCAGGACGAGATATTGATGATCAGGCCGTCCTTCCGCGCGCGCATGCCGGGGATGACCGCGTGGCAACAGTAGAACAAGCCGTTCAGGTTGATGCGCACCACCTCGTCCCAGCCTTCCAGCGACATGTTCCTGAAGCTGCGCTTGCCGAGGTTGGTGCCCGCGCTGGTGACCAGGATGTCGATGCGGCCGTGGCGCTTCTCGATGTCCGCCGCGCAGCGCGTCACGGCGGCGGCATCGCCCACGTCCAGCAGCACCGCCTCGGCGCTGCCGCACTGCTTCAGCTCGGCAAGCGCGGCGTCGTTGGTTTTCGCCGTGCGCCCGGCGATGACGACGTGCGCGCCGGCCCTGGCGAGTTCCTTCGCGCCGGCCAGGCCGATGCCCGATCCGCCGCCCGTGATCCAAGCCACCTTGCCCTTGAGTGCCGCCATGCCCGTCTCCCTGAGATAATCGCCGACATTACAGGGAGACCTCATGCCCGCCAAGAGACCGGATCGCGAAATCATCGAGGAAGTGCGCCGCTCGCCCGCCACGCGGGTGAAGGTGGCGGTCTCCGACATCGACGGCGTGCTGCGCGGCAAGTACCTGCACAAGGACAAGTTCTTTGCGGCGCTCGAAGGCGGCTTCGGCTTCTGCAACGTGGTGTTCGGCTGGGACGCCGGCGACCAGTGCTACGACAACACGCAGTGGACCGGCTGGCACACCGGTTTTCCCGACGCCATGGTGCGCCTCGACCTCGCCAGCTACCGGCGCGTGCCCTGGGACGACAACGTGCCGTTCTTCCTCGGCGAGTTCGTCGAGGAATCCGGGGCGCCGGTGGGCGTTTGCCCGCGGCAGCTCTATAAGCGCGTGCTCGGGCGCGCCGCGAAGCTCGGTTTCGGGGTCATGGCGAGCCTGGAATACGAGTGGTTCAACTTCAGCGAGACGCCGAAATCGCTCGCCGAGAAGGGCTACGTCCGCCCGGAACCGATTTCCCCCGGCATGTTCGGTTATTCGCTCATCCGCGCCGGGCAGAACCAGCCCTTTTTCCGCGCGCTGATGGAGGAGATGCCGCAGTTCGGCGTGCCGGTGGAAGGCCTGCACACGGAGACCGGGCCCGGCGTCTACGAGGCGGCGATCGTCTACGCGGGCGGCATCGAGGCCGCCGACCGGGGGATCCTGTTCAAGCAGGCGGCGAAGGAAATCGGCCAGCGCTTCGGCATCATGCCCAGCTTCATGGCGAAGTGGAACACGCAGTACCCGGGCTGCAGCGGGCACGTCCACCAGAGCCTGTCGGATGGGAAGAAGAACCTGTTCTACGACGCGCGTCATCCACATCGCATGTCGAAGCTCTTCGAGAGCTACCTCGCCGGGCAGTTGCTGCTGCTGGAGGACCTGCAGGCGATGTACGCGCCCACGGTGAACAGCTACAAGCGGTTGGTGGACGGCATGTGGGCGCCGGTGAAGAAGACCTGGGCGGTGGACAACCGCACCGCCACGCTGCGCGTGATCCCGGGTTCGGCGAAGTCCACGCGGCTGGAGTCGCGCTGCCCGGGCGCGGACGTGAACCCCTACATCGCGCTCTCGGCGATGGTCGGCGCGGGGCTCTACGGCGTGGAGAAGAAGCTCAAGCTGACCGATGCGCCGCTAAAGGGCGATTCCGCACGTGCGGCGAAGATCCCGCGCCTGCCGAAGAACCTGATGGAGTCCACCGCCAACCTGAAGCGCTCGAAGGTGGCGCGCGAACTGTTCGGCGAGATCTTCGTCGACCACTTCGTGCGCACGCGCGAGTGGGAGTGGCGCCAGTTCCAGGACGCGGTGACCGACTGGGAAATAAAGCGGTACTTTGAAATCATCTGACGCTGGTTTGTCGAAACATCCGATGACCATCACCAGGTTTTCCTTTCCGACCACCATCCACTTCGGCCCGGGCTCACGCAAGCTGGTTGCGGAACACCTGAAGGCGGCGGGCTGCAAGCGCCCCTTGATCGTCACCGATCGCGGCGTGGCGGAACTGCCAATGCTGCATGAATTCCGCACGGGGCTCTCAGCGTACGCGCCCGGCGTGTTTTCCGGCGTGTTCGGCAACCCCAAGGCCAGCCAGGTGATGGCCGGCGCCGATGCCTACCGCGCAGAGGGCGCGGATTCGGTCATCGGCTTCGGCGGCGGCGCGGCGCTGGATGTCGCCAAGGCGATCGCGCTGATGGGCGTCCACGACGGCAACGTGATCGAGTATGCCTGGGACCACCCAAAGGTCCGTCCCATGGATCGCGCGCTGCCGCATTTCATCGCGTTGCCCACCACCGCCGGCACCGGCAGCGAAGTCGGGCGCTCCTCGGTGATCTCGGAGGACGACACGCACGTGAAGCGAATACTTTTTTCGCCGCTGCTGCTGGCAAAGGCGGTGTTCGCGGACCCCGAACTCACCCTCGGCCTGCCCGCGAACATCACCGCGGCCACCGGCATGGACGCGCTGGTGCACAACATCGAGTCGTATCTTTCGCCCGCCTACCACCCGCTGTGCGACGGCATCGCGCTCGAAGGCGTGCGCATCGCCGCGCGCGCGCTGCTGGTGGCGGTGCGCGAGCCCGGCAACCTGCAGGCGCGCAGCGACATGCTGATGGCCTCGATGATGGGCGCGATCGCCTTCCAGAAGGACCTCGGTGCGGTGCATTCGTGCGCGCACGCGCTCTCGACCGTGGCCGACCTGCACCATGGCCTGGCCAACGGCATCATGGTGGACCACGTCATGCGCTTCAACGAGCCGGCCGCGCGGGAGAAGATGGCCGAACTCGCGCGGGTGGCGGGCGAAGCGTCGTTCATCCCCTGGTTGACGCGCCTGAAGGCGCAGATCGGCATCCCGGCGAGACTTGTCGCGGCGGGCGTCAAGCCGGAGCACGCGGCGCGCTTCGCCGACATCGCCATCGCCGACATCTGCCACCAGACCAACCCGCGGCCCTGCACGAAGCAGGACTTCGAGCAGCTTTTTGCCGCCGCACTATGAATCGCCGACCTCTGACCGCAAGGACGAAGCGTCAAAGGCCGCTTCGTATAGGAGTATCGGCCCGCATCCAGTACGGCGATCCGGCCAGGCACGGCTACCTGAAGAAGAACATCTACTACATCGAGCAGTCGTACACGCAGTACATCCTGGCGCACGATGCCATGCCGTTCCTGGTTCCCGACCTGGCCGGTCATCGTGACACCAGGCTGACGCTCGCCGACTACGCGCATGAGCTCGACGGCCTGATGCTGCAGGGCGGCACCGACATCTCGCCGCAACTGTACGGCGAGGAGCCGCTCAAGCCGGAATGGGCCGGCGACCCGCCGCGGGACCGCTACGAGATGGCGCTGCTGCAGGCCTTCATCGAGGCGAAGAAGCCCGTGCTCGGCATCTGCCGAGGCCACCAGCTGCTGAACGTGGCGCTCGGCGGCACGCTCTACCAGGACACGCTGACGCAGGTGCCGGGCTCGCACGTGCACTCCGACCTTTCCATCTACGACGACCACTACCACCACGTGACCTTCGAAGCCGGTTCACGGCTCTGCACGCTCTACCCGCAGCGCAGGACCGTGAAGGTAAACACACTGCACCACCAGGCAGTGAAGGACCTCGGCCGCGACCTGAAGGTCGAGGCACGCTCCACCGAGGACGGCCTGGTCGAGGCGATCCGCTACCAGGGCGGCCAGTACCTGGTCGGCGTGCAGTGGCACCCGGAGTTCCTCGACCACCTGGATGCCGAACTGCTGGACGGCTCGCCCCTGATCGAGGAATTCCTCGAGGCGGCGCGCCTTCCTGAACCGGTGACCCGATGAAGATCATCAACCCCGCCGACGGTTCCCTGGTGCGCGAGCTGGCCGAGGACGACGCGGCTGCCGTGGCGGAGAAGTACCGCCGCGCGCGCGCGGCGCAGCCGGCGTGGGCAGCGACGCCGCTGCCCCGGCGCCTGGCGGCGATCCAGCGCTTCTCCGCGCTGGTCGCCGAACGCAAGGACGAACTCGCGCGCACGCTGACGCGCGAGATGGGCAAGCCCCTCGGTCAGTCGCGCAACGAGCTCGCCGCGCTGGCGGGCCGCATCGACTTCTTCCTCGAACATGCCGAGCGCGCGCTCGCGCCTGAGAGCGTGCTGGACGATGCGGCGGGCAAGCTGCGGGAAGTGATTTCGCACGAGCCGCTCGGCGTGGTGGCCAATGTCTCGGCGTGGAACTACCCGTATTTCGTCGGCTCGAACGTGTTCGTGCCGGCGCTGCTGGCCGGCAACTCGGTGCTTTACAAACCTTCCGAGCACGCCGCGCTCACCGGTCTGGCGATCGGCGAGATGATGCATGCGGCGGGCGTGCCGCAGGACGCCTTCTGCGTGGTGAGCGGAGCAGGCGAGACGGGCGCGGCGCTCATCGCGCAACCGGTGGACGGCGTGTTCTTCACCGGCTCCTACGCCACCGGCGCCAGGATCGCCGCCGCCTGCGCGCCGCGCATGCTCAAGCTGCAACTCGAGCTCGGCGGCAAGGACCCGGCGTACCTGTGCGAGGACGCGGACGTGAAGACGGCGGCCGAATCGCTCGCCGACGGGGCCATGTACAACACCGGGCAGAGCTGCTGCGCGGTGGAGCGGATCTACGTACATGCCGCAATCCACGACCGCTTTGTCGAGGCCTTTGCCGCGACGGTGCACGGCTTCCGCATCGGCGACCCGATGGACGAGGCGACCTACATCGGCCCCTTGGCGCGCGCGCCGCAGCTCGCGGTGCTGGAGGCGCAAGTGGCCGACGCCATCGCCAAAGACGGCAAGCTGCTGGTGGGCGGCAAACGCATCCAGGGGCCGGGCAACTGGTTCGAGCCGACCGTGTTTGCGGCCGTCGACCACACGATGACCCTGATGCGCGAGGAGAGTTTCGGCCCCGTCATCGGCATCCAGCGGGTCGCCGGCGACGAGGAAGCCGTCGCGCTGATGAACGACACCGAATACGGCCTGACCGCGGGTGTCTACACGCCGAACGAAGCGCGCGCCAGGCGCATCCTGGCGCGGGTGAACGCGGGTTCGGCGTACTGGAACTGCTGCGACCGGGTCAGCCCGCGCCTGCCCTGGTCAGGCGTCGGGCACTCCGGCGTGGGCCTCACCCTCTCGACCTACGGCATCCAGGCCTTGACACGGCCCAAGGCCTGGCACCTGAGGGGCGCATGACAGTAGTTGCGGCAAGTCAGCGGAAGTGGCGTAATGGCGGTTGAGGAACAATGGCCAACCTGAATCCGCTCAAATACTGCTTCCACGGTCAGCATTCCAAGCCGCGTTCGTCGTTTCGCACGCTGCCCGGGCTGAAAACCAAGCGCGAGGTCTGCGCCGAGTGCTTCGAGAAAATCGTCGCCGGCCGGACCAAGACGAAGAAGAAGGCCGCCGGCGCCTGAGTTAGACCTCAGGGCATCTGGATCTTGCCGCCGCCGCCCATGCCGCCGGGCGCCATGGGCGGCAGTCCGCCCTGCGGAATGACGATGGACGAAGCCTGCTGGCGGCGCAGCTCCTGCAGCTCGCGCACCGTGCGCTCGATCGCCACCTTGGCCGCGGGCCCGAACTGCTTCGCCGCCTCTTCCAGCGTCGCGGCCTCGATCTGGAAGTTGATCGGCAGCGCTCCCACGCTGCTCATGACCTGCGTCTCGCCCACCCACGTCACCTTGCGTGCCGCATCGGGCGTGCCGGCGCCGGTGACCGGGGTCATCTTGCGGATGGTGCCGACGCGGCGGTCGGTGTAGATCTCCTCCAGCCAGAGATCGGCGGCGTTCATTTCGGGTTCTGGCATGCGTTCGTCGGGTCGGGTTGCCATGGCTCTGCTCCACGTTCCAAAGGCTGCGATTCTACTTTCTCCGGGGCACCGGGCGGGTTATAGGGAATAATCCGGTCCGGGGAGGAGAGGATGGACGCAAGACAGGCGCACCGGCTCGACCGGCTGATCGGCGCGGAATTGCCGTGGTTTCGCACGGACGAGGAGCGGCGGGCGTTCGAGGCGACGCCGTACGCCGAACGCATCGCGGCACAGAGCACCTACGAAGCGCTGCAACTGGGCGCGTCGATCGATCCTGCCGCTCCGGCGCTGCATTTCCTGCAGAACGCGGACGCGGGCGAAACGCCGTTCACGGTGAGTTACCGCCAGTTCCTCGCGCGCGTGACGCAGGCGGCGAACATGTTCACGGAACTCGGCGTCGGCCCCACCGACGTGGTGAGCTTCCTCCTGCCGCTCCTGCCGCAGAGCTTCTACACGCTGTTCGGCGCCGAAGCCGCGGGC
>SXGU01175604.1_pt1 | contig 17601 bp, 14 predicted proteins | sample 3174531 | NCBI WGS metagenome assembly SXGU01 (sample SAMN11356863, study PRJNA531348) | freshwater metagenome | isolation source: freshwater sample F1-140 | place: China: Fuxian Lake, Yuxi | collected 2017-12-25 | reverse complement strand
TGTTGGAAGGAGTGAGACATTTGCAACCGGAGGACGAAGTCATTATGCCTGGCATGACGTTTACCGTGGATGCCGATACGTTGAGCTCTGTAGGTGTCGCAAATGATCTGATTCAACTGCATCGAAATTATTTGTTGCTACACGATCGGTTTTCCGGCTTGTTTGTAGATACAAGTAAGCAGGATTCTACAGGGATGCCTGTGCTTTGGGAGAAGAATGAGCGCGACCGTCGCATTGAGGAATTTGTTCGTGAACAAGCGGGAGGGGTAGAAGTGGAAGACGAATTACTGCGTCGAGCACACACATGGTTACGGCGGACAAGCCGACTCATGCGCTCAGGCGAAAATGTACAGGCGGATGCATCACATCCAGATGAAAAGATCGTTTTTCTTCGTGGACCCGCCTACACCCTATCGATTCTGCGACAGCCAGGTTCAAAACAGGCCATCGTCAACCTGTCTCCGCGTGTGCTTTCCTCAGGAAATTTTCTTGCATCTCTTCGGTTGCACAAAGTTGTTTCCGGAGAGGTCTCACCTGCGTGGCTTGCCAAACGAAAGACAACAGAAGAAGCTATTACAACTCATTTCCGAGCCGAAGCGACCTCGGCAGCCGCATGAGCCGTTTCTTGTCTCTTTGGGAAACATAGAGGTTTTTATTAGATTTGTGCTAGTATGACTTCATCCAAATTTCTATGAAAACCTTTATTTCTGGGCCACTTGCCGATACGGCCCGCAATTTTATTCGTCGTGCTGGATACGGCGAACATCGCGGATTCGACGAGCAATTGTCGTATACTCGCCGTATCCAGGGTACGCCGTACCCGCGGTGGCATGCTTATGTCGAAGATGTAAACGGGGGAATGCAAATAAACCTCCATCTCGACCAAAAACAAGCTAGCTACGAGGGGGGTCATGCCCACTCTGGGGAATATGATGGTCCGGCGGTTGAGCGCGAGATGGAGCGTATTAAATCGATGATCATTACTGCAACGGAACATCCCAAACCTCCGGAACCACTCACGGGAAAATGTCCGGTTAAAATAGGTTGGTGGACGAAGTTATTTGGTTCCGGTGTTGACGAAGAAGGACCTCCACGACCATGAAACAACAGTGTTTACTGATTTAATAGGAGGCCTCGTATGACAAAGAATGAGTCTGTATTTCCATGGAGGGAGACACTCGTGATTCTCATTTTGGCCTTGGCGTTTTTGGCTGTGTTGCCAGTGCGTTTAGACGACTCGTCTAACGAAGCCCAGCAGAGTTTACAATCGGAAAACGTTGCACCACTTATCGACACAAGCCCCGCACATCTTCCTTCCGGTGAAGAAGAACCACTACAAGTGAACGCGACAGTCTACGTAGAAACCTGGCAGCCGGATGGTGCGGGAGTTGAACTGTATGCTCGATCATTGGATAAAGACTCAGAAGTATTCGTGGCGGTTGGCGAGCCGAGCTATCAGTTTTTTGACGTGACTTCGACCGGCGAAGCGATTCGGTTTCGTATGGATGAAGCGACGGGAACAGAAATTGTTTCCGTGGACGATCGTGACTTGTTCTCGCAACCTATCGAAAAAGGACAGATTTTATCAGCCCGTGTATCTCCGGACGGAACCATGTTGGCCTACACGTCGTTGTGTGGTCTTGGTTGTACAGCTGACGGGGCTAATGCCACCACAACCATTTCGGTTGTAAACCTGCAAACAGGCAAATTGCTCAGTTCAGTCACAAAGAATGGATTTGTCGTTGTTCGCAAGTGGATCGCAAACAATCGTTTGTTCCTTTCTCCAGAAGTCGAGGTTGGAGAAGGGGAACCATCGTATGATGAAACGTACGTTTGGCACATTTGGAATCGAACGTATACTACGATTGGACTCGAACCAGATACACGCTCTTTTGATGTATCAGACGATGGGACGTTTATTGCCTACACGGTTGCTCGCTACAACGCTGAAACAAAAACGATTTCAAGTGCCGTTGTGCGAAAACCCCTGTTGGGAGGAAAAGCTGTACGGGTTGAGGCACCAGATCAGACCATCTACAGCAATGTTCACTGGTCCTCTTCCCAGGAAGTTGTCTTCAACAAGACCACGGTGGAAGTGGTTGATTGGGATTGTGCGTACGCTCCTTGTTTGCAAGGGAAAACAGATATTTGGGCCTCCAACGGGTCTGACCTCTCCTTGGTGTTGCCGGAAGGGGAAGAGGGAATGGTTGCCGATGCCTCTACTGGAATTGTCTTCTACCACGACGCCTCGGCCCCTTCGAACCGAGATGTGGTCCGTGCCTACTCGCGTGCGGAGGGCAGGTCAATTGGGGTAATCGATTCCCCACGATACGTCCATGTTCTTCGTGTGATAGCGGGAAACTAGTATGGCAATGGAGGGGACACATATCAGATTTGCTCGAGATTTATTAGAACCACTAGGTGTGGTGGATGCGGCTGCGTACTTTTCTGGTGCGGTTTACCCTGACTCGCGGTATCGCACAGGGATTCCTCGAGAGGAAACGCACGGACAAACCTGTCCTCATAATCCGTTTGCTCCTGGGCTGACGGATTTTGAGCGTGGGTGGTCAACTCATATCTTGTATGACCGTTCTTCCTCTGCTTTACACGAAGAGATACTTGGTGCAGAGCTCCCGGAAGAATGGATGGGAGATGCATGGAAGTGGGCTGTACACACGGCGCGTAAAGGAGTGGAAGAACTTCGTACATGCCAAGTGTTGGGAGACGACATTCGAGTCCTGCAAGAGCTCTCCTACGTGTGTGGTCCACGCGGAGAAGACGAACAGGTTATGCAGCAGTATCACGAACGATTAAGAGAAGCTTACCTCCACCCCTATTCTATTGCTCATGCGGCGGAAACGTTGCAGATGTGGGGAACAGATGGAGAGCGTGTTGCGCGGTTCACAGAGGTCGCAAATTGGATTCTCGAACGTCCTAACCTAACATCCCGGATCCAAGGGATGTATGACACGGTGTTGCAAAACGTATGTCCTTTCAATCGCTAACAACCAGTACAACAGAAGAGGTATTGCAACGATTGGAGACAAAACGCAATGGACTAGTATCGGGAGAGGCCGCTGAACGACTTAAGAAATACGGTCCGAACGAATTAGCGAAAGAGCCATTGCGTTGGCAGACGGTTTTAGTAAGGCAGTTTGCTTCTCCGTTTGTCTATCTGCTTGCAGCTGCGGCTGTCCTTGCGTTCTTTTTGGGTGAGTTAGTTGATGCGGTGATGATCGCAGCGTTTGTCCTCATCAACGCGGGTCTTGGGTTTGCGCAGGAATATCATTCGGAGCGTTCCGTGGAGAAGTTGCGTGGGTTCGTTGTGGCGAAGTCTCGCGTTTGGCGGGACGGAAAAGAGACCGTGCTCGATAGCCGTGCGTTAGTGCCGGGTGACGTTGTTGTTGTGGAAACTGGAGACGTGATCCATGCGGATATACGTTTTTTACAGACAGATGAGTTGTTGATAGACGAATCTGTCCTTACGGGCGAGTCCGAGCCAACGCGTAAGCGTGTAGATGTATTGTTGGGAACGGAAGCACTGTCCGCACATCAGGCGGCGAACATAGGGTTTACTGGTACAACGGTTGTTTCGGGTCGTGGAGTTGGGGTGGTGTTTGCTACGGGCTCACACACTGAGATGGGAGATATTTCTCGTCTAACATCCACCACGAATGACGAAAGTGCTTTCGAGACGTCGCTCAAAAAATTCAGTGTCCTGATCCTGCGAGTGATTGTCGTCACGTTGATATTGGTCTTTATCGCGAACCTGTTTGTAAAAGGAGACGCAGCAAATATTCCAGACCTGTTGATTTTTTCCGTAGCTCTGGCGGTATCGGTTATTCCCGAGGCGTTACCTGTTGTCATTACACTAACATTATCCCGAGGAGCATTGCGTTTGGCGAAAAATCGAGTGGTCGTCAAACGGCTTTCAGCGATTGAGGACTTGGGAAGTGTCGATGTTCTTTGTACAGACAAAACTGGGACAATTACGGAGAACAAGATGGCTGTTTCCGAGGTGTTTGGTGTAGATGCAGAGCGTTGTGTTCGATTGGCGGGCTACGGTGCATCTTTTTCTGGTGGTGCAGCGACACCAAATAATGCGTTTGACTTGGCGGTTTGGAATCGGCTACCGGAAGTAGAACGTAGCTCGGTGGCGGCGATTGAGCGATCGCACGAAGTGCCATTTGATCCGGCTCGGCGCATGAATAGTGTTGTTGTGAAAGAAGATGGTCAAATGCTGTTGGTGGTGCGTGGAGCACCGGAGGAAGTCATGGCTTTGTGTGTATCAGAGGCCGAGGAAAAAAAGACTCTGCATGAATGGACAGCCAAGCAAGGTCGGCTCGGGCGCCGAGTGTTGGCTGTGGCCACACGGTTTGTAGAAGGTGAAGCGTTTCATGCTGAGGACGCACCGCTTGTTTTTGGAGGATGCCTTTCGTTCGAGGATCCTCTGAAGTCGTCGGCAAAAGAAGCGATTGAGCGTAGCAAGGCACTTGGAGTTCAAGTGAAGATTTTGACGGGAGACAGCGCAGAAGTGGCTGGATCCATTGCGCAGCAAGTCGGATTGATTTCAGGGGATCATGAAGTAATGACAGGTCAGGCATGGACCACCCTTTCGCACGAGGCTCAACTCGTGGCGGTTGAGACACATGCCGTTTTTGCTCGTGTTTCTCCAAAAGAAAAATATCTCATTATCGAAGCACTGAAACACTCACATACCGTTGCCTTCTTAGGTGAGGGGATCAACGATGCGCCTGCATTAAAAATGGCGCACGTTGGCGTTGTGGTCGATGGCGCATCGGATGTGGCACGTGAAGCAGCCGATATTGTGCTGCTTGATCACTCACTCGGTGTTGTTGTTTCAGGGATTCGGGAAGGACGCGAAGTATTTGCAAATACCGTGAAGTACATTAAGGCAACGCTCGCTTCAAATTTCGGGAACTTTTTGGCGGTTGCGGTCTCGACATTGCTAGTAGATTACTTGCCCATGCTTCCTCTCCAGCTTCTGCTTGTAAATCTTCTTTCTGATTTCCCCATGATTGCCATTGCCACAGACCGCGTGGACGAAGGCGAGCTAACAAAACCGCGTTCGTATGACTTGAGGGAGATCGTAAACGCCGCCTGGGTGTTTGGACTTGTAAGTACGGTATTTGATTTCATTTTCTTCGCTCTATTCTCACGTATTTCCCCAGAAGTTTTGCATACAAACTGGTTTATCGGCAGTATCCTTACAGAGCTTGTGCTCATCTTCGCTATTCGTACGCGAAAGCCTTGGCTTTGTGCAACACGCCCATCGAACATTTTACTCTGGCTTTCTGGTACAGCAGCGGTGGTAACAGTGGTGATTCCATACACAAGCATCGGTCGCGATGTCTTCCATCTGCTTGCTCCTACACCACAGGCAATGAGCATGATTCTCGGCATCGTCGCCATTTACTTCATGGTGACGGAATATGTAAAGCGGATGTATTACAAAACAGCAACATAACTTGTGGACCCAAAGGAAGAGATAAAATCACGTGTCGACATCGCTGAACTCATCAGCGAATACATACCGCTGAAGCCGTCCGGCCCAGCGAGTTTCAAGGCACTCTGTCCGTTCCATTCAGAAAAAACACCGTCTTTTCACGTCTCTTCTGACAAACAGATTTGGCACTGCTTTGGGTGTAGCGAAGGAGGCGACTGTTTTAGCTTTTTGATGAAGATGGAGGGGATGGATTTTCCCGAAGCCTTGCGACATTTGGGAAAAAAAGTGGGAGTGGAAGTGAAGCGGTTTGATACTACAGCGGATAATGAACGTCAGCGTTTGCTGGATTTGCATGAGCTAACAGCAAAATATTATCGAAAGGTGCTTACGGATGCAGGGAGCGCTGAATTTGTGCGTCAGTACGTCGTCAAACGTGGAATCACATCCGAGCTCGCGGAGCGATTCGGCTTGGGATACGCACCCGACGCTTGGGATCAGCTGACGGCATTTTTAGTAAAGCGTGGGTATCCAACCGGTGAGCAGGAACGGGCTGGGCTTGTTTCGCGCAGAAAAAGTGGGGAAGGAGTTTATGATCGTTTCCGAAATCGACTCATGATTCCTTTGTGTGATCAGCACGGGAACGTAGTTGGTTTTACCGCACGTGTCTTGCCAGGAAAAGACGAAAACGAAGGACCGAAGTACATGAACTCGCCTGAGACAGCGATCTACCACAAGGGCCGCATGTTGTACGGGCTTCATCTGGCTAAGCAGGCCATCAAGCGTGAAGGGAAGGCAATCATTGTGGAGGGTAACCTGGATGTGATTGCTTCGCATAAGGCTGGTGTGGAGCATGTGGTGGGTTCTTCAGGTACAGCGTTGACAGAAGAACAACTTGGTTTGTTGAAACGATTTACGAGCACGATCTTGTTTTGTTTCGATGCGGATGCGGCAGGGTTTAAGGCCGCACAGCGGGGGATTGCACTGGCGCGCACGGGTGGGTTTGATGTGCGTGCGGTTGTGTTGCCGGCAAATGCAGGGAAGGATCCGGATGATGTTGTGCAAAAGAATCCAGAAACCTGGCGAGCATCGACCACACAGTCTGTTCCCATCATGCAATTTTTGATTGAGCGCGCGGTGGCTGGGCGTGACTTGGCAAATGTAGATGACAAACGAGCGGTTGGAGCCTTGCTGCTTCCAGAGTTGGGACACATCAGTGATGTGGTGGAACGTGAGCACTGGATTCAAACGGTGGCAGACTTACTGAGGATGGAATCTGGTGCTCTGCGTTCTGCGCTTGGACCTGTCGTTGTTCCAGCCGCTGTGCGACCAACAACGACATCGCCCGGATCAACATCCAGATTCACAGTAACGACTCAAAAAATTCCCGCAACAGCCACGGCCTCTTCGCGTAACGAGCAGGCAGCACACCAGCTCCTTGCCGCTTTCATCCAGAATCCATCACTTCGTCCAACGATTCTCGAAAAACTGACGACAGACCTCCTTCCAACCGAGCCGCTGAAATCGCTTTACAACGCGATGATCGCCGAGTATCATACGACCCAGTCAACGAATCCGGCCCCCGCGCATTATTTTGGGGCGCTGCGGACACGTCTGGCATCCGATTCGACAGGACAGGAATTCCTTGAGCTCCTCGATCGCATCGGTATAACCGCCGACGAACTTCCCGCGAGCGACACCCCTGACGCGGCCGCGACTCTCGTGAACAACGTGCTTGGCGTTCTCTCTCAAGCCGACCTCGACGCTCGCAGGCGCGCGCTCGAGGCTGACATCCGGCGTGCGGAAGCCGCCGGCGACCATACGGAAGTGGATCGTCTTATTCGCGCCTACCACGAGCTCCGCTCGTAGACTCGCCTCCGAACGAGTCTGCTGTCTCGCGTGGCAGTACGGCTCCCCCTTGAGGGATGCCCCTACGCCCCTTGCTGGATGGCTCTTCGTGTTTGTTATGCCAACGAAGCCCGCTCCAAAGAAAGCAGTGAAAAAAGTCGTTGCCAAGCCCGTAAAGAAAGTCGCCCCGAAAAAAGTCGTCGCACACAAAAAGCCGGCGAAGCCTGCGGTTAAACCGGCCGCAAAAGCTCCGGCCACCGCTCCGGCGCCACGCGCTCGCTACGTGAAGTCCCCGGCGCCTTCGGCCGAAATCATCGACCGTCTCATCAAAAAGGGACAAGCGCGCGGCTTCGTCACAGAGAACGAAGTGCTTTTCACCTTCAGCCAGGTTGAGGACTACATTGATGTCCTCATGGAATTCCTCGAACGCCTTGAGCGCATCGGGGTTCATTTGGTTGAAATGAAGGAGGGAATTCTTGGTCGGGAAAAGGATCGCGACGAAGTGTTTACAAAGATTCGCACGAGTCACGACAAGAAAGCGCGCGTCGACATCCCCGAGCTCACCCAGGACTCCATCCAGATGTACCTGCGTGAAATCGGTAAAATTCCTCTTCTGAATGGTGAGGAAGAAGTATCGCTCGCCAAGCGCAAGGAGCGCAACGACAAAGAAGCCGAGCGCCGACTCATCGAAGCCAACTTGCGTTTGGTTGTTTCCATCGCCAAGAAGTTTGTTGGCAAACAACTCTCGCTTCTCGACCTGATTCAGGAAGGGAACATCGGGCTGTTCCGTGCTGTGAAGAAATTTGAATATCGAAAAGGATTCAAGTTCTCTACGTACGCGACGTGGTGGATTCGCCAAGCCATTACACGTGCACTCGCTGACCAGTCGCGCACCATCCGCATTCCGGTTCACATGGTGGAAACCATCAACCGGTTCATGCAGGTGGAACGTCGCCTCATTCAAGACCTCGGCCGCGAACCGCTTCCGGAAGAAATCGCCGCCGAAATGAACGAGACCGTCGAGAAGGTTCAGCACATCATCAAGATTTCGCAGGACACCGTTTCACTCGAAACCTCGGTTGGTGAGGACGACGAAGACTCCAAGCTTGAAGATTTCATCGAGGACACCAAGACCATTTCGCCAGACCGCGCCGCCGCGCGTGAGCTCCTGCGCGACTACGTCCGCACCGCGATGAAAGACCTCTCGCCGCGCGAGCAGAAAATCCTTGAAATGCGTTTTGGCCTCATGGATGGCGTGTCGCACACGCTTGAAGAAGTCGGAAAAGAGTTCGATGTCACCCGCGAACGCATCCGCCAAATTGAAGCCAAAGCCCTTGAAAAGATCCAGGCGCACCCAATGATTGGTAAATTGCGAGATTACTAGACAAATTCAGCAAAAAACAGCCGTGTGTCGCATTGACATACGGCTGTTTTTGTGGCAGCATGTGCGCTTCCGGTTAAACCAGACCGGTCGATCTTTTGGAGTGACCTAATGAAAAAGTTCAGTGAAGTCTTCCTGCTCATTCTGAACAGTCCGTTCGCTTCGCTACCTGTGTTCATGCTGGTGACGTCGCTGCATCTGTTCAGTGGACGGTTTGGTGAGGTACCTCTGCCATTTACGGAAGTGATGGCCAAGGTGACCACCGAGGCAACACAGCGTGTGGAAATCGACGGAAACGAAATCACCGTGTTCCAGAAAGACGGAACCAAAGTGGTGACACACGCTCCGACGGGGTCCAGTGAAGTCCTCTACCAAACGCTCGCCGAGCGGTCCGTTCCCTACGGGGCTGCCGCTGGCGAGAGTGATCCGTGGTGGGCATGGATGGCAGAGATCGCCATGGCCGTGGCTATCACGGAGTTTCTCCGCGCGGCGGTGAAACGTTCGCAGGTATCGGTGGGCGGTGGGCGTATCCTCTCGCAAAACGGTGAGGAGACCACGCGCCCGACGACGACCTTCGCGAACGTGGGTGGCTACAAAGAAGTAAAACTCGAACTCGAGGAAGTTGGTCGCGTGCTGCGTGACCCGGTGGCGTACGAGCGCATGAAAGTGCGCGCGCCGCGGGGTGTGCTGTTCACGGGGCCGGCGGGAACGGGGAAGACCTTGTTCGCTCGCGCTCTCGCTGGCGAACTCGGTGTCAACTTCATCGTGGTCAACACACCGGAGCTCATCAGCAAATGGCTCGGTCAGTCGAGCAAGCACATCCGCGAGGTGTTTGCGAAAGCACGCGAACATGCACCGTGCATCATCTTCTTCGACGAGCTCGATGCCGTCGGCGCCACACGTAGCACAGAGGACCAAGGTGGTGCGAGCCGCGAGCAAGACTCTGTGGTCAACGCCCTTCTGGTCGAACTCGATGGGTTCAAGCCCAATGCCGGCATCCTCGTGGTGGGCGCAACCAACCGTGTGGACTCGCTCGACCCGGCGCTTCGTCGCCCCGGTCGCTTCGATCGCATCATCACGCTTGGTCTCCCCGACCGGGCGGCACGAGTGCACATTCTGCACATGTACATGACCGGACGCCCGGTGGACGCCTCGTGCGACATTGAGCGACTCGCCAGTATGACCGCCGGACAGTCGGGGGCCGTGCTCGAAAACCTCGTGAACGAAGCGGCGCTCGTGGCGTTGCGTCGCGGGCACGATGCGATCATCGGATGGAGTGACTTGGTGGAGGGGCTTGAGCGCGCGGCACTGGGCATCTCGAACGCGATGGATCTCTCTGTGGAACATCGGCGGCGTGTGGCGGTTCACGAGGTGGGCCATGCTTTCGCCGCCGCGGCGACGGGGAGTGCGAAGCGTATCCAGCGCATCTCCATTCTCTCGCATTCACAGTCGCTCGGTCACAACCTTGTGGCCATCGAAGATGGAGACATGCTCCTCACGCGCAGTGCCATTCGTGCCCGTATTGCTCACCTGCTTGGTGGGAAGATTGCGGAGGAAGTGATCCTTGGGGAAGCCTCTGTGGGTGCAACCCAAGACTTGCAGTCTATCTACAAGTTGCTCGAGCTCATGCTCGAAACAGCTGGCATCGGCGAAGGAGAGCTCGAAAATCTCCATCGCCACGAGGATCAGGCATTCAGCGAGGCACAAGAGCGTACGCTCGAGGCGATCAAGCGCCAAGAGGTTAGCAAGCAAGCCGAGCTGGTCCGTACGGTCATCAATCACAATCGTGAATTGCTCGAAGAAGTGGTCGCTTGTTTGCTCGACCGTGACATCCTCGATGGGGCCGAGCTCACGACGCTCCTCGCACGTGTCCAACCATTGCCTTCGGCACCCAAAGCCCTCTCCGCGTGAAGGGTTCACTCGATCTTCTGGAGGTTATCGTGGCAGAGAGAATGCACATTCTGGCAAGTGAGGCGGACAGGCCGACGGTGCAGGCGCTGCGCAAGCATCTCGTTCCGCTCGTGCGCGGTGGGTTGCTCGAGCGGGTCACCTCGGAGCCGGATCCCATGGGGGACGAGACGTCGTTTGATGCGCTCACCCGGCTCATCAACGAAGCGACCTTCCTCTTCGTGGTGTGGTCGCGCTGGTCACAGGACGAGTTTTTCAGGGACTTGTATCGGCTAGCCGTGGCCCGCTCTGTCGAAAACAATGTTCCTCTGGCGCCCATATGGGTCGACACCACTCCGCAACCGTGGGGGCTCGCCGGGCGGGCTGGTATCCCTTGGAACCGCGATGATCCGAGGTATACCCTCGCCAGCGTCAGCGACCCCAACCCGCTCTTTGCTGAGTTCGCTCGCTCGTACACTGGACAGCTCGAGCGCAAGGCCGGCATCGTTCGCCGACCCACTCCGCACGACCGCTAACCGCGGTTTTTTCTTTTGCCTAAATTTATTGACATTTTCGCTATTTTCGTGTATCCTAACGACCTTCCAGCCGCCCCTTGGCAAGCTGGTGTCCTTTCAACCCTGGAGTCAAACAATGGCGTTTTGGCAACGCTACTGGCACATGATCCGTAGGCACCGCCTGAGCCTCGCGCTCTCGCTGTGCTTCATCGCCGTCATGCAGTTCCTCACCATGGGTCCTGCACTCGTGTTCAAGCACCTGCTCGACCAGGCACAGCTGATGGCGGCCGGTGGGGACGTCGGTGCGAAGGAGCTTGTGGGGACCGTCCTTGTGTGGATTGTCATCGAGTATGTGTCCGACTTTGTGGATGCGCATTCCAATCGTCGGAATCAACTCCTCCAACTAGAGATGATGGAAGACCTGCGTCGCACGGTCTACCACAAGCTCGTGTCGCTCCCCATGGCGTACCATTCGCGGGAGCACACCGGGAAGAAGACCTCCACGGTCACTCATGGAACCGAAGCGATTTCGGACATCACCATGACGCTGTTCTACCAGTTCCTCCCGATGGTGGTGAAGACGGTCATTGCGTTTGTGGTGTTGACGTACATCTGGTGGCCACTCACAGTCATCATCACCCCGATTCTCGTTGTGTCGTTCGCGAAGGCGTACAAGATGCGCCAGCGGATGAAGCAAGCGTGGAAGGATATCGAGGATGTGAGTGCTGAGTGCGCGGCCCTCTCCGACGACTTGCTCTCGAACATCTCGACGGTGCAAGCGTTTGGGCAAGGGCGGCGGCTCATCGGCGAGTTTGGTTCGCTTCGCGACCGGCTTCTGGCGCACGAGCGTTTGCAGATCAACCTGCAGTTGCACCGGAACCACTGGCGCAACCGCTCACTCACGGCTGCCTACGGAGTCGTGTTCCTCCTGTGCGCCTGGCGCATCAGCGAAGGGCTCATGTCGCTTGGCACGTTGGCGTTCGCCTACACCATCGCTCGTGACCTCGCTCACCAGACGGTAAACCTTGAGCGGTCGCTCATGACGTTTGGCCGTCAGCAGGAGCAGGCAGAGCGTCTGTTCCAGATGATCGATCGGCCAAGTGAGCTGGTCGTGCCGTCCAACCCGTTGCCGGTCGACAGCCTGCGTGGGTCCATCACCTTCGAAGGAGTGAGCTTCGCCTATCCGGGCGGGGAACATACCTTGCGAACGGTGGATGTGCGCATTGCGGCGGGAACGACGGTGGCGGTGGTGGGCAAGAGCGGAGCGGGGAAGTCCACGTTCATCCAGCTCATCCTGCGTGCCTACGACCCGGATGCCGGCCGTGTGCTGGTGGATGGGAAGAACTTGCGGGATGTAGACCTCGATGCGTATCGCGCGCAGATCGGCTACGTGCGACAGGGGACGGACTTGTTCAATCAGTCCATCGCCTGGAATATCGCGCTGGGGAAACCGGAAGCGTCGCGAGAGGAGATCGAAGCGGTTGCGCGACTCGCGGGCATCCACGAATACATCGTGTCGCTTCCCGAGGGATACGACACGGTGGTCGGCGAGCGCGGCATCACGCTCTCTGGCGGCCAAGCCCAACGGTTGGCCATCGCCCGGGCGCTGTTGCCGAACCCGCGCATTCTCATCTTTGACGAGGCCACCTCGGCGCTCGATGGAGAGACGGAAGCGGAGATCCAAGCCGCCATCGAGCGTATCCGCGCCGGGAGGACGGTCATCGTGATCGCCCATCGCCTCTCGACCATTCGTCTTGCAGACCAGGTGGTGGTGCTCGACAGTGGCAGGGTGGTCCAGGACGGCTCCTACCACGAGCTTGCCCAGGCCACTGGCCCGTTCCAGTCCATGCTGGCACGCCAGTTCCAACTCCCCGTTCCAGCAGAAGCTTGAAGGCTCTGCTCCTTTTTCGACCCTCACCCCGCAACATGCGGGTGACGGGTCGTTTTTTTGATACATGGAAGGAGTGCAACGATTTTGGTATTCTTGCAATATACTTTCTGGAAAGGTCGAAACAAAGAAATAATGACGTTCGGAACTGGCGACCGACAAGCCGTCAGTTCCGAGCTTAACCCATCCCTTATGGATGAGGAGGTGCTGTTGATTGAACAATCGAAGACGGACCCCGATGCATTCGGGCGGTTGTACGACCTGTACTACCAGCCCGTCTTCGGGTTCCTGCTTTCGCGCACGCACAACGTGGAAGTGGCAAAGGACCTCACCAGCGAGACGTTTTTCCAGGCGTTAAAAGGGATTCGGCACTATACACCGCAGGGGAAACCCTTTAAGTCTTGGCTTTTCGCCATAGCGATGGCACAAACCGGCGCCTACTACCGCAGTCGAAGTCGGTACCTGTCTGTCACGCTCGACGAAAGTCCGGAATTGGTTGCGCACGAGGACTATCAGCCTGACTTGGCCATGCAACAAGATCAGTCAGAAGCAGAAATACAGGTTCAACTCAGTCTGTTGCGGCAACTCATAGGAAAGCTCAATCAAAAGCAACAGAACATCCTTACGATGCGGTTTTCCTCTCAGCTCAGTGTTCCGGAGATTGCTGCGGCCATGGGAATGAAAGAAGGAACCGTTAAATCGCATATTCATAGAGCTGTTAAAAAGCTCCAGTCCCTCATGGCCCCACAGGCCCAGGAGACGTCGTATGAACCAGAGTCTCAACATCGAACAACTTTTGGAACGCTTGGCAGTCGCTGAGGCTCCTGAGGATACCGCGCATCGTTATGCATTGCGTCGGGCGCTCTTGAATTCCAGGGCGGCTAGTGCGCCAATCACTCTCTGGACGCGACTCTTTGCGTTTACAGGCACGCTTGTGGTTGGCGGAGTCTCAGCAGGGGCAGTGGTCGTCACTGTCTTACTTGTTGAGCCCATCATTCCAGCTTCTGCACCATTGGCACAGGAAGGTGTTGTGGAAGTCGCTTCAAGCGAGGGTGAGGCCACAACAGAAACAATAACACATCGAACGACGATGGATTTAGTTACATCTGAGTATATTTCGGCGAACATTGCTGATATGCGCAATGCTGTGCCTGTCGCAGATTTACTTCCGTTTATGCGAACTCCTTCCGAGGTCGCTTTAACACGGTAACAAAAAATCCCCGTTCTTTTTTGGGGATGATTCACGACGTCTGCAAAACACGGTTGTACCCACCGTGTTTTGTTGTCCATCTTAAAACATCCCCCGCGGGAATGTTTCGAGTCGCTCCACATACGGACTGGATTTGGTCCACTTGAAAGCGGGCCATACGCCGGTTGGACGTATTTGTTCTGCCTATCCCGTGTGTCCAGTTTGCACCGGGAGCACGGCGGCGACAGAACGGGTCGAGCGGAAGCTCAACAGGGGCCGCGGGGCTCTCGTATTTGCGCCAAAGCACAAACAGTTCTAAGCCCATGAACCAAATTTAGCCCAAATCAGTTCGCAGGTGGAGCCCATTTAGTATAGCATGTGGGGCATCTATGCATAGCTCTATTCGACGCGGGATTCAGGTGCTTGTTTGTGGTGCTATTGCTGCCGTTGCGGTGTACGGATTTTGTCAGTGGACCGTGTGGCGGGTGGCGCATGGTGCGGTTGCTTGGAGAACCGGTGAACCGCTTGTGGCGATTGTTCTTGGAGCAAGTGTACTCCGCGACGGCACTCCATCTGATATCCTTCGAGATCGACTCGAAACAGCCTTCGAGCTGTACCAACGAGACGAAGTCAGTGTCTTTTTGCTCTCTGGCGACAATGGGCAAGACGACTACAACGAAGTCAATGCGATGAAGAAGTATTTGCTCGACAAACAGATTCCTCCCGAGAAAATTTTTCTCGATCACGCTGGGTTCGACACGTATGATTCTCTCTATCGGGCGAAGCATATTTTTGGTGTCACTTCTGCCCATGTTGTGACGCAAAAATATCATCTGAACCGTGCACTCTATATTGGAAGGAAACTCGGCATGCTTCTCAATGATATTCCAGCAGATCGCCAACCGTATGTGAAAGCCAAGTGGTTTGCGTTCCGAGAGACATTGGCGAACGTCAAAGCAGTTTGGGATATGACGGTTGGGACAAAGCCAACGTACTTGGGTGACCCCATTGATGTGACGGGAGATGGACGTGTGACTTGGGATGAGTAAGGGAGCGCTCAAACAAAATACCTACCCAGCGAAGAGTAGGTAGGCAAGTCCCAGGGTCGTGATGCTCGCCGCGGCGAACAAGAACTGTGGGAGAGTCATTGGGGAATCATCCGTGTCTTTCGTGATCAGACGACAGACGTCCTCGGCGCGCAGGTATGCGTTCCATGATCGTTCGTGTGCCACGGCGATCGTGACACAGTCGAGCAGGGCACCGTAGGTTCCCTGCGTTGAGTCGCAGATCCAGACGCTTCCGTCCGGTGCGGTGTAGCGCATGAAGGCGTGCGTCCCTTCGCCGCTCTTGCGGTCCGACCCTGTCTCGTACGAGCAGGTTCCTGCGATGAGCCCATCTTCGAGGAGCTGCTGGCCAAATGCGGTGGCAAGCAAAGCGTTGTACACGCAAATCCCCATCCACTCACCAAGCACGCGTGAGAAGGGAACAACGACGTCAATGTAGGTAGAAGCGCGTCCAGCCGCCGCTTCTTCACTTGCGATGCACTCGCGAAAGCGGTCAACCGTATCCTTGTCAGAATCAGGTTCCGACCGACAAGGAAAAATGTTTTGTCGAACGTGATAACCGATCACGTTGACGACCCAGAGCGGCGTGCGCTCGATGTTTGGCTTCGCTCGAACAGCCTGACTCAAACGACGGTAAGCTTCGAGATACGCCGGCGAGTCCAAGTCCATCAGCAACGCCTCACGCGTCGCCGCATTCCCCACGCAGACACGTCCCTTCACGGGTGCATCCGCCTCTACAAGCAACGGCCCTCCATCCAACGACCATCCGCTGACGCCACGAGCTGTTACACGCTGCGTCACACGCGCTCCGAGGCGCGCACGCGCGTAGGCCGCGGTCGGGCTGTACACACAAAAGAGCATTCATCCTCCAGCCGGCAACCCTACGCAAAAATGGGGTGTTTGTCAATGCGTGTGCTTGCCAAACAGGTGATTTTCTGGTATTCTGCGCGCTGATATTTGACCGAGGCAGCTAACAATCAAAATCTTTACACTATGTTTGTCACCGTGATTACCGATTGCCGCGACGGCAACGCAAAAGTCCGTCAAGAAACCCGTTACGGCATGTTGTTTCCAGGAGCGAACATTGCCTTCACAGGTGTGACTTCCGACATCGAAGCCGCCGGAAACTTGGTGGATGTCCTCGATGCAGCCGGTGACACAGAAGGAGTCATTGCTGTTAACGTGGCACCACGCCACGGACGCGCAAAAAAGTGGGCCAATGGCACACCATTTGGGTACGTATGGGTAGGGAAGGTGTTGGTGGTGTGTACCATCGATGGTGAAACGCTTTCGCTTTTGAAAAAGTTCGGCCTTGCTGATTCCGTGGAAGTAACAGACATTCGCACCGTGCTGACGTTTGCCGGTTACCCAACAGACATTGTCGAACATGCTGCGCAGTCACAATTCCGCAGCTTCGACTATTTGCCACGCCTTGCACACATCGTCTGGCAGCATCGCGACGCGGTGCCGTCTGAACGCTTGCCGTTTGCAGAAATTCCAGATGCAGCGCCTGGTGTCTGGTGGATCGATTCCTTCGGCAACTGCAAAACCACGTTGCTGCCAGATGACATCGGGTTCGAAGCGGGTATGCCAAAAGAGATCGTGCTCAACAAACTCGCGATTCACGCCACGTGTTACCGCCAGCTCCGCGAAGTACCTGACTATCAAACAGGTCTTATCACCGGCAGCTCTGGCTACGGCGACCGCCGCTTCCTCGAACTGGTTGTGCAAGGAAGCAGTGCTGCAGAGCACTACCACATTTCCCGCAAAGACACCTTTGAGGTGACGGTTGTATAACAAAATCGCCCCGTGTAAATACGGGGCGATTTTAGTTGGGAAGAGAAATATGCGAATTGGTTTTGTGTATGAGTTGATCTTTACCGAGACGATCAATCATGGCGAGGAGCCATGTATGGTCGAGTTTCTTGTCGAAGGTCGGATCAATGGTGGGACCAATGGTCGAGATCGCGACGCGTTTGTTTTTCGTAACAAGGCTGAGAATGCGACCTCGGTAAATACGGTCGGGATACGGTTTGTTGCGGTGGCGGGACTCGGTGGATTTTTTGATGGATTGTTTTGGGGTGCGTACGCGGCCGGAGAGGAATTTGGCGCCAGCGGGGCAGACCGTGCGCAGGGGGCAGGTGGTGCAGCTTGGGGTTTTGGTGCAAACAAGGGTGGCAAGGTCGAAGAGAGCTTGTGGAACATCGTAGTATCGGCCGGTCTTCGGGAGAATCTTGTCGATGGCGCGTTGAATTTTGTCATCGATCGTCGGCTGAGGGTAGGTGACACCAAACAACAGTCGTCCGAGGACGCGGCGTATATTGGTGTCGATCGGGATGATTCGTTGTTTGAACGCGAACGCGGA
>SXGU01338126.1_pt1 | contig 17610 bp, 13 predicted proteins | sample 3174531 | NCBI WGS metagenome assembly SXGU01 (sample SAMN11356863, study PRJNA531348) | freshwater metagenome | isolation source: freshwater sample F1-140 | place: China: Fuxian Lake, Yuxi | collected 2017-12-25 | reverse complement strand
TCATCCAGGTGCTGGGCTGGTACGACAACGAGTGGGGTTACGCCAACCGCTGTGCCGAGCTGCTGGAGCGGCTCGCCTAAACCGCCCTGGGGAGCGCGCCGATGGACAGTTGGCTTTGGTGGGTGCTGACCTGCGCCTTCAGCCTCTACTTTGTGATCTTGTTGCTCGAATTCAACAAGCCGGCCAAGAAACTCATGGAGCAGATCGACGCCCAGGAGAAACGCCGGATCGACATGGAGCAGCGGCTGGGCAAGATGCAAGTGGACGCTGCCACCCTGCGGGGCAAGCTCGAAGCCCTCGAAAGCGAGTGGGACGAACTCGAGGACCGCCGCAAGGACCTGCTCCCGCTGGCCAATGTCCGGCGCATGGTCGAGATCAAGGCCGGGCCCTTTCCCATGGGGTCGCGGGCCGAGGACAGCCCCAACAACGAGCGGCCGGTACACGTGGTCTATCTGCCCACCTACTACATCAGCCCCTTCCCGGTGACCAACCTCGAATACCGGGAATTCGTCAACTGCACCGGGTACAAGGCGCCCATTCACTGGCAGCGCGGCTCCTATCCCACCGGCACCGGGCGGCACCCGGTGGCCAACGTCTCCTGGCACGACGCCAAGGCCTACGCCGAATGGCTGGGCGCCCGCCTGCCCACCGAGGCCGAATGGGAAAAAGCCGCCCGCAGCACCGACGAACGCCTCTACCCGTGGGGCTCGCGCTTTATGGACGAGCGCTGCAACTGCAACAACATGATGGGCGGCACCCTGCCGGTCGACGAATTCCCCATGGGTCGCAGCCCGTACGGGTTATGGGATATGTCGGGCAACGTCTACGAATGGTGCGAGGACTACTACGACGAGAACTACTACAAGAACAGCCCCAACAACAATCCCAAGGGGCCTGAGGGCGGCCAGGAGCGGGTCGTGCGCGGCGGCAGTTACCAGGAAAACCGCCCGGCGGTGCGCACCACCCACCGCGACGGCACCGGCGAACACATCACCCGCGAGATCCAGGGTTTCAGGATCGCGATGAGCGAACCGCGCAACAACAACCCCCGGCAATCCTCTCCGCGGGAAGCACCGCGGGCCGAGGAACCCCAGGGCGATGAGTCTGGGGCCACCGAGTCCTGAGTCATCCATTACCGGAGGGGCCAGTTATGTTTCAGGAAGTTTGGAAGACCTACGAGGAAAACGAGCTGACCCACAGCGCGGCGCACCACCTGATGGCGGTGCACGAACTGCGCACCCGCCATGGCTACGCCCGGGTCTCGGACATCGCCCAGCACCTCAAGATCACCAAGGGCAGTGTCTCCTCGGCCATGAAACATCTCAAGGAGCGCGGCTACGTGCGCGAGGACCACAACAGGTTCCTCGAACTGACCGAAAAGGGGGCCAAGGGAGTCGCCGAGATCGAATCTGCCCGGGTGGCCTTCCAGCGTTTCCTCACCCACGCCTTGGGCATGGACGAGGACGACGCCGAGATCGACGCCTGCAAGGTGGAACACCTGGTCAGCGCCGAGACCCGCAGCCGCCTGACCCACTTCCTGAGCTTCCTCTACTCCGACGAGCCGGCCGCCCACGCCTTTCTCGAAGCCCTGCGCACCCATACCCTCGAGCATGGAGTGACACTCGACGGCGAGGTAGTTTTTGCCGGCGCGCCCCCTGCCGGGGTCCGCGACAGGGCGTGAATGGATCGCCTGCCGGCCTTTCTCAAAAAACACTTCCTCCCCATCGGCCTGGTAGGCGTCGCGCTCTTCGGCCTCTGGGTGCCCAGCCCCGGCATCTACATGGCCGGGCTGCCCACCCAGTACGTGGCGGTTGGCATCATCTTCATCTGCTCCGGGATGCTCTTGCGCACCAGCGAGGTCCGCAGCGCCCTCAGCGCCTGGAAGGCCACGGCCTGGGGCGCCGGCTCCATCCTGTTCTTCACCCCGCTCATCGGCAGCACCCTGGCCCTGCAGCTGCCCATAGCCCCCGAGTTCCAGCTGGGGCTGGCCCTCTTCTGTTGTATGCCCACCACCCTCTCCTCGGGCATCGCCCTGACCATCCAGGCAGGCGGCAACATGGCCCTGGCCCTCTTGCTGACCGTGCTGACCAACGTCCTGGGGGTCTTCACCGTGCCGCTGCTGCTGGACCAACTGCTGGAGCGGGGCGGGGCGGTCGAGCTCTCCGCCCTCCACCTGCTGGGCGACCTGTGTCTGTCCATCCTGCTGCCCCTGGCCCTGGGCCGGCTGTTGCAGCAGTTTCTCGGCGAGTGGATCGGCCGCAACCGGACGCGCATCACCATGGCCAGCAACCTGGCCCTGATCTCCATCCCCTGGATGAAGTTCAGCCAGTCGGCCGAAAAGCTGGGCCAACTGCTGGCCTCCAGCTTGGTCCTGGTGCTGCTCTCCGGCATCCTCATCCACGTGCTCTACCTGGCCTTCAACGACGCGGCCAGCCGGCTCCTGCGCCTGCCCCTTGAGGTGCGCAAGGCCCTGGTGATCGTGGCCAGCCAGAAGACCCTGCCGGTGGCCATGACCGTGCTGGCCTTTCTGCCGGTGCCCGCCGAGGCCAAGGGGCTGATCGCCATCCCCTGCATCACCTCCCACCTGACCCAGATCTTCTTCGACGCCTTTCTCGCCACCCGCTGGGGACACACCACCTAAATCCTGCCATGGCCCACTACACCGGCCAGTTGATCTATACCTGCAGCGACGAGGAGGGTGTGATCGAGGTGGTGGACGAGCCCACGGCCCGCTCCCTGCACTTTGGCACCCGGGCCCGGCAGACCACCATGTTCCTGCACAACCCGCACGCCCTGGCCCTCAACTACACCCAGTGCTTGATGAGCGCCCTTCTCTTCATGGGGGCACCCGGCGCTGCCCTGATCCTGGGCTTGGGCGGGGGGGCCCTGGCCCGCTTCCTGCTGCACTGTTTCCCCCAGTGCCAGGTGGCGGCGGTGGAGAAAAGAGCCCTGGTCATCGACGTGGCCCGCGCTTTTTTTTATCTCCCCGAAGATCCCCGCCTGCAGCTCTACCTGGCCGATGCCGCCGCCTTCCTGCGCGGCCCGGCCACTGCCCGAGACCTGGTGCTGGTGGACCTGCACGACCCCGAGGGTATGGCCCCCCTGGTGAGCCGGCCCGACTTCTTTGCCCAGTGCCGGCAACAGTTGGGCCCGGCCGGGGTGCTGGCCATCAACCTGTGGGCCGGCAACCGCGAGGACGACCTCAAGCGCATCATGCGCCATCTGCGCCTCGAATTCGACCACCAGGTCCTCTATCTGCCCGTGGCCGGCAAGCGCAACTGCGTGGCCCTGGCCCTGAGCCTGCCGCCCCCGCCGCTGCCCCTCCTACAGGAGCGGGCCGCACAGTTCCAGGCCTCCCTGGGCATCGACTTCCCACATCTGCTGGCCGAGCTGGTGCGCCTCAGCCCCCATCTGTTGCTGCCCGATCCTCCCCACCCATGAAACCCTTTGCCCAGCTCTCTGGTCCCGGCCAGGTGCGCCGGCTGCGCCCCCTTGCCCTGCAGGCCCTGGCGCTGTACGGATTGGCCGGGGCGCGGTTGCGGCCCCTCAAACACTGGAACAACACCACCTTTGCGGTGCAAGCCGGCAAGCGCCGCCTAATGCTGCGCCTCAACCGGCCCGGCTTTCAGGACGAGGCCGCCATCCGCTCCGAGTTGCACTGGCTGCAGGCCCTGCGTTCTGCCGGCCTGCGGGTGCCCGAACCCCTGCCCACACCCGAGGGCAGACTGGTAGTCAGCGCCAGTGCCCCCGGCGTGCCCCAGCCCCGCGACTGCGCCCTCTTCGCCTGGCTGCCCGGCCGCTTCCTCGACTGCCGGCTAGGGGTGCCCCAGCTCGAAGAGGTGGGCCGCTTCGCCGCGCACCTGCACCGCGTGCCCTTCACTCCACCCCCCGGCTTTGTGCGCAAACACTGGGACCTGCCCACCCTGATGGGGGGCGACCCCGGCATCGACCAGCAGCGGATTGAAACCTATCTGAGACCTGGGGAAGGGCGGGTGATAGAAGCCATGTACACCCGCCTGGACCGGGCCTTCGCCGACCTGGGCCACGGCCCGGAAGTCTGGGGCCTGATCCACGCCGACCTGCACCTGGGCAACCTGCTCTTCCAGGGGGAGAAGGTGGGGGCCATCGACTTCGACGACTGCGGCTGGGGGTGTTTTGCCTACGACTTGGCCGTGACCCTGTCCGAGTTGCGCGGCCGACCCCGTTTTCCCGAATTGCGCCAGGCCCTGCTGCGGGGTTACCGGCAGGTGCGGCCCCTGCCCGGCGATTGCGAGCGCCACCTGGACACCCTGATGGCCGGCCGCCTCCTGGGCCTGGCCATCTGGACCGCCGGGGTGGCGGACCACCCCGAAAACCGCGACCAGGCCCCTCGGGTGGTGGCGACAACCCTGGAGCAGTTACAGGTCTTGCTCAAAACCGAAAGGCTTCCATGACCGATATCTACACCGTCCTCGACCAGCACCAGATCCCCTACGCGCGGGTGGACCACCCGCCGGTCTATACCTGCGAGGAGGCCGAGCGCCTGGTGCCCCCCTTGCCGGGCGTACACACCAAGAACCTCTTCCTGCGCGACAGCAAGGGCAAGCGGCACTTCCTGGTGGTGGTGGGCTGGGAGAAACAGGTGGACCTCAAGGCTCTGGCTGCGGTGCTGCGGGTGGGCAAGCTGGGCATGGCCTCCCCCGAGCGCCTGCGCAAATACCTCGACGTGGAGCCGGGGGCTGTGACTGTGCTGGGCATCGTCAACGACCAGCAACACGCCGTGGAGGTGATCATCGACACCCCGCTCTGGCAGGCCCCGGCCCTGCACTGCCACCCCCTGGTCAACACCGCCACCCTGGCCATTGCCTGCGAAGACCTGGAGCGCCTCTTCCTCGCCTGCGGCACCCCCTACCGGCTAGTAAACGTGCCCAGCCGGAAAGAGGACACTCTACAAAGCGGCGGGGAGATGACCCCGTAGGCCTCTCTCGGGGAGTGGTCGGGAAGGGAAGACCGCGTGGTGTGGCAGTGGGGTAGCGGAGCGACAGCGAGCGAGGGGGCAGGGCGCGCCTTGAGAGAGGCCGGAGTGGGTCGCTCCCCGCCGCGTATTCTGGGTTGGCCCGAGCCAGCCCTAGTGCCTATCTTCGACAGCAGACCACCTTCAAGATGAGGACACTATGACCACGGCGACCCAACGCGAGAAGTACCACCTCAGCCGCGAACAGCGGCACCTTTACGGCCAGAACGGCTACCTCAGGGTCGAGGGCCTGCTCAGCCCCGAGGAACTCGGTGAGCTAGACCAGTACTCCATGGACCTGGCCCTCAACAAGGTGGACTTCAGCGGGATCGAAGGCCTCAACCCGCGCACCGAGGGCACCACCCCCGCCGACATGGAGGACAAGTACTTCCGCTTCATCCAGTTCCACCGCCACATGGAGATCCACGAGCGCTACATGCTGCACCCCCGCGTCCTCGACGTGCTCGAGGCCCTGATCGGCCCGGACCTGATGGCCATGCAGTCCATGCTCTTCCTCAAGCCCCCCGGCAAGCCAGGCCAGGCCTTCCACCAGGATTCCTACTATATCAAAACCTACCCCGACACCCTGTGCGGGGCCTGGATCGCCATCGACGACGCCACCGACGAAAACGGCTGTATGGGTTTTGTGCCCGGCTCCCAGTTCGAGGCCATCTCCCAGGAGATCGCCCAGCCCGAGAACACCGTGGACTTCCAGTCCGGCCTCACCGAGGTGCAGGGGGTGGACACCAGCGGGGAGGTGCTGGCCGAGGCCAAGGCCGGCGACGTGGTCTTCTTCCACGGCCACCTCTTGCACCGCTCCCGCCAGAACCGCAGCCGCGACCGCTTCCGCCGCTGCTACGTCTGCCACTACGCCAACGCGCGCGCCTACACCGAGTGGGGCGGGGGCAACCACAACCACATCCTCGCCAGAGGCGCCACCCACCTGCCCCATGCCAAGGCGAAGTTCAGCGACTTCGAGCCAGAGCCAGCCGGCGGTATCTAAGCCGCGCTCTGCAGCCTGAACAACGGTGTGCTCGGGGGCGCCTGCTGCCGGAGGGTGTCGATTTCTCCTTCGCTGAGCGGGGCGTACTGCTCGGCGATGTCCATGGCCAGGCGGAAAAGGGCCGGCTCACCCGGCGGGATGGCCGCGGTGATGGGCTGCGAGAGGGTGAAGCGCAGGGCCAGCGAGGCCAGTTCGGGCTGGTCGATGGGCTCGTACCAGCACTTGGCATAGCGTTTCTGCGCCCCCTGGGCCAGCCTTCCGTACGCCATGCCCTTGAGGGCCAGCCGCGCCGCCCCCTTCTCCACCGCCTTGTCCACCACCTGCGGCCCAAAATCGGCGTTGAAGTAGTTGGACCAGTTGATGGGGAAGAGCACCGAGGCAAAGGGGAAGTGGTCCAGCAAGGCCATCGCAACCTCGGCTGAGTGGGCCGAGAAGCCTATATGCCGCACCAAGCCCTCCTGCTGCGCCTTGACAATCACCTCCAACGCCCCGCCCGGGGCTGTGGCCTGGTCAAAATCCTCCTGGCTGGTCATGCCGTGTAACTGGTACAGATCGAAGTGGTCGGTGCGCGCCAACTTAAGCGAGTTACGCAACTCCTTCTGTGCCTCCTCGCCCCGCCGCTGGGTGGTCTTGCAGGCCAGGAACACCCCCTTGCGGTACGGCTCCAGCGCCGGCCCCAGGCAGGCTTCGGCATTGCCGTAGGTGGGGGCCACGTCGAAGTAGTTGATGCCCCGGTCCACGGCTTCGGCCACCAGGGCACTGGCCTCGGCCGGCTGGGTGTCCATAACCAGGATGCCGCCGAAACCGATGATCGAGAGCTGCTCTCCGGTGTTGCCGTAGGGACGTTTCTGCATGGCACTGCCTCCGTGGATGGGGTGGATGGCACCAAAGATAGCGCGGGGGTGGGCAGAGACCAACAGCCTGCAAAAAACAAAAAGGCCCGGCGGGTTTGACCGCCGGGCCGCTCGTTACCTCTTACCTGTCAGATACGCGTTACTTGGCGAAGAGCATCTTCCTCACCTGGACATGTTCCCCCGCTTGCAGGCGGTAGAAGTAAACCCCACCTGCGGCCTGCACCCCCGAGGCATCCATGCCATCCCAACTGGCCGTATAGGTGCCGGGCACCTGCAATTGGTCCACCAGCACCCGGATCTGCTGACCCAGCACGTTGTACACACTCAGCTTCACCTGAGCCACCTCCCCCAGCACATAGGGGACGGTGGTGCTGGGATTGAAAGGGTTGGGGTAGTTGGCCAGCAATCCCGTGCTCCCGGGCAGGGCTGCGGCCTCGCCCTGTGTCCCGGCCAGCTTGGCCATCGGGGACTGAGGCTCATGGATCACGCCAGGTGTATTCCAACCGCTCTGCGCCGCCACCTGCACCCGCACCCCGACGATGAGGTCGCGGGCAATGAAGGAGCCCACTGCCGTAGAACCCTGGCGCAGGTGCAGGGTGCCGTTGGGGGCATAGAGATTGCCCTGGAAGCTGGCCTGCACCCCGATCTTGGCCGCCCGGGGCGTCTTGCGCAGCCGCCGGCCCTCGGCATCGTCCTCCTCGTCGTCCCCCTCGTCGTCGTCGTGGCCATTGCCCAGGCGGCCGTTGCGGCCCTCGACGTAGACCAGGATGTCCGAGGGGTCGATCCCCGAGCCCGGACCAAAGGAGGACCTCTGATCCAGCGACAATTGACCGCGGATCAACAGGGTGGTGGGGGCCAGGAAGATCACCTTGGCCTGCTGCCCCACCTCCAGGTCGCCTAATTGATAGGTCCCGCCAGTGAAGGTGAGGGTGCCCTTCTGTTTGACCCGGACTTCGTCATAGGCTCCGGCATTGATCGTGGCCGAACCCTTCTGCCGCACCTCCACGTCCTGGCTGCCCGGGGTGCCGGTCTGGAAGGCGGGCAGTCCAAAGCCCTGGAAGAGAGGGAAGTACTCTGGACCTACCTGCTCCCGGTCGGCGATGGTGGCCCGCCGATCCACCGCGACCAGTTCGCTGTAAACCAGTTCGCCGGCGATATTGGCCTCCTTGCGCACCCGCACTCGTGGGGCACTGAGCCGCACCTGGGGACCGGTCTGCACATTGGTGCCCACCACCAACTCCGCCTTGCCGGCCAGGAAAGGCGCCTGGCCGCGCTCAACCACCCCGGCGAAGCCGCTGGTGATGCGGGCGCTGTTGCGCAGGTGCAGGCTGTGGGTGGCGATCAGGCCGTAACTGTTGGGGGTGACTACCACGGTGACGGTGCGGGTGGCGCTGGCGGTGTTGCCGGCGGCGTCGGCCACCGTGTAGGTGAGGGTGGCGCTGCCTTCGATATTTGAGTCCACACCAAGGGGGAACTGGATCTGACCACTCAGATCGCCGTCCACCAGATCACTGGCTGTGGCCCCGGGCTCCACGTACGGGGTACCCAATTCCAAGAGCAGGGGATTAGCCCCGTTGAGGGTGATGGTCGGCGAGGCGGTATCCACCACCTCACTCACGGCACTCACCACGCTCAATGGGGCGCTGGTCGCGGGCGGAGTGCCGTTGTCCAGGGCGATCAAACCCACCGTATAGGTCCCTGCCTGGGCATAGGTCGGTGTCCAGGTGAAGGTTGTCCCGTCAAAGGCCGCGCCGGCCGGCAGCACCGAAGTCTGCACCGACACCGTCTGCCCAGCATCCGGGTCTGAGACACTCACGGAAAAGCTCAGGGTAGCGCCCTCATTGACGGTCACGGTAGCCGGACCTACCAGGCTCGGCGGCTGGTTGCCCGGTGGCGGGGGTGGTGGGTCGGTCACCGGTGGTATTGGGGGAACAGGCAGCGGCTCCGGAGCAGGGGGCTCCGGCAACCCTTCCGGTGCGGGTGGCGGAATGTTCTGCACCGCGGGCAGTGAGAGGTCTATCGGCGGTGAGGTGTCCTCGGTGAAGAGCGGGTCTGCCGCAGGTGGCGGCAACACCTCCGGCGGGGCGATCGGGGCCGGGACGGGTGCGGGCGGCAGCAGCGGTACCACTCCCTCCGGCGGGGCCACAGATTGGGTGATATCTGAGGGTGGCTGCCAGAAGGGCGAAAACGCCGGATCTCCCGGGTTTTCCTGGGCAACTACAGGTGCGGGCGCCATCGTGGCCAGCCAACCTGAGGTCAGCGCCGTCACTAACCAGATCAATCGTCTCATTGTTTTCTCAGCTCCAAACGTAGGTAAACCCAGCTGTTTCAGCGATTCTACTGCTCGCACCGGCCCGACCAAACGAGCAGACCTCATGGAACAAGGTTGCCGATTGCGGGTATGGGGCCGTATTGCGTGCTGATCCACCGCTCAAATGCGAGGTCATCCAGGGTCGTGCCCCTGAACACCCCGATGCCCCATTGGTACTGGTTACCACACAAGATCTCCGCCCTGCCATCCCCGTCCGTATCCCCTACAGCCGGCCAACCGGTGATCCCCGCACTCAGCCACCGCTTGAAGACATACCCAGAGGGTGTGTGCCCGAAGATCGCGTAGAGCCCCGAACCTTGCTGACCCAGGCCCACCACGATCTCCGCTTTGCCGTCCCCGTCCACATCCCCGACTGCGGGCCGGGTCTCGCCGTTGGCGCTGTTATAGCCGGGATTGGGTATCTGAAGCCACTGCCTGAGCTGGTACCCAGACGTCGTGCTGCCATAGACGGCCAGATAGCCATTGCCTCCCTGCCCCAGGCCCACCACGATCTCCGGCCTGCCGTCCCCGTCCAGATCCCCCACTGCCGGCCGCGTTTCGCCAAGGTTGCTGTTATAGTTGGGGACGATGCTGGGCACCTGCAGGCTGGAAGAGAAGGTGAAGGAGTTAGTGCCCAACAGGTTCCCGACATAGACCCAGCCCTGGCCCCCCCTTCCCAGCCCCACCACCACCTCGGCTTTGCCGTCGCCATTCAGGTCCCCCACCGCCGGTCGCGTCTCGCCGTTGTATCCGTTATAGCCGGGCCATGGGATGGTTGCCCAACTCTTGTGAGCCCCATCGGCGGTAAAGACCTCGAGGTTTCCGTAAGCACCCGGGCCGGTGCCCAAGACGATCTCAGCGCTGCCGTCGCCATCCAGGTCCCCGATGGCGGGCCGGGTTTCACCCCTCCTAAAATTGTAAGAACCGTTTTGGTAATAGAAATAACCGCGTTGGGAGTAGTTGGTTGCCGACCCATTGCGCAGGAAATTGAGCCCGCCATTGTTCACCCACGTCCCCCAGTTGTTGTAGTAATACCAGTAGAAATACGGCGCCGCACCGACAACGACCTCGTTGACGGGATTGGGTACGAAACTGACACTGATGGTGTGGTTGCCGGTGACGTTGTTGAAGGTATAACTGCGCACCGCACCCACCGAGACTCCGTCCACCAGGACCCCCGCCACCCGATAGCCAGCGGCCGGCGTGATGGTGAAGGTTTGGCTGCCATCCTGGTTCACCGCCACCGCACCCGAGGGCGAGATCGCGCCGTTGGCACCCGCCGAGGAGGTGATCGTGTAGGTATTGATCGCGAAGGTCGCCGAGATCGTGTGGGGTGCCGTCACGCTGGTGAAGCTGTGGCTGGTCACCGCACCCACCGACACCCCGTCTACCAGCACGTCTGCGATGTGGTACCCTGCATTGGCAGTGATCGCGAAGGTTGCACCATCGCCGTGGTTCACCGACACCGCACCCGAGGGCGAGATCGCGCCGTTGGCACCCGCCGAGGCAGTGAGGGTATAGGTAGTCGGCGGCGGCGGGGTGCCACCGGCCGAGGCGTAGAGGCTCTGGACCTGGGCGCTGGAAAGAGCGCTGCCGTAGATATTGACTTCGTCGATCAGGCCTTTGTAGTACTGGTTGAAGGGATTTGTCCCGACGATGAAATGCTGGGAGGTGTAATTTGCGCTGGAAAGATTGAGGCCCGCTGCGCTATTGCCAGAACCCGAGGCCGGCGCCCCATCGACGTATACGGCGATCGTCGCCCCCTGGCGGGTCAGCGCCAGGTGATGCCACGGCCCGTCGGCGAGATTTTGGGTGCCAGTGAAGGAATAGAAGATGTCGGGCCCACCGCCATTGTCCCTGATCTCGACCAGCAGCGTCCCATCGGGCTGGACCGTCAGGTTGAAAATGCCCGCGGAATCGGGGGCGCGCTTGACCAACACCGGTTCGTTGCTGCCGGTGGCAATCGGCTGCACCCACACGGACACACTGAAGTCTGCGATGCCGAAGTTCCCTACCCCGGTGCCCAGATCCACAGACTGGCTGGAGCCGCTCAAGTTGAACGCCTGCCCCACCCTGCCCGTGCCGAAGCTCACGCCGTCCACGTTGGTGCCGGTGATGCCGCCAATAGACCCCGAATCGTTGAAATTCCCCTCGGCCGCCCATGCATGATCCGGTAGGGGGGCAGAGCCATCGAGCACGACCTTGTCGATGCCCGTCTGCTGGTTGTCATTCCCGCGCAGGCCGGTACCGAGGAACTTCAGGACGATATTGCCGGTTGCGTTGGCGGGTACGGCGCCCGAAAGGGTGGTCTGGACCCAGCTTCCGGGGGTATACAGGTCGGGATTGACGACCGTAGAGGCGATCGGGGTGTCGACGTTGCCGTTGCGCAGGACGATCGATGCCGTGAACTGCAGGGCGCTCAAGGGACCATAGATGCCAATGTTGTTCGGGCTGCTATCGCTTCGGGAGGCGGAGTAAAAGCTGAGGTTGTAGGTAGATCCCGGTACGGCCGCTCCCGCGTCCTGGCTGATCGAAGGCATGCCCCCTCCCGGATAGCCGACGAGGAGCATGAAACGCGTGCCGTCCGGAGGGGACCCGATCGGAAACCCGGATGCACTGGTGGATCCGGCATCGACGGCGTTCCAGGCCGCGTTGTTGGCCAATTCGAAGGAGGAGTCCACCAGCGGAATAGAGCTGGCTGAGGCCTTTTCCGCCGGAAGGGCAAACAGTGCGCAAGCCAGCAACCAGGCCAAGGCGGAACGCGACCGCACTCGTCTAAACATGATCCAATACTCCCGAACATGGGCAAAAGTGGATGAAGCGCTTATCCGGTGAACAAGGCTTGCAGAAACACATTGATTATGCATTTAGGATAGATCCAACGAATTGGGGCCTAGCTGCTCCTGCGGTGTCTGGGGCCCCTCGCCCAGCATAGCCGCGTCGGCCTTTGCCACCAGCTCCTCAAAGGTGCAGGGCCGGGCTGGATCGAAGTGGGCCAGGCCCACCCGCACCACCAGCTGGTGTTCCGCCTGGGCTTGGGCATTGTGGGCCTCAAGGTTTTGCTGCAAACGTGTCAGTGCGATATCCGTCTGCTCAGCGCCGATATTGGTCAACAGCACCCCGCAGTCTGTCCCATCGACCCTACCCGCGGTGTCCGCATCGCGGAAGGTGGCCTGCACCACCTTGCCCAGGTGCTTCAGCGCCTCTTCGGTCTGCTCAAGGCTGCCGCCGTCCACGTCGGCACGCAGGAGCACCATCTGGGTGTTGGTCCGCCGCGCCGTCTTCAACAACTGCCTGCCCAGCACCGCAAAGCCCGCCCGGTGATAGAGCCCCGAATCGGCCTCCTGCAAGGTGTGCGTGGCCTGCCGTTCGGCCAGCCGATACAGCATCAACTCCAACTCCGCCGGCCGGAAGGGCTTGCCCAGATAGCCGTACACCCCACAATGCACCGCCTCGGCCGCTGGCAACAAGGCGCTGGAGGTCCGCAGCACCACCGGGATCGCCGGGTAGCGCCGGTGCACCAGGCGCAGGGTTTTGCCAATGGTCTGGCTCTGGGATGGGGGCAGATCGGCGAGGATCAGGCCCGTGGGCTCAGCGTCGGCGGCCAGGGCTGCGAGCAGGTCCTCGGGCGCTTCCACCAAGCTGACCCGGTGCCCTAGGTCCCGCAGGTGTTGGGCGACCACCCGCCGGGCGTAGTTCTCGGCCTCGACGAGGTAGATGTGTATGGCAGGTTTGCGCATGGCTCTAGCCTGACTGAGGAAAAGCAATCGCTATCTATGGGGGCATTCCGCAATATCCATACCAGACTCACGCTCTTACCAGCACCCGCCAGACATCCCGCCCCCACCCAGGCGAGGCAACGCCCAGCACAGATGCGGCATACACTCTTAGATCCCCACTGAATAATGACTTGGGCAGTACTTCGGCGGCGAGGGTGAATCTGCTCAGGGCTGCTGTGGGCAGAAAAAAGACAACCGCTACCTACCAGGAGCCGGTGCGGCAGAAACGCCAGTTGCCAATATAACGCCAATAGAACGCTAATAGGAGCTGCTGAAGCACTAATAAGAGCTAATAGCAGCCCTATGCTCCCACTCGCACAGTTGCTGTTGGCCTAGGGGCCAACGTCGATCACTTCGACCATTCTTTCTTGCTGCGGTTGTGTGTGATCCCGGTTTTAGATATCATCGGGCCCCACTAGCATCGAACAAGGAGAAAATCGCCCGGTGAAAAACCCAGATCCCCCTGCCATTTGGATTGCCCTCCTAGTACTCTCCACCTGCTGGCAGGCCGTAGCTGGGCCTCCTAGCCAATCCCCACCAGCCATCGATGCGGGAAGATGGTACCACCTCACCAATACCTTCCTCGGCGAAGAAAGGGTCCTGGCGGTCGACTCGGCGGAGCAAAACATCCCCTATATGGGCAGGGCCCGCGATTGGCCAGGCCAACGGTGGCACCTGCACCCGGTGAGGGCAGGCCTGTACCGCATCACCAACCAGGGCCTGGGTGATGGCTGGGCCCTCACCACCGACCCAAAGGATACCAGTGTGCCAGTGATGGTCCCGACGGATGAGTCCCCCAGACAGTTGTGGAAAATAACCTCGCTGGAGGATGGGTATTACCGCCTGACCAACCAGGGCCAGTCCCTGGACACCTATGCCAACGGCGCCAACGCCCCTTTCATGGGCAAGACCGGGGAGTACTCCGGCCAGTTCTGGAGGTTGAGCCCTGCAGGGCTTGTCGAGACGAGCGAAGGCGCCGGCAACTCCGATGCCCCGCCTGCCCAGGCCGGAGCAGCCAACGCTACCCCGGCGGAACAGGCGTACCGCCAGCAGCAATCCCAGGTAAAACCACCGGCCGATGCCCCACCTATAGACAAGGGCCTGTACCCACCGCTCCGTACCTTCTCCTTTGAACCCTCCGAACAAAAGATCATTCCCGGCACCAGCGCTCAGAAAAATGCAGGATCGGAGAATTGCGACGGGATTGTCCACGACGTGGACCAGATCGGGAACCTGGCTTTGGTGTCCCAGTTCTACCAGAACGACTGCTACACAGGTGGGCGGTACAATAACGCTGACTACAAAGTTGAGCGCGGCGCGCTTAAGTCGTCCGATGGCGGACTGGCGGTCGAGGCCTACCGGGTGTACGGGCCGGCCCGCCAGGCGAGCGAGTTCCTCGCCTCCAACCACCTCCTCTCCTTTCGGATCGCCGCGGCCGGCGACTACACTTTGTATAGGTTTGACGGAACTGGTCTGACCGCAGTGGCTCAGGTTGCCCGCACTCAGGTGGTGCCGGGAGGTTATACGGACATTGACAGCGCGGTGGTGAGCGCCCTGGATCGCCCTGCGGTTTTTTTCCTCCAGCCCGCTACCCAGCCCTTGAGCGCCTACCACCAGCTGACACCGGGCGTCCAGGCGGCCACCCTGGGCAAAAGTGCCGCCGGCACCCTGACAAAATTCCTCTACCAGGTCCAGGGAACCCCCTTCGACACCCGCGCCGGCTTCAACTATGGCCCGGCCACGCACCAGAACGTGTACAGCCAGTGCCGCCAATTCTTCCCCTTGGACCTGGGCGCCCAGCTAGGCGTGGTGTGGCAGGACCAAAAATCGGGCGCGGTCAATCTCACCCGCCTGAACGCCGACCTGCAAGGACAATCCACCTCGCAGATCACCCTCAAAAAGGACAGACGCCTGGCTGCGGCCGCTACCGACCAGCAAGCGATCTACCTGCTGATGGTTCAGGAGGGTGGCCAGGAGAACCAGAAAAGCAAAGCGTTAGTCCTCCAGAAAACGGATCTGGCAGGGAAGGTCCTGGTGGAAAAGCCCCATGACAGCGGCCCATCGGGACTGAACATCACCGAATTCGGGGAAAGCGGCATCGCCAGCATGGCGCTGAGCCAGGGAACGATCGGGCTGATCCTGGGCCGGACCATGCACAAGACCGAGGATGGACTCAACCACCAGGGCGCCATCGGAGTGGTTTTCTCGGCCGCGGACCTGACCCTGATCAAAAACTTGGGACAAACCAGCGGTCATTCTTTTGACAGTTACCTGACCAGCGTGGCCGCCGGTGATTTTCTGGGCATAGACCTGGGTGACAATTACCCGCGCGGGGTGCATCTGCACCAATTCTCGGCCAGCGAGATCAAGTCACAGGTCGTCTACACCTTCAAAGCCGCGCACGGAGAAGAGGCCGCCAATCCCGCAGGAGTGATCTTTAAGCGTTATGCCGCGGCCTCTGTCGGCGGCCAGACCTTTTACCAGTGGTCCAACGACAACAACACCTACTCCGAGCTGGGGGCAGTGGTGGAAAGGGCGGACGGGTACCTGGTGTTTTTTATCGGCGAGCCGGATGCCAATGGCAAGTCCCTGAACACCAGCCGCCTGGGGGAATCCGCCTACCTGGTCGATGCCCGCAACGTGGGCTTGGTAAAAGTGAAAAAGGAATTCAGCGGCGGCAACTACGACAGCCCAAATGTGGTGCCCCCCGACCTTGTGCTGAGCAAAGGCCCGGTTGAGGAGGGCGGCTTCTACGACTTCAACGGGGGCTGGAATGCCCAGCAGAACGCAGGGGTGAACTGGATCACGAACTACCGCAATCCGAAAACGGAGAACGCCTCCCGGCTGCGGGCCGTGCCCCTCTCAGCGGATGCCACGCTCTTGCTGTGGGAGGTGTGGGGTCCGGAGGAGTACCACACCACCTATGCGGTACGGGTGGACGCGGCCGGCCGGCCACTCACCCAGCCGGTGGCCCTGGGGAGCGAGGTGCGCCTCGGACGGCGGGACGAGTTGCTGGTGAAAAACGGGACGGTTTACCTGGTCATGGGCAACGCCGCCGGGAAAACGCTGGAGGTGCTCGTGCTCAACCCCTAGTGCCCCGGTAGCGCCTCTTCATGTAGTACTAAGGACTACGTGAAAGGTGGGGCGTTGGAATCAGCGCTGCAGCAGGCCGGCGACCAGGAGCCCCACACCGATCAGGACACAGGCGATGCTGCCCACCAAAAGCCAGGTGGCGCTCGACTGGCTGTCCCGCATCAATTCCTCCTCGCCCTTGAGGCTGATGATGAACTGCCCCTCCCCCGGCTGCTTCAAGCGCAACTCGCCGTTGAGCTCCACTGCCTCCCCCAACACGTAGATATTGCGACCCAGGGGGATGGCCTCTTCTTCGAAGCGATACCCCAGGGTGCGGCGGTCCCCGCTCAGCGAGGGCAGGGACAGCGAGAAGCTGCCCAGGCGGATTTCACCGCCGGACGAATCCCCGCCCGGCTCGAAACGCGAGACCACCTTCTCGGCCACAAACTCCGCCCCACCCGGGTCGATCTGGATCTGCCCGGTGGTGTCGTCCACCAGGAAGGGCGTGGACCGCTGGTTCTCGGCCACGGTGTCGGAGCCGGTGCGGGTGCGCCGCTGGCGCCGGCCCTGCTGGTCGTTCTCGTAATAGGTCTCCTCGTATTCGCGCTCGATGCGCATGGAGTAGTACACACACTCCACCCCTCCGAGCTCGGACTGGAGCGGCTCGTCGCAGACTACCTTGCCCTTGACCTCGGTCAAGTAGGCGAGGCTGCCCTCCCCGACCCCTTCCCTCATCGACTGGGCCAACTCCCGCAGCATCTGGACCTGGGAGGTCTGGGTGGACTGCATGACTCCCAGCCGGCTCTTCTGGGAGCGGTAAAGATACACCAGCACCGCGCTGATGGCGATCAAGATCAGTCCGGCGATCCACATGGGAAACCCCTTTCGCTTGGCAGAAAAAACTGGCGGCTTGTAATGCCCGTCAGCAAGGTCACCCTCGCGAAGCCGAGGGTGGGAGGCAATACCGGCTCCAGCGGCGCGCACCTTCGCGCTCCAGCAGGCCCTGGGCGTGGAGTTTTTTCAAAAGATAGGAGGCGCGCTGCAGATCGATGGACAGCAAATCCCGGCATTCAGTGTTGCTGATGCTGCCGTGCTGCGCCACATAGGCCTGGATCTGTTCCTCGGCCGTGGCGGGGCGGCCCAAGTCTGCAATCTGCCCACGGCCCGGCGGGATTGCCGGCGCCGTGTCGGCGCCGCCGCGAAACTCGACAAATCGCAGGTGCTCCGGCCGGATGAGGGCGCCCCGGCTGCGGATCAGCGCGTACTCGATGAGGTTCTTCAGCTCCCGCACATTCCCCGGGAACTCGTGCTGCTCCAGCAACACCAGCGCCTCCCGGCTCAACCCAGGGGACTCCCGCCCCATTTCCGCGGCAAAGATCCGGAGGAAACGATCGATCAACAGAGGGAGATCCTCCCGCCGCTCGCGCAGGGGCGGCACCGCCACTGCAAAGCCGGCCAGCCGGAAGTAGAGATCCTCGCGAAAACGGTCCTGCACGATCAGGGTGGTCAACTCCTGGTTGGTCGCCGCCAGGATGCGCACGTCTACCGGCTTTTCCTGCGTTCCACCCAACGGGGTCACCGTGCCCGTCTCCAGGGTG
>SXGU01290665.1_pt1 | contig 17610 bp, 23 predicted proteins | sample 3174531 | NCBI WGS metagenome assembly SXGU01 (sample SAMN11356863, study PRJNA531348) | freshwater metagenome | isolation source: freshwater sample F1-140 | place: China: Fuxian Lake, Yuxi | collected 2017-12-25 | reverse complement strand
CCTGCACTACGCGGGTCATGGCGGACAGATAGACGTTGAGCAACTCGGCCAGTTGGGAGGCCTCCAGCTTTTCGGAAATGCTGGTGAAGCCGACGATGTCGGAGAACAGCACGCTCATCACCCGGGACTCGCCGCGCAGGCTGTAGCGGGCCGGATCCTTGGCCATTTCGTCCACCAGTTCCGGCGGGATGTACTGACCGAACAGCTTGGTGATCTGGGCCTTGGAACGGGCTTCGACGAAGAAGCCGTAACTCATGTTCAGCACGAACAAGCCCCATACCGCCAGCAGCGACGCGGCCAGGGGAAGTTGGGCATGGTAGGCGGACCAGGCGTAGAGATTCCCGGCGGCCAGCAACGCGGTCAGGCCCAGGGTGGCCAGGGCCGCCCACAAAGGCGTGGCGACGGGCAACACCGCCGCCAGCAACAGGCCGGCCACGGCGATGGCCGCAATCTCGATACCGACCACGCCCACCGGCTCCCATTTCACCGTGCTGTCCAGGATGCCCGAGATCAGATTGGCGTGGATTTCCACGCCAGGCAGCACTTTGGATACCGGCGTGACGCGAAGATCCATGATGCCCGGTGCGGTGGAACCGATCAGCACGATGCGGCCTTCCAGGCTGGCGGCGGGTGCGCGCGCCTTGATCACATCGCTGGCGGAGAGGTAGGCAAAAGCTTGGGCGGACCGATAGGGGACCAGGGCACGGCCGGCCGGGTCCATGGGAATACGCAAGCCGTCCAGGTCCAGCATGGGCGGTTGATAGCCCTGGGCGGGCAGGATCTTGACGGCCGCGGCGCTCATGCCGGCCTGCGTGCTCAAGAGCGCCAGGGAACCGTAGCACTGGCCCTTGAACTCCATGACCAGCGGCATACGACGCGCAACACCGTCGAAATCGGGCTCCATGTTGAAGAATGCGGCAGTGGGCGCCTTTTCCTGCAGACGTTTCAGGTTGGCGTTATAGCCGGTGGCCGACAAGGGAACGACGCCCTGTTTCTTCAACCCGGCACAGGAAAATAGCGGCACCGGCAACTGGCCGACAATCTCGGGCTGATCGGCGAAATTGAAGTAGAACCCCAGCACCGATGAGCCGCTGGACAGGGCCTCGGCAAGCTTGCCGTCATAGTCGAGCTGGGCACGGATGCGCGCCAGGCTGGCGCCGAAGCCGCCATCCCCCGCCAAGGGTCCCTGGGCCAACTTCTCCAGCACCGGCAGGCCGGAACTCTGATCCGGCTCGGCGAACACCACGTCGAACCCCACCGCCGCCACGCCGTATTGCTCGAACAGGTTGCGCGTGAGCTTGGCGATTTCTTCCCGGGGCCAGGGCCAGCGGCCGATTTCCTTCAGGCTTTTCTCGTCCACGTCGACGATGACCACCCGCTCATCCACGTCACCCGCCTTGAACAGGCGCATTTTCACGTCATACAGGGCAGCGTCCAGCTTGTCGACGAACCCCAGGTTGTAGAGCCCGCCCACATGGCCCAGCAGGAGGAGCAGGAGAATCAGGCTGACGGCCAACTGGCCGAGGAAACGGCGGGTGCGCAGGGTCATTGTCACGGTTCCGATCGGGTGGACGTCAACGCAGCCTGTAGAAGCGCTTTTCCCCGGTCTGCCCCTCGGGCAGACCATCCAGCGTATCGCCCACGGCTTCGGAGAGTTGGCCCAGGCGATCCTCGGGATGCGGGTGGGTCTTGAACAACAGGGAAACGCTCTTGTCACCCTTGGCTACGTGGCCGATCTCGGCCAGCACCGCCGGCAGGGCATAGGCGTCGTAGCCAGAACGGGCGGAGAGCACCACGCCGATCCGGTCCGCCTCGTATTCCGCATCCTTGTCCAGGCCCCGGGCGACAATTTCCGCGCCGCTGCCGATCAGGTTCTGCACGAGCTGGTTCTCGGCCTTCATCTTGCCGCCGAGGATGCCGCCGATGGCGGCGATGCCTTGGGATTTCTGCAACAGTTTGAGATGATGCTTGCGGATCACATGCCCGACTTCGTGGGCCAGCACGCCCGCCAGTTCCGCCTCGTTCTTCAGCTTCCGGTAGAGGCCCTTGGTGAGGAATACATAGCCTCCCGGCGCGGCGAAGGCATTGATGTCATCGCTTTCGATGACTCCGAAGTGCCAGGCCAGATCGGGCCGCTCGCTTTGCAGAGAAACCCAGCGGCCGACCCGGTTGACGTAACGCTGCAGGGTGTCGTCACGCACCAGGGGGGCGGCGCCGAGCAGGTTGCCGGCGATCTGCTGGCCGATGCGTGCCTCCTCCTCGGGCGAGGCCTTGCCGCCCATCAGCGCTTTCAGCAACTGCTCCTGGGGCTTTTCCGGCTGGACGGACGGCGCGGTGGGTGCGGTCGGCGCGACGGGCTGGGTCGGTGCGACGGGCTGGGTGGTCTTTTCCTTCTTGCTCTTGACCAGACTCTTTAGGATATCCTCCAGGTCGCCGGCCTGGACCAGGCCGGCCCCCAGGAGGGCGGCGGTCAGCAGCGCAACGCCGCCCTTGATCGAGAAAAAGCGCATGTTCATGGTTCGATTCCCCCCCTAGATGATTCATTGGCCGCTTCGGCTCGGGCAGAAGACGCGGCGCCGGCGGGTTTTTCCGCCGTTTTGGGCACAGGCCGCGGCGGCATTCCCATGGCTGCTGCGACGCCGCAACCCAGGCAGAAAAGGCCGATGAATGCGGCTTTCATGATCCACCAACACCCCAGATGTCGTTGGCGTTGTTCTGCTCCTGCTGTCTTTCCTTTTTCGGATTGGGCAGGTATGGCACTTTCGCCGCCTGGAGTCCGTTGCTCCGGGCAAAGCCCAGGGCATCACCGCGATCGCTCGCGTAGTGGTCCAGTTGCAGCATCTGGCCGGCGTCGAACCGGGCCAGCTTGAGCTCTTCCTCGTTGAGTCCGCGCAGGCCGGCCACCGCCACGACCTTGTTGGGGTCTCGCTTGGTGGTGCCCGCTTCGACCAGGCCGAACACATCGCCGGCGCCGCCGGTCGGCACCGTGGACTTCACCGCCAGGATGCGCACCCAGCCGGTCTTGCCAGCGCTGGATATCCTGGTCCAGCCGCCCTGGCGCACCAGTATTTCCACGTCGGCGCCCTTAGCCGCGCGCCCCACGACCGCGGAGGCGGCGCTGGCCGAGGTCTTCATGTCCTCGTCCTTGATCATGGTGCCGGTGGCCGCGAGGGCGGATACCGGGACGAGACAAGCCAACAGCAACGAAACAATGGATTTCATGCCATGCGCTCCTATCAATGGAGGAATGATACAACCGGCATCGCAAGCAAAACCCCGGTAGTAATATTCATCCATGGCCTTCGTCACCAACTTTCTCACCCGCAGGGGCGCCGCGCTGCTGGCGACCTGGCGCATCTGGCGCGACACGCTCCACTTCGCCGGCAAGGCCACGCTGACGGCCTGCGCGCCAGGCGCGTACAACAGCGCCACCAGCGCGGTGGTGATGAAGCAGATCTACTTCACCGCCTGGCAGATCCTGCCGGGCTTCACCCTGTTCGCCGCCCTGCTGTCCTTCGTCCTGATTCAGATCGTGGTGACCACAGCGGTTCGCTTCGGCCTCTCGGACTATGCCCTGGAAGTCTCCATGCGCCTGCTGGTGCTGGAACTCCTGCCCCTGATCACCGCCCTGTTCGTGGCTCTGCGCTCCGGCTCCGCCATCAACACCGAGGTGGCCCTGATGAAGATCCAGGGCGAGATCGAAGCCCTGGAGGATGCGGGCGTGGACACCCTGCGCCTGGAGTTCATGCCGCGGGTGATCGGCGGCATGATCTCGGTGCTGGCATTGACCGCCGTCACCAGCGTGCTGGCCCTGGTACTGGCCTATCTGGCGGTGTACGGGCTGCAACTGTGGAGCTTCCCGGACTTCACTCGGGTCATGGGCAAGGTGTTCGATACCCAGATCATGCTAAGCATCCTGCTAAAAAGTCTGGCCTTCGGCCTGGCGGTCACCGTAATTCCCGTCACCGAGGGCCTGGCCACACCGCGCAAGCTGTTCATGGCGCCCATCTCGGTGCTGCGCGGCATGGTGCGCCTGTTTTTCGCGTTGATGTTGATCGAGGTGGCGTCATTAGCCTTCAAATACTTCTGACCTGGATGGCCGACGACGCTGAGCGCCGGGCCTTCGTCGCCGAGCACAAGCACGCCATCCTGGTATCGCCGGATATGCCCCTGCGCGCCAACCTGTCCGCCTTGGACAACATCGCCCTGATCCCCCAGTACCGGGACAACCTGGGCTATGACGCGGCCGCCGATCAGGCCTGGGACCTGCTGCTGCGCGCCGGCCGGCAGGGTATCGCCTTCAAGCGGGATCCCGACCTGAGCCACGAGGAGCGCTGCGTGGTAAAACTGCTGCGGGCGGCCATCGGCAAGCCCCCTGTCATCCTGGTGGACCGTCCAGGTATGCTGTTGCCTGATACGCATTACCCGGTCTATCTCACCGATCTGCTGAACACGTTCGCCGACACCCTCAACGATTGCTTGATTCTGGACTATCGATGGAACGCGCCCCTGTACCCGACCCGGTGAAACGCCCGATCGTGCCGCCCCTGGTGAAGAACCTGGAACTCAAGATCGGTTTGCTCCTGACCTTCACGGTCCTGCTGGCGGCTGCCTTCGTGGTCTACACCCTGTATGCACGGGGCAGCTTCCAGATTACCCAGGCCCTCTATCTCACCGCGCCGGAAGCGGAAGGCGTCACGGTGGGCATGCCCATGACCTTCTCCGGCTTCCCCATCGGCGAGGTCAAGCGCATGGACCTGAGCGAGGACGGCAAGGTGCGCATCGAAATCGCCATTCCCAGGAAGGACGCCAAATGGCTGCGCCAGGCCAGCCGTTTCACCCTGGAAAAATCCCTGGTGGGCGGCGCCAAGATCAAGGCCTTCACCGCGAATCTGAACGACCAGCCGCTTGAGGCCGGCGCCAGGCGCGACCTGATCACCGGCGATATCAGCCAGGAAATCCCCGTTCTGATGGAAAAGGTGAAATCCATCCTGGCCAATGTCGACCACATGACCAACCCGGACTCGTCCATCAACCGCAGCCTGGGCAACGTGGCCACCGTCACCGGCCGCATGGCGGGGGAATACGGCGTGATGGAAGGTGTACTGGGCAGCCCGGACAAGGCCAAACACGTGGTGGACGCCCTGGCCAAGGCCGACGCCCTGCTCGCCAACCTCAACGGTGTTTCCCTCAAGGTGGACGGCATCCTGGCCAAGACCGACAGCCAGGTGTTCGGTCCGGACGGCGTCATGGACCAGACCCGGCAGTCCGTGGCCAAGGTGAACGGCCTCCTGGGTGACGTGCGCGAAAGCCTGAAGAAGGCCGATGTCATCCTGGCCAATGCCCAGACCGCCAGCGCGGATGTGACCAAGATCACCGGCAACGTGAGCGCGGCCACCACCGACATGGCCCAGTTGCGGGTGGAAATCGACGACAGCGTGCGCAAGGTCAACCACCTCATCAACGAGATCAACAAGAAGTGGCCCTTTGCCCGGGACGTGGAGATCAAGACGCCATGAACAAGCGCATAGCGACGGGCTTTTTTGTTGCCGTCTTACTGGCGGGCTGCTCCGGTGGCCCGCCGCCGGCGGACTGGAAGATGAACGCCGTCAGCCTGCTTGAACATGCCCAGCAACGCTGGCTGGAGGGCGACGGCAAAACGGCGGAGCTGACGCTGGCCAAGGTCCGGACTGAGATCGCCAAATCCGGCCGCCCCGACCTTCTGGCGCGGGCCGAACTGGCGGCCTGTGCCGCCCGGGTGGCCAGCCTGGATTTCGCGCCCTGCGCCGCCTTCGACAAACTCGCGGCCGATGTGACGCCCGGCGACGTGGCGTATAGCCGTTTCCTGGCGGGTGACTGGACAGGCCTGGATGCCAAGGCCTTGCCGCCCCATTACGCAGCCACCTTGGGCGCCAAGGCGGACACCGGCGCCAACAAGGCCGTGGTGGATATCAAGGAGCCCTTACCCCGGCTGATCGCCGCCGCACTGCTATTCAAAACCGCCCGCGCCGATCCCGCCACGCTGAGTCTCGCCGTGGAAACCGCCTCGGAGCGAGGCTGGCGGCGCCCCCTCCTGGCCTGGCTGGAGGTCAGCCTGAAACGCGCCCAGGGCGCCGGGGATTCGGCCTCGGTGGAACGGCTCCAGCGCCGCATCGATCTGGTCATGGGCGGATCGGCAGCCCAAGCGAGAACTCAGTAATACCCCGACCCCGGACTGGTTAATTCCGACTAGTTCACTTGGTTTATTAGCCGTTACTTATATAATCGCGGCGGAAAATTACACGGAGAAGACAATGGATTGGCTAATCCACCCCATGCCCTGGTACATCGCCGGGCCGCTGATCGGCCTCATGGTTCCGCTCATGCTGTTCATCGGCAACCGCTCATTCGGCATCTCCAACAACCTGCGCCACCTCTGCGCCATCACCCAGCCCCCTACCGTTGATGTGGATTTCTTCCGTTACAACTGGAAAGAACACACCTGGAGCCTGGTGTTCGTGATCGGCACCGGTCTGGGCGGCTATCTGGCCGGGGTGCTGTTCGCCGATCCCCATCCCGTGCAACTCAGCCAGGCCGCCCAGGACATGCTGCTCTCCTGGGGCTTTCTGCTTCCCAGTACTGGCTTGGTGCCGGATGAGTTGTTTCACCCCAGCGTACGCAACTTCACCTTCCTGTTCGCCTGCGGCGTCCTGGTGGGATTCGGCACGCGCTACGCGGGCGGTTGCACCTCGGGCCATGCCATTACCGGCCTTTCCACGCTGCAACTGCCTTCTCTCTATGCCGTACTGGGCATCTTCGGCGGCGGACTGATCGCCTCCTGGTTCCTGGTGCCCCGCATGCTGATCGGATGAGCGCACCATGACCCGTTATCTTCCCTACCTTCTCATCGGCGTCATGTTTGGATTCGTCCTGGTCAAATCAGAGGCCGCTTCCTGGTATCGCATCCAGGAAATGTTCCATTTTCAGAGTTTCCACATGTTCGGCATCCTGTTTTCGGCCATCGCCACCGGCGTCATCAGCATCCAGATCGTCAAGCGTCTTGGGCGCAAGAAAGCCCTGGACGGCCAGACCATCGACATCCCGGAAAAAATGCCGGGGAGCAAGAGCTACATCATCGGCGGCCTGGTCTTCGGCTTCGGCTGGGGGCTCATCGGCCTCTGTCCCGGCCCCATGTTCGCCCTGGCCGGCACCGGCTCGTTGGGCGCCATGGTGGTGCTGGCCGGCGCGCTGCACGGCACATGGCTATACGGCGCGCTCAAACAGCACCTGCCCCATTAACGACATTGACTGACAGATCCAAGGGTTTTTTTGACAGCCCCCCCCTTGGGGGCTAACCTTGCGGCCGGCTTTTTAGGCCTTTCGCTTGATGTGATTTCGCATTGCAACGCTTGGAGGAGAGCACTATGCGCATGATTTCCCTCGCCCTGGCCACCGCTGGCCTGGTTTCCCTGTCCGCTCAGGCGGCTCCCATGATGTCCACCGACTGGGCCACTCAAGCCTGTCAGGCCTGGAACACCAACCCCGCCCTCACCGACGAGTTGGCCGAGAAGTGGATCAAGAACGACAAGGGCCGTGGTTACAAGATCATCCACATGTACCGCACCGACTGCGGCGAAGCCACCAAGGTTGAGATGACCATCTCCGCCAAGAATGGCAAGTCCCTGTGCACCTACGCCGGCAAGATCCAGCACACCGCCCTGGACCTGGATTCCGACTATCTGATGCACGCCGAAACCAAGCGCTGGAAGGAAATGGGTGCGGGTGAATACGGCCCCATGCGCGCCATGATGTTCGGCCGCCTCAAGTTCGAAGGCCCCAAGGGTGAAGCCATGCGCGTCATGGGCCCCTTCGAACAGTTCCTGCTGATCCCCGGCAAGGTGCCTGGTGAAGACGCCTGCCCCAAGTAAGCAACTGACAGGTTAAACAAAAAAGCCCGCTTCGGCGGGCTATTTTGTTGTCCTGATGATCGTCGAGATCGGTGGGCGATATCGTTTCAGAGCATCGCCGGAATCGCCCGTACAACCAGTCGCAGATCCCGCATCTGGATATTCAGCAAGCGGTCGATATTGGGATGTTTGCCTGGATAAACCCGGGCATCCTCGGTGTGCTCCGCATAGAGCACCAGTCCCTCGGCCGAAGCCGCCGCATTGATTTCGCCGTACTTCAGCGCCAAGTATTGATAGACGCGCAGGGAACCCTGACTGCCGGGACGATTCTCGATGGTCTCCACGCTTCCGTCGGGACCAACCAACTCGATGCGGGCCAGCGAGTCCGCGGCCGGCAGCGCCGCAAGGTTTTCCAGGAAACCCATCAGACCCGGTAAGCCGCGATGGTGAGAATCCTGGAAGTCATCTGCATGGCCTGCTTTACCGGACCGGGGAGTTCGGCTCCACCGTGGGCGATGGCGGTTTCCGCGTGCTTGATCTCGTCCGCCTTCATCTGTTCGACGATGGCCCGGCTCTTGGCATCCTGCTCGGGCAGGCTGGACAGGTGGCTGTCCAGATGCCCCTCCACCTGGCGTTCGGTTTCAGCGAGGAAGCCCAGGTTCCACTTGTCGCCCAAGGCGCCGGCCAGGGCGCCAAGCGTGAAGGAACCGGCATACCAAAGTGGATTCAGGAAGCTCTTGTGGCTCCCTAGTTCGTTAAGTCGCTTCTCGCACCAAGCCAGGTGCTCGGTTTCCTCGTCGGAGGCCTCGAGCAAGGCCTTGGCCGCCTCCGGGTTGCGCGCGGTGAGGGCCTGTCCCTGGTAAAGGGCCTGGGCGCACACCTCACCGCTATGATTGACGCGCATGAGGCCGGCCGCGTGGCGCTTCTCGGTTTCATTCATGTCCGCCTCGGGCACTTGGGCGTCCGGGTACTCGCGCCGGGAACCGGCTGTGGCAAAAACCGTGCGCAGAGCCTTGTCGATTTGCAGGATGAAGGCATCCGGGCCGGGCAGTTTGGTGAAATTGGGAAACATGGAAATTCCTTTGGAAAGACGCGAGCCGATTATAACGACCCGCCGCTCAGTTCCCCTCCCCTTCCGGGAGAGGGCCGGGGAGAGGGAACCCGGCATGGAACAACGCCGTCGTCGATAATGCACACACGATTGCCACACCCATGACCACCAACCTCACCATGACCGCTCCCGACATCGCCTACGCCGCCACAGTGCTTCTTGTGGCCTATTTCGTGCGTGGCATTTCCGGATTTGGCTCCGGCCTCATCGCGGTGCCTTTGCTGGCCCTGCGCTTCCCCCTGCCCCAGGTGGTACCTTTCATGCTGATCGCGGATTTCGCCGCTTCGGGGCTGGTCGGCGGCCTCCACTTCAAGCATGTAAATTGGCCGGAAATCCGCCGACTGCTACCGGCCACCCTGGTGGGCGTAGTGATCGGCACCGGCCTACTGGTTTCCCTGCCCCCCAGCGTCCTGCTCACGGTGCTGGGGACCTTCATCCTGATTTTCGCCGTGCGCGGCCTGCTGGTGAAAGCCGGCCCCTACTCCCCCGCCTCACCCCACTGGGCCTATCCGACCGCCCTCACCGGCGGTGCGGTGAGTGGCCTGTTCGGCACCGGTGGACCGCCCTATGTGATCTATCTGAGCCACCGCATCCAGGACAAGTCCGCCCTGCGCGCCACCCTGTCCGGCCTGTTTTTCCTGGAAGGGTTGATCCGCATCCTGACCTTCCTGGCGGCGGGTTTGCTGTGGGAGAGCCAGACCTGGCTCAACAGCCTGATGGCCGCGCCGATCATCATCGCGGCCCTCTATGCTGGCAGCCACGTCCATACCCGACTCAGCGACCAGCAGATGCTCCGGACGGTGAATCTGTTGTTGCTGGTCAGTGCGGCGGCAGTGCTGGCAAAAGCGTGGCCGGATTGATAGAGAAATCGCTTGTCGAGACTGGCGGAATTAGCGCACTCCTGCTGAAACGTTGACGTCCGCGCATCCGAACCAGACGCATAATATGCATAACGCATTGATCCAAATGGAAATTCTACTGGTGTATTTTTTGCTTTATTCCAGCCCGCCAAGAGGGCTGGAATTACACAAGACATCACTTTCAATGTAACCAATGAAAATCATCTTCTCGATTCTAGCCAAGCTGACCCGGGTTCTTAAGGTGAGCCGTCAATCGGCGCCTTTCACCAGGCCAACGAGGTTGGCCAATACCTCAGCCAAATCCAAGGACGAGGTAGACGACTGTCCCTACCAACCGGTCGCCTATGAAATCAAGGTTGAGGAAATTGACCAGGTGGAATTCGTTCAGGAATGGGGCCGAACGATTGTCCATGAGGCTTTATCTCATGCGACAAAGGATGTCGAAGAGGTTCCTGTGATCGACCGGCGACTTCCCCATTTCGATCGTCGCCAACCTCATCACGACAGGCGCGCAGATGAGGGCACTCAGGGTAAAGAGCCCTTGAAGGGACATACGCCAGCGACGAAAATCGATCATCGGCTGCCACATTATGACCGGCGCCACCCTGATCACGACAGACGCGCCGGTGCTGGCCATGACAGGCGTGTCCATGCATTGGAAGCCAACCCGGCCACGGGGGTGGAGCGACGGCAATCGCATCACGATCGGCGGCATCCTGACCACGACAGACGAACAGGTCGTGGTCTAAACAGGCGCAACCACAATCCGTAGTCGAAACACCACAATGAAAAAAGCCGCCCGAGGGCGGCTTTTTTCCGGCGACGCGAAGGCTCAGGCCTTGTTGGCGCGCTTGTGGTGATCCAACTTTTCCTTGATGCGGGCGGACTTGCCGGAGCGCTGGCGCAGGTAGTAAAGCTTGGCGCGGCGCACATCGCCGCGGCGCTTCACTTCCACGGAGGCCAACAGGGGGGAGTATGTCTGGAAGGTCCGCTCCACGCCTTCGCCAGCGGAAATCTTGCGCACGGTGAAGGCGGAGTTGAGGCCGCGGTTACGCTTGTCGATGACCACGCCTTCGTAAGCCTGGAGACGCTCACGGTTGCCTTCCTTGACCTTCACCTGCACCACGACGGTGTCACCGGGGGAGAACTCGGGGAGGGACTTGCCGACCGAGAGGCGGGCAATTTCTTCGTTTTCCAACTGTTCAATCAGGTTCATCTTCGTTCCTTGCACGAATGTGGACGGTAGAGGTGGCCCGGATCAAATCCAGGTTACATGCCGCCGTTTCTACATGGCCCGGATCGCTCCGGACCGCTCACTTCACTTCGTTCTGCCCCCGAGCAAGCTCGTCGAGCAACTCCAACTCCAGCGGGCTCAAGACCCGATGGTCCAGCAAATCCGGCCGCCGCGCGCGGGTCCGGCCCAGCGACTGCTTCAAGCGCCAGCGCGCCACGTCGGCGTGGTTGCCACCGCGCAGCGCAGCAGGCACGTTCAGGCCCAACCAGGCCTCCGGCCGCGTGTAGTGCGGGCAATCCAGCAGACCGTCGGCGAAGGAATCCTCCTTGGCCGAATCCGCGTGCCCCAGGGCACCCGGCATCTGCCGAATGACCGCATCCAGCAGCACCATGGCCGGCAATTCCCCACCGGACAGCACGAAGTCGCCGATGGAAATTTCCTCCAGGCGGTGACGGGCGAAAACCCGCTCGTCGATGCCTTCATAACGTCCCGCCAGCAACACCAAGCCGTGTGCCAACGCCAATTCCACCACCAACTCCTGATCCAGCCGCCGCCCCTGGGGCGACAGGTAAATCATGCGCGGTGTCTCGACCCCTTCCCGGCGCAGGGCGGTTCTCGCCGCCGTCAGCGCCAGATCCAGCGGCTCCGCCAGCATCACCATGCCGGGACCGCCGCCGAAGGGCCGGTCATCCACCGTGCGGTAGTTGTCCTGGGTGAAATCCCGGGGGTCCCAGAATCTCACCCTGCACAACTGCCGGCTGATCGCCCGTCCACTCACCCCGAATCCGGTGATGGCGGAGAACATCTCCGGAAACAACGTGACGACGTGGTAGCTGGGCACCATCTCAACCGTGACTCCGGTTGTCACCCAATCCGACGTCAGTCGGCCACATCCCAGTCCAGTCCCCAATCCACCACGATCTTTCCTGCGGCCACATCGACGCAATCGATGTAGGCCTCGACGAAGGGGATGAGGCGTAGTCGCTCACCCTGAACCTGGAGCACATCGTGGGCGCCGGTTTCCAGCAAACCCACGACGCGCCCAAGGGACTCGCCCTGAATGTTCAACACTTCCAGACCGACCAGTTCGTCCCAGTAGTACTCACCCTCGTCCGCCTCGGGCATCTCTTCCCGAAGCACAGCCACTTCCATACCCTGGAGGGCCTCTGAGGCATCTCGATCATCGACGCCATCCAGGCTGGCCAGCAGAAACTGGCCGTGCACCTTGCCGTCCAGCAGGCGGTACTCCCGCCAATTTCCGTTCTTACCAAGACGCCAGACTGGGTAGTCCAGCAGCCCGTCCAGGTCTTCGGTGAAGGTCTGGAGTTTGATCCAGCCCTTGATCGCGTAGGGGGCGGCCACGCGCCCCATCACCACGTAATCCTCAGGCTGCGGGAGCTGCTGCGCCACGCACGATCCGGGCCACGGTGTCGGAGATCTGGGCGCCTACGCCTTGCCAGTAGGCCAGACGGCCCTGGTCGATACGCAGGGTTTCGGCGCTACCGGAAGCCACGGGGTTGTAGAAGCCGAGGCGCTCAATGAAGCGGCCGTCGCGACGATTGCGGGAATCGGCCACGACGATGTTGAAGAAGGGGCGCTTCTTGGAGCCGCCGCGGGCAAGACGAATGGTTACCATGCTGAATTTATCCTCTGAACCTGTCGCCGGCCGGTACGGTCGGCAAATCCGGAAAAGCCGCGCATTTTACAGGAGCCCGGCAGCTAATCCAAGTGTTTGTTTTATCGAAGAATGGGTGCCACCTTAATCCCGAAAGTTCTGGAACTGCACGGGAAAGTCGGTGATGGACTTCTTCACCAAGGCGATGACCTCCTGCAAGGTGTCCCGCTTGGCACCAGAAATCCGCACCGCCTCGCCCTGGATGCTGGCGGTGACCTTGAGCTTGGAATCCTTGACCAGCTTGACGATCTTCTTCGATTGTTCGGTCTCGATGCCGTTTTTGACCTTGATCTCGCGCTTGGCCTTGTTGCCGGACACCTTTTCGCTCTTCTCGGCAATGTCCAGGCAACGGGTGTCGATGCCGCGCTTGACCAGCTTGCCGTTCAGCACCTCCTGCACCTGGTCCAGTTTGAAATCGTCGTCGGCGTAGACCGTCAGCACGAATTCGGCCTGTTCGACGCGGGCATCGGAGCCCTTGAAATCGAAACGGTTGGCGACTTCCTTGTTGGTCTGATCCACAGCGTTGCGGATTTCCTGCTTGTCCACTTCGGACACGATATCGAATGACGGCATGACATCACCCCGGGGTTGCAAAGAGGGCGGATTATAGGGGCTCCAATCGATTAAAATCGCCCCATTACCCACCGTTCAATCAAGAGAAACCCCATGGCTCGTGTCACCGTCGACGACTGCATCAAGCACATCCCCAACCGCTTTGAAATGACCCTGGCTGCTGCCTACCGCGCGCGCCAGATCTCCACCGGCTCCACCCCCAAGGTGGAAGCGGACAAGGACAAACCCGCCGTGCTCGCCCTGCGCGAAATCGCCGAAGGCCTGACCGGCCTGGAAGTCCTCAAGAAGGCTTCCGCCTGAGTCTTCGCGTATAGAGCAGCCAAGTGGAGCCTCCCGCGCCTCTTCCACTGCTGCCCGAGGCCCTCGCCTACCTCAAGCCCGTCGATTTCGAAGCCTTCGAGCGCGCCTACCGTTTCTCGGCGCGCGCCCACGAAGGCCAGTTCCGCAAGGGGGGGGCCCCCTACATTACCCATCCGCTGGCCGTCGCTGAGATTCTGGCGGGCTGGCATCTGGATGCCCAGACCCTGATTGCGGCCCTCCTCCACGACGTCGTCGAGGATACGGGTATCAGTTCGGAGAACATCGCTCTGGAGTTTGGCAAGCCGGTCGCCATTCTGGTGGACGGAGTGACCAAACTCGACAAGATCCACTTCGAGAACAAGGCCGAGGCCCAGGCCGAGAATTTCCGCAAGATGCTGCTGGCCATGGCGCGGGACGTTCGCGTCATCCTCATCAAACTGGCGGACCGACTGCACAACATGCGCACACTGGAAGTGATGCAGCCGGAAAAAATCCACCGCATCGCCCAGGAAACCCTGGAAATCTACGCCCCGATCGCCAACCGTCTGGGCCTGAACAAGGTTTACCAGGAACTGGAGGACATCGCCTTCCTGCACCTGCACCCCAATCGCTTCAAGGTCATCGAGAAGGCGGTAAAGTCGGCCCGAGGCAACCGCAGAGAGGTGGTGGACAAGATCAAGTCCGCCATTGAGACGAAGTTGCTGGAATGCAAAATCCTGGCCCAGGTACGCGGACGGGAAAAACACCTGTTCAGCATCTACCGCAAGATGCAGGAAAAGCATCTGGCCTTTTCCGAGGTGTTCGACATCTACGGCTTCCGCATCATCGTCGAGGATGCACGCGACTGCTACCTGGCCCTGGGCGCCCTGCATGCGCTCTTCAAGCCGATTCCCGGAAAGTTCAAGGATTACATCGCCATTCCCAAGCCAAACGGCTACCAATCGCTGCACACCACCTTGTTCGGCCCTTTCGGCGCGCCGCTTGAAGTCCAGATACGCACCCAGGAGATGAATCGGGTGGCGGAGGCCGGCGTGGCCTCCCATTGGCTCTACAAGACCGGGGAAACCTCCCTGTCCGAGGTCCAGAAGAAAACCCACCACTGGATGCAGAGCCTGCTCGACATCCAGGCAGACAGCCGGGACTCGGCGGAATTTCTGGAACACATCAAGGTGGACCTGGTCCCCGACGAGGTCTATGTGTTCACGCCCAAGGGCCGCATCGTCGCCCTGCCCCGGGGCGCCACGGCGGTGGACTTCGCCTATAACGTGCACTCGGACGTGGGCGACCATTGCGTCGGCACCAAGATCAACGGCGAGTTCATGCCCCTGTCCACGCCCCTGAAGAACGGCGACCGGGTGGAGATCCTCACCTCCGAGTCCGCCCGCCCCAACCCGGCCTGGGCCCACTTCGCCATTACCGGCAAGGCACGGGCCCATATCCGCAGCGCTCTCAAGAAAACCCATCGGCACGAATCCGTGCACCTGGGCGAACAACTTCTGGAACAGGCAATTCGTGCGCTGGGTGGCGAACCGGTGAACGATGCCCAGTGGGAACGCTTCCAGAAAGATGGCGGGCGCAGCCGCGATGACACGCTGGCGGAGGTCGGCCTGGGCAAGAAACTGGCCTTCGTGGTCGCGCGCCAGTTGCTCGCCAAGGACAACGAAGCGTTTCCGCGCAAGACCGCCGGCCCCATGCTCATCCGTGGCGCCGAAGGCGTGGTGGTGCGTCTGGGCAAATGCTGCCGGCCCATCCCCGGCGATCCCATCATCGGCCAGATCAAGAAGGAACAGGGCCTCATCATCCACACCCACGATTGCAGCCAGGTACGCAACTACCGGGACGACCCGGAGAAATGGGTGGATGTGGCCTGGTCCGCCGAACTGGACAAGCTGTTCGAGGTCGGCATCAAGATCATCGTCGCCAACCAGCGCGGTGTGCTGGCCAAGGTGGCCGCCGCCATCGCCAACGAGGGCTCGGACATCGACAACGTGCACATGCAGGACGAGGCTGGCGCCTACAGCAGCCTCTACTTCACGGTCAGCGTGCAGAACCGCCTGCATCTGGCCCGTCTGATGCGCGCCCTGCGCGGTGTGCCGGAAGTCGTGCGCCTGCAGCGCCTGAAGGGCCGCGAGGACCGGGGCGTCAACGTCGTCTGAAGCCCCCCGGAGTTTGCTTCCGGCCTTAGCCCAACCAGGCCCGCATACAGGCCAGATCCACCATCCCCTGTTCGCCCTCGCCGGCCCGATCCAGACGGCGGAATGGCGCATCGGGCTCCCCCAGATCGGACAGCACGGCCAGCGCCCCGGTGAAATCGTGGTCCAGGGTGTAATCGTTGACCGTGACGATGGTGCACAGCCCCGCCCCCCTGGATGCCCGGATGCCATTCTCGGAATCCTCGAAGGCCAGGCATTCGGCCGCGGACAAGCCCAACTGTTCCATGGCCCGGACGTAGATATCCGGTGCGGGCTTCTTGGCGGGGACGATGTCACCGGCGGCGATCACCGCGAACCAGTCCGCCCCGTCCTGGGCCAGGCTGTGGCGCAGCAGGGCGGTGACGTTTTCCGGCGTGGTGGTGGTGGCCACCGCCAGAGTCAGGCCCGCCTGCCGCGCCTCTTCCAGCAGGCGCTTCACGCCGGGCCGCAGCGGAATGCCGCCCTCGGCCAGCATGCGGGTGTAATGCCGGGTCTTGGCCTTGTGCAGTTCAGCCACCAGGTCATCGAAACCGGCGGGCTTCGCATAATCCGGCCGGAACCGTTCCACGTAGTACTTCATGCGTTCCTTGCCGCCGGTGACGGCCAGCAGTTCGCCATACAGGGGAACGTCCCAGTCCCAGTCCAGACCGTATTCCCGGAACGCGGCATTGAAGGCGGGCCGATGGCCGTCCCGCTCGGTATCGGCCAGGGTTCCGTCCACATCGAAAATCAGTGCCTTCAGCATGCTGGCTCCCGCATGTCATCTCCTGTTTGAGAGAATATTTTCAATTGGTTAGGCGCGGGTACAATGCGCCTCCTTGTTTGCATCAACCGGGTCCGCCATGGACGCTACAGCCCAGCAAAATTCCGAATTCGACAATCTGTTCGACGGCACCCTTTACAGCCTGCTGTCCTGGAAGCAACTCACCGTTTTCTGGGACCGTTTGGACCCTGGCGCCGGCTGGTTTCTCTACGCAGTGGGCGAAGACCGCCCGGAAACGCCCGCCGACTCGGAGCACGTAACCACCTTTGTGCGCGAGATAGACGTGCTGCTCAGGAAAGAGCACCACGAGGACTATTGCGGCATTGTCTACGCGGACAACCTGGACAATCCGCGCCTCATCAAAATTTATGACCCCAATCATTTGGGAACGTCCTGCGGTTCCAGCAAGAACCGCATCCTGCCGGGCTGGGTCATGTCCCTCATGCCTCCCTCCGATCTGGAGACGCCCCATTTCGTGCCGCAGAACCGCAAACGCTGGTGGCAGGGCTTTCTGGACATGATCGGCGCCAGCTAACCAATTTCAACACCAGTAACCGATACAAGAAAAAAGCGGCCCGCGGGCCGCTTTTTTCTTCCTGATCCGCCTTTATTCAGCAGCCGGCTGCTCGACGACAGGAGCGGGAGCCGGGGCCGGAGCCTCGATCAGGGCCTTCATGGACAAGCGCATGCGCCCCTTCTCGTCGGTCTCCAGCACCTTCACCTGAATCGCCTGGCCTTCCTTGAGGAAGTCGGTGACGGCGTTCACGCGCTGGTGGGCGATCTGGGAGATATGCAGCAGACCATCCTTGCCCGGCAACACGTTGACGATGGCGCCGAAGTCGAGAATCTTCAGCACGGTGCCGTCGTAAGTCTTGCCCACTTCCACTTCGGCGGTGATGTCCTCGATACGCTTCTTGGCCAGGGCGCCGGCTTCGGTGCTGGTGCAGGCGATCTTGATGGTGCCGTCCTCGGTGATGTCGATCTGGGTACCGGTTTCCTCGGTCAGCGCGCGGATG
>SXGU01100665.1_pt1 | contig 17612 bp, 14 predicted proteins | sample 3174531 | NCBI WGS metagenome assembly SXGU01 (sample SAMN11356863, study PRJNA531348) | freshwater metagenome | isolation source: freshwater sample F1-140 | place: China: Fuxian Lake, Yuxi | collected 2017-12-25 | reverse complement strand
GGCGGGGACGGTGATGACGGCGCGGGTGAGGGCTTCGCCGAGGTCGGCTTCGGCGGCGCGTTTCAACTTCTTCAGCACCTCGGCAGAGACTTCCTCCGGTGTGAAGTCGCGCCCGTGAATCGGAATCGTCACCGGCCCCGCGCCCTCGCCGCGCACGGGATAGGTCACGAGCATCTCCTCGCGCGCGATGTCCGCACCGCGTCGGCCCATGAAGCGCTTCACCGAGTAAACGGTCTCGGCGGGCTTGAGGACTCGCACGCGGTTGGCGGGGTGGCCGACAATTGGCTCGGCATCCACCGCCGGGAAATGCACGACTGAGGGCGTGAGGCGCTGACCGTCGGCGTCGGCGATGACGTAGGGGATGCTGGAGTCCACGGTCGCGACGAGCGAGTTGGTGGTGCCGAGGTCAATACCGACGATCTTGCTCATGAGGCGGGGGATATTTTAGCCACAGATGGAAAACAGATTGAGCACAGATGGGGAGTCGCTTCAGCGGGCATGCCGACTGACAGCAGCGCGTCTTGTCTGTGTTTCATCTGTGTTCATCTGAGGCCAAGCATCCGACTACTTCGGCTTTGCATTTTGCTCGCTGATGTTGGCTTCCTGTCGCGTGAGTGCGAGGAAGGAGTGTTCCAGCACGCCGTCGGAGCCGCTCTGCTTTCGCAGCTCGTCGCTCGTGCCGACGGCGACGAACTTGCCTTGGTGGATGATGCCGATGCGGTCGGCCATCTCCACGGCGACGCTGAGCTGGTGCGTGGAGAGGAAGACGGTCATGCCGGTGCGCGAGCGCTCCTTGAGTATGTCCTTCACCACTCGCGCGTGGTGCGGGTCGAGGCCGACCATTGGCTCATCAATGACGAAGACCTCCGGGTCGTGCAGGAGCGCGGCGGCGATGGCGACGCGCTGGCGCGTGCCGTGGGAAAGACCTTCGATGGGCTTGCGCAAATAGTCTTCGAGGTTGAAGCGCGGGATCAGCACGCGGGATGCGGCCTCGATGCGGTCGTCGGCCATCTTGAAGAGCTGGCCGATGAAGCGGAAGAACTCCCACGGGGTGAGCTTCTCGTAGAGGAAGGGGAAGTCCGGCACGTAGGCGAGGCGGCGGCGGACTTCGAGCGGCGCGGCCTGCACATCGTATCCGGCCACGCGGACGGAGCCGGCGGTGGGTTTGATCAGGCCGGTGATCATCTTGATGGTCGTGGTCTTGCCGGCGGCGTTCGGCCCGAGCACGGCGAAGAACTCGCCGCGATTGACTGTGAGCGTGACGTCGTTGACAGCGGTGAGGTCGCCGAAACGCTTGGTGAGATTGAGGAGTTCGATCATGCGGAGAGGCGAGATGCTAGATGCTCGATTCTGGATGCTGGATGGCCGCTGTCGGTCGAATGCACGCGGGCGAGCGAAGCCGATCGGGCATCCAGCAACGAGCAACCAGTATCCAGCATCGCGTTTTCACAGCAGCAGCATCCGGGTGTTCTGGAGCACGATGTCGTTGGGCAGCTCGACGCGGAGGATTTCGCCAACGCGGCTGACGTAGATGGTCGCCTGATGCTTCTCCAGCAGGCGCGTCTGGAGGCGATAGCAGCGCAGCTTCGCGCTGCCGATCTTGAGCCAGTCTTGCCGCGAGTCCCACTGGAGGCCGAGGGAAAGTTTTTGCAGCGCGGGCAACGCGGCAAGCTCCGGCGACGCGCCAGCCTCACTCAAACCGCCGAGCAATCCTCCCGTGAGCAGGCCGAGCGGAATCGGCCGGGCCACCGCCTGCAACAACGCCTTCGGGTCGCGGAGTTGGGCGAAGGTGATGGTGCGCTGCGTGGTGTCGTCGCCCTGCCGGTAGGTGACAGACAGCGTCTCGTTGGTGGCGGAAGCGAGGATGTCGAGGCTCATCGGGCGCTGGGCAAACTGCACGTTGAAGTTCTGCCACTGGTGGTTCGTGGTGAACGTCGTGTTCATCGTGAAACGCAGGCGCTTGAGTGACTCGCCGAGGTCAAGCCGGCCATCAAGGATGTCAATCGTGTAGCCGCCGACCTTACGCACCATGCCTTCCTGCAAGTTGTCATCCACTGCTGGCGCGTTCGTGGTGGCGGTTTCGCCCGCGTTGGCGGCCCAGCGGAGGTGACCAATCTTTTTCTTGCCCTGAAAGATTTCCAGGTCGGAGTCGTCGGGCGCGCGGAGAATGCGCTCCCAGACGATGGCTAGTGGGACGGTCGTGCCCGCGCCTTGCGGGCGGAACTCGGAGCGCCAGAGCAGCACGTTCATCGTGATGAAGAACGCGGTGATGGCGAGGAAGGCGAGGCGGCGAAAGATCACGGTCGAGAGACGAGGGTCGGAAACTTCGAGGGTGCTCATTCGGGCCTCGACTCTCGACACTCGTCTCTCGGCTTGAAACTTCACGGGGCGGGGATGCTGACCGCCTGGCCGATCTTCATGCGCTTCGGGTCCAGGTTGGGATTCGCGGCGAGCAAGGCTTCGAGCTTCACGCCGTATTGCCTGGCGATGGTCTCGGGGATGTCGCCCTTCTTGACGGCGTGCGTGCGCGTGGAAGGTGCGGACGCCTTCGCGGGCTTCGTGGCGGGAGCTTCTGGAATTCTGGCTGAGACCGGCATCAATGGCGGAGCTGACGTGGGCGGCGCGGCGGTCTTTTTCGCAGGCACCATGGCGGCGAGCGCCGTCGCAGCGGCAGGAGCAGCGGGCGCAGGCGCCACGCCACGCGCGGTGGCTTGCGAACTGAGAACTTCAACATGACGGCGGAGCTGGTTGTTCTCCAAGCCGAGGCGTTCAACCTCGGTCTTGAGCTTGTCCATTTCCTTCTGCACGGAGGGCGCGTTGGGTGCGATGAGGAAGAGCTTGGCCAGCTCCATTTTGCAGTTGTTCACGCGCTGGCGGACGATCTCGGCGCGGTCGGAAGTGGGGCGCAGCTTGAGGAAGCGCTCGAAGTGGAAGATGGCGGTGGCGGGGTCGTTGAGCGGCTGCTCGAAGAGCAGGCCCAGCTCGAAGTGCGCGGAGGCGGAGCGTGAGTTCGCCTCAAGCGCACGCTCGAAGGCCTCCGCCGCGCCCCGGTTGTCGAGCTGCTTGCGCAACTCCTGGCCGCGCAGGAAATGCGGCTCGCGCAGCTCGTCCTGCGTGCCGTCCCGCGTCGGGATGCAGCCCGCCGCGCAGAAGCACAGCAGGAGCAGGGCAGGCATGGGGCGTCGGCACGCCGGAAAAATCATGGCGCGCAGCGTAGCGGAAAGTGTTCGGGGCGCAATCATCGGTTGGGCAAAGCGGACGCCGCCTCTGCTCCTGCTCATGATCCTACCCTCCCTCAAAAGCTCTGCGTCCGTCCCGCCTCTGCGGTGCCAGCTCAGGGAAGAACACCGCAGCAACGGACAGGCGCAGAGAGGCCTCCTCACTCCGGCGGTGTCTGAAACGGATTGCTGCTCGCGGCGGGCCGAGGCGGGGAAGATTCCTGCTTCGCTGCGGCAGGCTCCGGCGTGAACGGATTGGCTCCTGTCGCCAGCACATCGTCGCCTTTCCTCGGCAGGCAGAACGGAGCGCCCAGCACATAGACCCACGCGAAGACGAAGTGCAGGCCGAATGCAAAGCCGAGGCCGACGAGCGGCAACTGCCCCGTGACGTAGAGGAGAATCGCGCCGCCCATCCACACTGCGCCGGGCAGCAGCGACGCCGCCGCGATGCGCCAGCTCTTGCCGAGTGACGCGGTGCGGCCTGCGAACGACGCCAGCACGCGCACGGGCAGGGCGTAGAGCGTCGCCAGCGCGAGCCAGCTTGCGAAGAGGAACAGCACGGTCGCGAACGCGCCGCCGAAGAGGAACGCGGGCCGCCACGCATTCCACCACGGGTCGAGCGACTGCCGGTTCAACTCGATCTGGATGCCGCCCGGATATGGCAGGGACGTGTAGCCGAGCAGCGACGCGAGCTTCATGCGATCCCGGGTGAACTCGATCTGCAAGTCCGCGATCTGGCCGGTGGTGTCGCTCGCCTCCATGTCCACGACGAGGCCGAGGAAACGGTTCTCCGCGAGCACGACCGCCTCGCCTCTCGGCCACGCGAGCTGCGCGTTGCGCACCGCGCCGAAGTCGCTCAGTCCTTGCACCGCCCTGGTCACGACAGGAAACCAGCACCGGCTCAGAAGCACGACGACGGCGATGGCGACGAAGACGGCGACGATGGATTGCAGGAGCAGGAGGCGCATCCAGCGCGCGCGCGCGAAGCTGGCGACGCCGCCGAAGGTCAGCGGCTGCCAGACGGGGAGTTTGGGCGGTTCACTCAAAGCTGCCCGATGAAACCACGTGGCCACACGCGCGGGCAATGGAAGTTCAAGTCGCCGGCACGGCGTCACGCCCCCTGCGGCTCGGCGGGGGCCGGCTGCCCCGGCTGCGCCTGCGGCGGGGCCACGATGATGGGCAGCGGGAAGCGCAGTTTCATCACGTCGTCCACCAGCACCTCGACGAAGTAGATGCCGCCGGCGGTGATTTCGAGCTGGGCGAAGACGGAGAGGTTGGTCGCGTTGTGCGCCGGGTCTTGCAGCGCGAACTTCACCTTCGCCTCGCGGATGAGCGTCGTCTGGTCCGGCGCGATGAGGCGCACGCTTTCGGTGAAGCTGCCGACTCCGGCGCACCAGCGGGTGAAGACGCAGAGTCGGTGGGCGGTGATGGGCACCTGCGGCACGCGCAGAAACGCGGTGACGCCGAGCAGAATGAAGTTACCGGTCACTTCCTGGCGCACGTCTTCGCAGACAAGGGCGCACTGGAGGTCGGGGAGGATGCGGGTGACGTTCATGGGGAAGTGTTCAGTGTTCAGTAATCAGTTTTCAGTGGGGAAGTCCTGAAGGGAAGGCGTGGTTTGGTGACTGAATGCTGAACACTGCCTACTGGTTCGCGGCCTCCGCCGCGCGCACGGTGTTCTGCATCAGCATCGCAATGGTCATCGGGCCGACGCCGCCGGGGTTTGGCGTGATGCGTCCGGCAATGGGCTGGATGGCGGCGAAGTCCACGTCGCCAACGAGGCGCGAGCCGTTCTTCGCGGTCGGGTCGGCGATGCGGTTCACGCCCACGTCCATCACCACGGCTCCGGGGCGGACCATGTCGACCTTCACGAAATGCGCGACGCCCAGCGCGGCGACGATGATGTCCGCGCGACGGCAATGCGCGGCCACGTCGCGCGTGCGCGAGTGGCAGAGCGTGACGGTGGCGTCGGCGTGCTTCGCCTTCTGGCAGAGAATGGCGGTCATCGGCTTGCCGACGATGTTGCCGCGCCCGAGGACGACGACTTCCGCACCGGCGATCTTGACGCCGCTGCGAATGAGGAGTTCGTGAACGCCCGCCGGCGTGCAGGGGATGAAGCCCGTCGTGTCGCCGAGCATGAGTTTGCCCACGTTGACGGGATGGAAGCCGTCCACGTCCTTCGCGGGCGAGACGGCGGAGAAGATGGTGGCCTGGTCAATGTGCGCGGGCAGCGGGGCTTGGACGAGGATGCCGTGAACGCTGGCGTCCGCGTTGAGCTTCGCGATGAGCGCGAGCAGCTCTGCCTGAGTGGTGGCTTCTGGGAGAACGGCGGTCGTGGACTTGATGCCCAGCCGCTCGCTGGTCTTCTCCTTCATCCCCACATACACGCGCGACGCGGGATCCTCGCCGACGCGCACGAAGGCGAGGCCGGCTTGCACGCCGCGCACCTTGAGCACCGCGATGCGCTGGGCGGTCTCGGCGTGGATTTGCTCGGCGATGGCGCGGCCGTCAATGAGGTTGGTCATCGGGAAGGAAAATGACCAAGGCCCAATGTCCAATGACCAATCAATGACCAATGACCAATGGAGAGCGAGGCCGCCTGGTCATTGGGCATTTGTCGTTAGGCATTCTTTGGGCATTGGGAATTGATCATTGGACATTTCACTCATCCACAGTCCTGAGCGTCTCGATCCTCAGCACCGGCGTTTGCGGCCAGCGCACGTCGAGCGCCTCTTCGCCGGTGACGACAATGGTGCGGCCCTTGAGCGTGGACCACGGGACGTTGGTGGAGTTGCTCCAGAGGTAGTTGATCACACGGCCGGACTCGGCGTCCTGCAACGCCCAGTCGCTGGGCGTCTGGATGTTCCACGAGCGGGCGACGACGCCCTCGCGCGTGACGACGCGCACCGGCAGCGGGCCTTCGTCAACCGCCAGCTTGCCGGTCGCGGTCGCGGGCTTGGCCTTCTCTGCGGCGGGCTTGCGGGAGAACAAGCCCTTGAACCACGCACCGACGCCGCGTGGCTGCGGCTCCGGTTCGATCTTGTAGCGGCCGGTGGACGCATAGGGTTCCACGGGTGGCGGAACATTCTCGGTCAACGCGGCGGGCGGCGGGACTTTCACCGGCTCGGGCTTCGGCTCCGTGACAGCGGCGACGGCAGGAGGCGTGGGAGCCAGCACGGCAGGCGGCGGAGCGACGGGCGGCGGCTTCACGGCCACGGCGACTCCCGGCGGCAGCGCAACCGGCGCGGGGACGATGGGCTTGACCTCGACAGGCTCGAGCGTCGGCCTCGTGTCGGGCGCGGTGATGGGCGGGCCTTTCGGAGTGGCCTTGGTCATCTGCTTGCCGGATTTGTCGGCGGCCTTGCTGGGAGCTTTCGGCGCGGACTTGTTCGCGAGCTGTCCGACGGAGGCGGGCGGCGCGGGCGCGGCAGCGTTGCGGATGACGAGGTCAGCGGCTATGTAGGCGAAGGTGCTGGTGGGCGCCTCGATTTCCAACCAGTCGCCGTTGCGGCGGAGTTCCTTCACCGTCGCGCCCTTCGGCACGCGGCCGATGACGCTGAAGTTCTCGCCGGGGCCGGAGCGGATGTTCAGGCGGGGGACGGCGACGGCACCGTTCGTGATGAATTGTGTGTTGACCCAGACCGGAGTGTTCGATGGCAGCGCGATGCGCAGCCACTTGGCGGGTTCGTCCTTGCCGGGCTTGGGATGGACGATCTCCTCAAGCACGGTGATTTTCTCACCCTGCTTGAGCTGGGTGACGATCTCACTGCCCGTGGTGGGCTGGCCGCGGACGTTGATGCGCGCGGCCTTGACGACCGCCTCATCCGCAGCGAACGCGCCCGCGACGCTGAGGCACAGCGCGGCGGCCAGAGGGAAATTGCATTTCATAGTCCGGCCAGTAGAGCTTTTCCCCGCCCTCCCTGTCAACGCCGCGCGCGGCGAAAGGAGGCACATGGGAATCCCAAAAAGAAGTCACCCGTCCGTCACCAATCAACACTTGCCCGCCCGAAACCCGCTGACTACGGTTCGATCACACGAGTCAATAAATTGACCCGCAACCGCGCCCAACCAAACCTCGCAACCAACCCCATGAAAACGCCCGCAACCCACCGCAGCGGCCGCCAGCAGTTTGCCTTCACACTCATCGAACTGCTCGTCGTCATCGCCATCATCGCGATTCTTGCGGGCATGCTGTTGCCGGCGTTGGGCAAGGCGAAGGCGAAGGCACAACAAGCGAGTTGTCTCAACAACGCAAAACAGTGGGGACTCTCAATCCAAATTTATGCGGGTGATCATGACGACAGGATCCCGAGGGATGGGATGGGAGGCAACGGCCAATACGGCGCGACCGCAACTCCCGCACCGTCCGGGACACCGAACGACCCGGCAGCATGGTTCAACTTGCTCCCGATGCAGGGAATGAGCCAGAGACCCTTGTCCAGTTACTGGAGTGCGCCAGGCTCGACCGTGTTCTCGGCCAACCAGGCCAGCCTGCCGTTTCCGGGCAACACTGCGGGGAAAATCTGGCACTGCGGTGGTGCTAGGTTCAATGGAGCGGACGACGGCACTGTCAATTCGGGTGGGCGGTATGGCTTTTTTAGCTGGGCGTTCAACCTCGATCTCCGCCAGGCGGGCTCTGCGCCAGCCTACCCAGACATGCCGAGGCTGACACAGATCAATGCTCCGACTAGGACGGTGCTGATGTATGATACGACTTTCAGCCCTACCGCAGAGCCGACCTCACCTCCGGCACCCAACCCGTTCAACTCTGTCAACCCGGCAAACAGGTGGCGGAGTTTTGCCTCCCGGCACAACGGGGGAGGGAACGTCGCATTTGTAGGCGGGCACGCGGAGTATTATAAGAAACATGTGGCGACGAATGGTGGCAATTTCGGAGGAACGGCGTCGGTGAGTGAGCCGATTAACAGTGCTCCGCTGATCTGGAACCCGAGTTTCCGAAACGCAAACCCATAGGAGCGCCGCTAAGCGTTTCGCGGGAGGCGACAAGTCGGATGTGTTCCCGGACTAAGTATCCGTCCGTCATCCCAGCCAAGTAGTCGCACACCGCTCGCTCCCAGCCTTCCTTCTTCGCGCATTTGCGAGTCCAAGCATCAGTGTCGGCGGGGTGCTTGAGCAGGTGGTGGAACAGTTCCTCCAGCATTTTCGTCGCGCGGACGTGCGGTTCGTGGACGGCGTCGCTGAGGTAGAGGTTTTGGTAGAGGTATTTACGCAGCTCCAGATTTAGCTTCCGGCGCGCGTCGCTGTAGCGGATGAGCGGCTTCGGTTGGAGGCGCACTTCATCGGCTGATTTCACGCGGGTGGCGGCGATACGCGCCTCGCTCGTCTCCACCACGTCGCGCACGTGGTCGTCAATCAGGCAGCGGATGATGAAGTAGCGGCGGCATTCGTCGGGCAGCTCGCCGTGCTCGCGCTTCGTGCGGCGCGCGGCCCCGGCCCAGAGCTTCACGTCGCGGCGGAGCTTCGCTTCGGAGAGCAACCCAGCGTCGAGGCCATCGTCGAGGTCGTGGCTGTAGTAGGCGATCTCGTCGGCGAGGTTGGCCACTTGAGCTTCGAGGGAGGAGGACTTGGCGTCGAAGCCGGGGCGCTTGCTCGGATGGTCGTAAGCGGAGTAGTGCTTCACCAAGCCTTCGCGGACTTCCCACGAGAGATTCAGGCCGGGGAAACCAGGATACTTCTGCTCCAGTTCCTCAACGACGCGGAGGCTATGGCGGTTGTGCTCAAAGCCACCGTGCTGGCGCATGAGGCGGTCGAGCGTCTCCTCGCCCGTGTGGCCGAAGGGCGAGTGGCCGAGGTCGTGCGCGAGGGCGATGGCCTCGGTGAGGTCCTCGTTGAGCCGCAGCGCGCGCGCGATGTTCCGGGCGATGCCGGCGACTTCCATCGTGTGCGTGAGCCGGGTGCGGAGATGATCGCCGGTGCCGTTGAGGAAGACCTGCGTCTTGTATTCCAGCCTGCGGAAGGCGCGCGAGAGGATGATGCGGTCGCGGTCGCGCTGGTAATGCGTGCGCCACTCGGGCGGCGGCTCGGTGTGCTTGCGCCCGCGAGTGTCGGCGGAGAACTGGGCGAACGGCGCGAGGAACTGCCGCTCACGGGCTTCGAGTTCGGTGCGGGAGCAGGGCATGTAAAACGCGGAGCGCGGAAGGCGGAATTGGGCTGCCTCAGTTCGCCAACAACTCCTGCACCGCAATCCCCCGCAGCTCGAAAAGCCGGCGGATGGTGTCCTCGATGAGGTTGTTCGGGCAGCTCGCGCCAGCGGTGATGCCCACGGTGATGGTGCCGCCGGGCAGCCAGCTCGGCGTCGTCTCCTCGACGTGCGTGTGCTGGTTCCAGTGCCGGATGAGCGCTGAGGATTCCATCTTCGCGGCGTTCTTGATGAAGTAGGTGGGCAGCACCTGCTCGCCCATCTCGGCGAGATGCGAGGTGTTGGACGAGTTGTAGCCGCCCACGACCAGCAGCAGGTCGAGCTTGGTGTGAAGGAGCTTCTCCAGCGCATCCTGCCGGTCCTGCGTCGCGCCACAGATGGTGTCGAAGAAGCGGAAGTGTTCCTCAAGTTTCTCCGCGCCGTATTTCTTCTCCATCGCGGCCTTGAAGCGACGCTGCACCTCCTCGGTCTCGCCGCGCAGCATCGTCGTCTGGTTCGCCACGCCCACCGCCGTGAGGTGCAGGTCAGGGTCGAAGCCGGGTGAGTAGGCTCCCTTGAACTTCTCCAGAAACTCCACCTTGTCCCCGCCGCGCAGGATGTAATCGCAGACGTAGTCCGTCTCGCCGAGCGTGAAGACGACGAGGTAGTGGCCCGCGCCGTAGGCCGTCGCCTGCGAGGTCGTGGCCTTGGTTTCCTCGTGCTTGGCCTTGCCGTGGATGATGCTGGTGACGCTCTCCTTCGAGTATTGGCGGACGCGTTTCCACACGCTCATCACGTCGCCGCAAGTGGTGTCCACGAGCAGGCAGCCCTTTTCCTCCAGCTTGCGCCGCGTGGCCACCTCGGTGCCGAAGGCCGGAATGATGACCACGTCTTCGCGCTGCAACACGGCGAGCTCCACATCCGTCGGCTTGTTGGCGAGCATGCGAATGCCGAGGTTGCGAATCTGGTCGTTGACCTCGGGGTTGTGGATGATTTCGCCGAGCAGGTAGATGGGCTTCTCCGGTGGGAAGGAGCGCCGCGCCGCGTAGGCGAGGTCAATGGCGCGCTCGACGCCGTAGCAAAAACCGAACTCCTTCGCGAGTTTGATGGTCAGGCCGGGAGCGGAAAGCTGGTTGCCGTTGGCGCGGATGCGCTCGACCAGCGTGCTGCGGTAGTGCGATTCCACCTGGGCCTGCACGGCCGACATGATCTCGGGACGGCGGAGGTTGATTTTCTGCGGAGGCGCGGGCGGCGCAATCGTTGACATGACGAGGCTAGTCTAGCGCGAGGCGGGGGGAGGTCGAGCGTTGGTTTTGGAAAGGCCTCACGCAAAGGGCGCGAAGGACGCAAAGGCTGGCGAGGCAAATCCCCTTCGCGGCCTTTGCGTGAGACACAGGAAATCCTCTTTCGCCACGCGGAACGCCTTTGCTACCGTCCCGCCCGCATCGAATGAGCAATCCAGACGCCTCCGCCCCGCCCGCCGTCGCCCCGAGCGACTTCATCCGCGACCTCGTCGCGCAACACGTCGCCGAGGGACGCCACCCGCGCATCCACACGCGCTTTCCGCCCGAGCCGAACGGCTACTTGCACATCGGCCACGCCAAAAGCATCTGCTTGAACTTCGGCATCGCCCGCGAGTTCGGTGGCATCTGCAACCTCCGCATGGACGACACAAATCCAGCGAAGGAAGAAGCCGAGTATGTCGAGAGCATCCAGGCCGACGTGAACTGGCTCCTCGCTGGCTGGGCCGATGACAAGCTGGGCTTGAAGCCCAAAGGCGCAACTCCGGCGGCGCAGACCGTGAATGGCAAATCGGACTGCCACCTCGCGCCGGTCCTCAAATCCGAAATCCGAAATCCGAAATCCGAAATCCTCGAACCCTTCTACGCCTCCGACTACTTCCCCCAAATCCACGCCTACGCCCTCACGCTCATCGAAAAGGACAAGGCCTTCGTCTGCGACCTCGCACCCGACGACACCGACGAATACCGGCGCACCGCGAAGGAATCTCCGTTCCGCGACCGCTCCATCGCCGAGAACCTCGACCTCTTCGCCCGCATGAAGGCCGGCGAGTTCCCCGACGGCACGCGCGTGCTGCGCGCGAAGATTGACGTGGCCGCGCCGAACATCTGGCTGCGCGACCCGCTCCTCTATCGCATCCGCCATGCCTCGCATCACCACACCGGTGACCAGTGGTGCATCTACCCGATGTATGACTTCGCGCACTGCCTGAGCGACTACCTCGAAGGCATCACGCACAGCATCTGCACGCTGGAGTTCGAGGTCCACCGCCCGCTCTACGACTGGATTCTCACGGCGCTCGACCTCCCCCGCGCCCTGCCGCACCAATACGAATTCGCCAAGCTGATCCCAAGCTACATGATCGTCTCCAAGCGCAAGCTCATCGCCCTCGTGAACGACGGCGTCGTCACTGGCTGGGACGACCCGCGTCTGCCCACCATCAGCGGCATTCGGCGACGCGGCGTGACGCCCGAGGCCCTGCGCGCCTTCGCCATCGGCGTGGGCGTGACCAAGTTCGTCAGTGTCACCGACATCGCCGTCTATGAACACGCCATCCGCGAGGACTTGAACAATCGCGCCCTCCGCCGACTCGCCGTGCTCCACCCGATCAAGGTCGTCATCACCAATTATCACGCTGGCCAAACGGAGGAACTCGATGCCATCAACAACCCTCAGGACGAGACCGCCGGCAAACGCAAAGTGCCCTTCAGCCGGGAGCTGTTCATCGAACGCGACGACTTCGCCGAAGTGCCGCCGCCGAAATACTTCCGCCTGAAACCCGGCGGCGAAGTCCGTCTGAAATACGCCTACATCATCAAGTGCGACGAGGTCGTGAAGGACGCCGCCGGCAACGTCACCGAACTGCGTTGCACAGCCGACCTCGACAGCAAGACCGGCGGTGCGAACTCCGCGCGCAAGGTCAAGGGCACCCTCCACTGGGTCAGCGCCGCGCACGCGGTGGACGCCGAGGTGCGGCTCTACGACCGCCTCTTCACCGAGGCCGAGCCGGAGGCCGACGGCCGCGAGTTCAAGACCGTGCTGAACCCGAGGAGCCTCGAAGTCATCACCGCCAAACTGGAGCCTTCCCTGAAAGAAGCCGCACCGGAGGCGCGCTACCAGTTCGAGCGCCTCGGCTACTTCTGCTTGGACAAGGACAGCACGCTGGAGAAACCCGTCTTCAACCGCACGATCTCGCTCAAGGACGCGTGGGTGAAGGCGGCGGTGAAGGCTTGAGGCACGCCCGCGCCTTTGTCCACCTCAGCACCGCTCACTTCGCGTCGAACTTCGCAGGCTGAAGTTTCTCCGGCAGCTCCTTCAGCGGGATGACTTCCGTCACCTCGTCGAAATACCAGATCTTGTCGCCGGCCTTCTTGTGGCCGACCACGCGCGCGGGATATTTGGTTCCGGCAGGCAGCGTCTTCCAGTCCGAGAAACGGTGGATGTCGTTGCGCCAGTCAATGCGCGCGAGCAGGCCCCTGGACTTGGCGAAGTAGAGTTCCATCGCCGGCGTCACGCTGCCGCTCACGCGCAGGCCCCAGAGTTCGGTCTCGCCGTCCTTCACGTCGGGCACCACGTCAACTGTCGAGGCCGCGTCGGTCAGCGCGCGGAGCGTCCATGCCCAGACGAGGAAGTTGGCTGGCTCATCCTTGCGCTCGCTGTAGCCGGCGGGTGTCTTGAGCCACCAATGGCGTGGCGCATCCAGCACGCTGTCGCGCTTCGAGCCGAAGCCGGTGTCCTTGTCGCCGATCAGGACGCGGTCCTTGAAGGTGAAAATGCCGAGCAAGTTCGCCTCGCCACCGGCGGCCTGCACGGCCTTCTGAATCAGCGGGCGCGCGGCGGTAGAGACGACGCCCTTCGGCGCGGCGGCCTTCGGTTCGGCGGCTGGAAGCGTGGCGTTGGAGAGCCAGATCGTGAGGAGCAAGCTGGCAGTTCTCGTCTGCGAGCGGGATTTCGCTTCGGTCTGTGATCGTTGCATGATGCCAGGAGTCTATTCCCCTCAGGCCGCGTGGATCAACAGCGCCGTCGTGTTGTCGCGGCCGTCGTTCGCCAGCGCGGCGTCCACCAAGCGATGCGCCACGTCTGTGCCGGGCGCGGCGGACTCCGGCGCGCGCAGCAGCTCGACGATGTGGTGGTTGTAAAGGCCCTCCGTCAGCCCGTCCGTGCAGAGCAGGAAAATGTCCCCCGGCTCGTAGGCCACCGCGCCCACCTGCGGGTCCACGAACTGGTTGCCGCCGCCCAGCGCTTTCTGGAGCACGTTGCGACGCGGGTGCGCGCGGGCCTCGCGCTCGTTGAGCTGCCCCTTGCGGAAGAGCCAGCCCACATGCGTGTCGTCCTCGCTGAGTTGCTTGATGCCGCCGTCGCGCTTCGAGAGGTAATAAATCCGGCTGTCGCCGATGTGTCCGAAATACATCCAGCCCGGCGTGAACCAGCACAGGCTCAACGTCGCCTCCATTCCACGGCACTCGTCGTAGCTCTCGCCCAGATACACGAGCGCCCGATGCACCTGCGTGAACAGCTCCGTCAGCACGTCGCCAAATCCCGGCGCCATCCCGGCAGCGGACAGATGGAACGACCTCGGCAGCAGCTTCGTGATCTTCTCCACCGCGATGCGGCTGGCATATTCCCCGGCCTTCGCCCCGCCCATGCCATCGCTCACCGCGAACGCGAAATCCATCTTGCCGGTCGAGGCCTCGCCGACCCTGCCGAGATGCTGGACCTCGCGCGCATCGAACTGAAGCCCGAGGAACGCGTCCTCGTTGTTCGGCCGGACCTTGCCCCGATCTGTCCGACCTGACCAATGCAGCCGTTCGACGGCCACGGTTTCTCGTTTGGGGTTAGTCATCCTGGGTTCGGGAGTTGGAGTTCAACGCAAAGCCGCAAAGACGCAGTGCCGCAACGGGAACCGGCTCGGCTGGACTCACTCATCCAGTCACCGCGCCGGTAAACGCGGTTCAGTTCGGCGACCCAACCCAATCCCCTCCTCCCCGCGACTTTGCGACTTTGCGACTTTGCGTTAAATACGGCTTCCAGTGTCATGGGGTCATGTGGAGGACGGTTGATCGAAGCCCGGAAGAATCTCCGCCAGCTCGAAATCAATTAGGCAGAAGCGACCATCCGAATTGCGGTAGGTCACGTTGCGCATGTCCGGGTCGTCATGGCGCACGCCGAACTGCTCCAGCTCCGCGAACAGCTCCCGCGTGCGCGCCGCGTCCAGATGCTCCACGCGCGAGCCGCAGTTGCTGGTGACGATGCGCAGCTTCGCGGGGTCCGCTTCCAGCAGCCGCGGCACGAAGCCGCAGCCGCGCGCCTCCAGATGCCGCAGCAGCCGCACCTCGTTGGCGAAGCGCTCCTCCGCCTTCGGCCCGTGGAAGACTTTAATGACCCGGCCATCGAAGGTCAGGTTCACGGTCGCGCGCAGCGTGTCTTTTACTTTCAGCATCTACGTGCGCCGACTATCGCCTCCCCGCGACCAAAAACTCCAGCAAGTCCGCGACCTCCTGCGCTGTGAGCGCGGCGAGCAAGCCCTCCGGCATCGCGGACAGCGCGGACTCGCGCGTGGACGCGACCTGCGCCATCGGCACGCGCCGCTCCGTGCCGTCTTCGAGGCGGAGGAGAAGTTCTGTGGTCGTGCGCTTCTTGAGGAAGCCGGTCAGCTCGGTGTCATTGCGGAGAAAGACCGAGTGCGTGCGGTGCTCAGGGGCGACGAGCAGGTTCGGCTGGTTGATGTGCGTGAGCAGCGTGGCGCGGTCGTATTTGCGGCGGATGTCCGTGAGGTCGGGGCCAAAGTCGCGGCCCGCGCCGTGCGCGCGGTGGCAGCGGACGCATTGCCCGCCGGACTCGTTGGCGAAGATGGCTCGGCCGCGCACCGTATCACCCTTCAGCGAGAGCACCTCGTTCGGCGCGAAGTCCGAGCCGAGCGTGCGGCGGCGTTGCTCAGGCGGGAGGAAGCGTTGCAGGATATCGCGAACAAAAGGGGTTGCAGAAGTGCGGGCGAGGTGGAGCTGGAACTCAGTTTGCGTTGTGCCAAGTGCGAGGCGGAGAGCTGTGCTCGGGTGATCGTCAGGTGCCAATCTAATCTTTGCCATGTCGTCCGCTCCGGGTTGCGATCCCGGCAATCGCGGAGGCGGAAGACCGAGTTGCGTAATCCAATCTCGCACCAAGCTTGCGCCTAACTCATCCACCGTCCGCGAACCAATGGCCGGCATATGCCCCGCGCCTTCCGTCGCTATCCGCCAGAGCAGCGCGGAGCTGAAGGGTCGGCCCGGGGCGATGACGCGCGCATCCGTCAGCCCGAAGTCCCCTCGCGTCGGCTTCGCATCGAGCACACGCAGGTCGGCGAGCTTCTTGTCCACGTTCAGGTGCGCGGGCACGGCACCGCCTGCGCCGTTGCGGTGGCAGGCGGCGCAGTTGGCGTGCAGCCACGAGCGGGCGCGGTCTTCGAGCGGTTGCTTGGCGTCGTAGGGATTCACGAGCCGGGCCTGGCTGGTCGGCGCGTTCGTCGAGTGCATCAGGCCGAGCTTCTCCAAGCGGCGGAACTCGCCGTCAGGCGCGGTGGCGTTGAGTTGGAGCCAGTTGAAACCCACCGTCTCGCCGGACCACGCGTTGTGGCAGCGCAGGCACTCCGCGCGGCTGTGAAAGCGCCACGGAATCTCGCGCCGTCCACCGGGCGCGCTGGCGTCGGTCACGTTGAAGAGGTCGCTCGCGCCCTCCGCCGCGACGAGATCGGCGTCGGTCTGCGCGGCGTTCCACCGGTAGGAGTAGGGATTCCACGTCTGGCCGTCGAAGTGCAGGAGCTGCGTCTCGATGCGGCGGGCACTGGCGGAATCGCCCTTCTTCAAGTCCAGCGTGAGCGTGCGAGCGAAGACGGTGTCCTTGGGGAAATACCACATTTTGCCGGAGATGATCTGCCGCGCGTTCGTCGTGGCGATGAAGCCGTCGCCGGGAATCGCGAGATGGTGCTTCGCCGCCGCGCCGTCGTTCCACATCGGCGCAATGGGCGCGTAAGGCTCCACGCCGGAAGCAGGCGTCAGCGGCGTGAGCGAGGTGAAGATGCCGGTCTCACTGAGCTTGCGCGGGAAGGCGAGGTTCGCGGGCGGCGCGGGGTTCGGCACGAAGCGGTAGAGGCCGCCGTTGTAGTCGAGCACGAGCAACTCGCCGTCGCGGTCGGCAGCGAAGCAAGTGGGCTTGAGTGTGGTTTTGCACAACTCGTCGTTGGAGAGGAGTTGGCCGTTCTTGTGGCGCGCCGCCCAGAATTTGCCGGTCTCCCAGTCACCGTAAATGTAAGCGCCCTTGAGCTTGGGGAACTTCTTCCCGTGATAGGCCACGCCGCCGGTGACGCTCGCGCCCTCGCTGTGCGGGATGGCCACGAGCGCCGGCAGAATCGCGCCGGGGCCGGGCTTCACGTCGGTGCGGACGCGGGTGTTTGGGCCTTCGGTGATGGGCCAGCCGTAGTTGCCGCCACGCTGGACGCGATAGATCATTTCCCACTGCTCCCAGCCCACGTCGCCCACCCAGAGGTCGCCGGTCGCGCGGTCGAAGCTCATGCGGAAAGGATTGCGGAAGCCGAACGCCCAGACCTCGGGCCGCGCGCCGGGCGTGCTGACGAACGGGTTGTCCTTGGGAATGGCGTAATGGTTCGTGCCCTCGGTGCGGTTTACGTCAATGCGCAGCACGGAGGACAGGAGGTCGCTGAGGTCCTGGCCGGTGTTGTAGGGCTTGTCGGGTGGGTCGGGCGCGGCGGCGTCGCCGGTGGAAATGTAGAGGAAACCGTCCGGGCCGAAGGCGAGCGTGCAGCCGTTGTGACCGCCACTGAGCCAGCGGATGATGACGCGCTCGCTCCCGGGATCAATGCGCAGCGGGTCGAGCGAGGTGACGGTGAACCGCGAGACGCGCGCGGCGTCCGCCTTGCCGGAGCCCTCGTTGTGGTTGATGAAGATAAAACGGTTCTTCGCGAAGTCCGGGTGGAAGGCGAAGCCGAGAATGCCGCTGCCCGCCCGGTGCTTCGGCCAGTCGAGGGCCAACTCGCGCTCGGTCGCGCCGGGCGTGGCGCGGAAGGACCAGAGCTTGCCACCTTGTTCCGCGACAACCCAGCGGTCCGTGCCCGGCAAGGGGGCGAAGTCCACGGGGCTGTCAAACTTGATGCCGGGGAAGACGCGCTCGACGGCGAGCGGTGCGGGCGGGTTCGGCGAGCCGGTGACGCGCGAGGTGGTCCACGGCGTGCGCGGGGCGGCGTG
>SXGU01567314.1_pt1 | contig 17618 bp, 16 predicted proteins | sample 3174531 | NCBI WGS metagenome assembly SXGU01 (sample SAMN11356863, study PRJNA531348) | freshwater metagenome | isolation source: freshwater sample F1-140 | place: China: Fuxian Lake, Yuxi | collected 2017-12-25 | reverse complement strand
GCTGGATCGCCTCGCACAGCTCCTTCTTCGACACGTTCGCGTCCGACAGGCCGACGTTGTAGATCTGGCCCTTCATGCGCTCGATGTTGGCGATGCCATGCTGGAACACGCGCGAGACGTCGCGCACGTGGATGTAGTTGCGCTTGAACGAACTCTCGAACAGCACCACGAAGCGGTCGTAGACGGCGCGGTAGGTGAAGTCGTTGACCAGCAGGTCGATGCGCATCCGCGGCGACATGCCGAACACCGTGGCGAGGCGGAAGCTGATCGCGTTCGGGTGCTGCATCAGGTGCTTCTCGATCTCGACCTTCTCGATGGCGTAGCGCGAGATCGGCCGCAGGGGTGACTCCTCGGTGCAGAAGTTCTTCTCGTCGCCGGAACCGTAGGCGCTGTTGGTGGTCGGCATCAGCACGACCTGCGACTTCGACAGGTGCCTGAGCATCATCAGGATGGCGTCGTGGTTCGTGGTGGTCGCGCCGACCGGGTCCTGGTTGCACAGCGGCGCGCCGACCAGCGCCGCGAGCGGAATCACCACGTCGGCCTTCGCCATCAACGGCTTGACGGTCTCCTCGACGCGGATGTCGCCCTTCACGACATGGAACCTCGGGTTCCAGCAGACGTGGTTCAGGCTGGCCTGCTTGTAGAGGAAGCTGTCGAGCACGGTGACGTCGTGCCCGGCCTCGAGGAGGTCGGGGACCATGATGGAACCGAGGTAGCCGGCGCCGCCGGTGACGAGGATCTTGAGGGTCATTTCTGGTTCGCCTTCACGCTCATGACGGGAACATTGCCCTTTCCACGCTCTCGCAGAGCGAGTGCGCCAGCACGATATGGACTTCCTGGATGCAGTTGGTGCTGCCGCCGGGCGCGACGATGGCGAAGTCGGCCAGCGGCTTCGCGGGGCCGCCGTCGCGGCCGGTGAACAGCACGCTCTTCACGCCCTGCCTGCGGCACTGCTCGAGCGCCCGCAGGATGCTCGGCGACACGCCGGAGGTGGTGATGCCGAGGAACATGTCCTTCGGGCTCGCCTTGCCCGCGACCTGCCGCGAGAACACGTTCTCGTAGCCGGAGTCGTTGCCGATCGCGGTGATCAGCGAACTGTCGGTGGTCAGCGCCTCGGCCGGCAGCGGCGCGCGGTCGCGCGCCAGCTTGCTGACGAACTCCGTGGCGAGGTGCTGCGCGTCCGCCGCCGAGCCGCCGTTGCCGGCGATGTAGAGGCGCCCGCCGTTGCGGTAGCACTCGACGACCGCCTCCGCCGCGCGCCGGAACTCTTCCATCTGAGCAGCATCCGCGAGCATCGCCTCCTTCGCCGCGACCGACGCCGCCAGGTTGTCCTTCAGTACCGCCGACCAGTCCATGCTCATGCTCCCAGAAGCTGCGCGGCGCGCCGGTAGTCCTCCGGCACGCCGATGTCGATGAAGGTCGCTGTGCATTCGCGGCCGAAGATGCGCCAGTCGCTGCCCAACCCGTGCGAGAGCATATCCGCCTCGAGGCTGAGCCGCTCGCCGGGCTTCCACGGCAGGGCTCGCAGCGCCGCCGTGCGGAACAGGTAGACCCCGCCGTTGGCGAGCCCGCCGCGGGCCGCGGAAAGTTCGAGGATCCGGCCGTCATCGGCCGTGCGCAGTCCCATGTAGCGCTCGGTGTCCCCGCTGCGGAACAGCGACAGCGTGCAGTCCGCCTCGTGCTCGCGGTGGAACGCCAGCGTCGGCGCCAGCTCGACCGCGAAGAACGTGTCGCCATTCAGCACGAGGACCTGGTCGCCCTGCGCCTGGGCCGACGCCAGCAGCAGCCCGCCGCCGGTGCCCAGCGGTTCGTTCTCGTGGGCATAGGCAATGTGCGCGCCGCGCCATGCATTGCCGAAGTGCGCAGCGATTCTCTCCGCCAGGTAGCCGGTGGAAAGCACGAACCGCCGCACGCCCTGCGCGATCCAGTACTCGAGCAGCAACTCGAGGAAAGGCCGGCCGTTCACCGGCGCCATGGGCTTCGGCACATCGCTGACCACGGACCGCAACCTCGTGCCGAAACCACCGGCAAGGACCACCGCCTCCATCAGCGCGCGGCCTTGTCGAGGACTTCGCGGAAGCGCTCGATCTGCGGCGCGAGGTCGTGCGGATGATTGCCGACGAAGAAGCCGCGGTCGTGCGCCACGTTGGCGTTGACGATCTCGCCGACCGTGTCGTAGTCGAAGTACTTGATGACGTCGTGCCTGAGGAAGTTCCCGCCGGTGATGATGCGGTAGCCGATGTCGGCGCCCTTGAGGGCGGCCATCACCTTCGCGCGGTCGATCGGCAGCGCCGGGTTCAGGATCACGGTGAACGCGAACCAGGAGCTGCTGCCGTTCTCGCGCTGGATTATGAAGCGCTCGTCATTGGACATCAGCTTCACGAACAGCTCCGCATTCCTGCGGCGCGTCGCGACCAGCCCGTCCAGCTTCTTCAACTGCTCGATGCCGATGGCGCCGGACAGCTCCAGCGGCCGCGCGTTGTAGCCCGGCAGGATGAACCGGTAGGCCTCGTAGAAGTCGTCCTCGCGCCGCTCGTAGATCGTCGAGTCGGCGGGCAGGTCGCGCGTCCAGCCGTGCGCGCGCATGCTCTTCGCGATGTGGAAGAGGTCGGTGTTGTCGGTCACCACCACCCCGCCCTCCATGGTCGAGATGTGGTGCGAGAAGAAGGTGCTGAAGGTGCCGAAGTCGCCGAAGGTGCCGCACTGCCGCCCGTTCAGCGTCGCGCCCATCGACTCGCAGTTGTCCTCGAAGAGGATGAGGCCGTGCCTGTCGCAGAAGGCGCGCATCACGTCGAGCGCGCACGGATTGCCGAGGATGCTCACCGCCACCACCATGCGCGTCTTCGGCGTCAGCGCGGCCTCGAGCTTGGAGACGTCGAAGTTGAGCGTGTCGAGCTCGACGTCGACGAAGCGCAGCCGCAGCCCGTACTGCTGCAGCGGATAGTAGGTGGTGGACCACGAGATCGACGGCACGATCACCTCGTCGCCGCGCTGCAGCGGCCGGTCCTTGGCATGGAACAGCGCCCCCACGGCCACCAGGTTCGCGGCCGAGCCGGAGCCGACCATCAGCGCGTGCCTGACGCCGAACTGCTTCGCGAACGCCGCCTCGAAGGCGCGCACGTTCTCGCCCATGGTGAACATGCCGCTCGCGATGACGCGCTGCATCGCGTCGATCTCTTCCTTCCCCCAGGTGCTGCTCGCCAGGTCGTAGAACATCGTTCAGCGCACCATTTCTCGGATAACCGACGCAATGCGCGCGGCGTCCGGGTAGTAGAACTGCTCCAGCGCGAACCCCGCTGGCGAAGGCACGTCGGGGAGCCCGACGCGGCGCACCGGCCCCTTGAGGTGCCGGAACCACTTCTCCGCGGCGAGGCAGCCGATCTCGGCGCACACGCCACCCATCATCCACGACGTGTCAACCACCAGCAGGCGGCCTGTCTTCGCGAGCGAGTCCTCGATGATCGCCTCGTCCAGCGGCTTCACCGAGCGCAGGTCGATGACCTCGCAGTCGATGCCTTCCTTGCCCAGCGCCGAAGCCGCCTGCCCCGCCAGTTCGATGGCATGCGACGCGCCGACGATGGTGACGTCCTTCCCCGGCCGGCGCACGATGCCCTTGCCGATCGGCACGGTGTAGAGGCCTTCGGGAACGATGCCGTCCTTGCGCATCAGCCAGCGGTGCTCGAAGACCAGCACCGGGTTGTTGTCCTGGATGGCCGCGAGGGTCAGGCCCTTGGCGTCGTGGGGCGTGCTCGGCATGACGATCTTCAGTCCCGGCACGCCAAGCAGCAGGCCCTGGATGGCCTGCGAGTGCTGCGAACCCGAGCCCCAGCCGCGCCCGATCGCCGCCCAGATCACCATCGGCACGCGGGTCTGGCCGTTGTCCATGTAGTGGTACTTCGAGGCGTGGTTCACCAGCTGGTTCATGGTCAGCAGGATGAAGTCCGGCCGGTTGTGCATGTAGAACGGCCGCATGCCGTTCATCGCCGCGCCGGTGCCGATGCCGGTCATGCTTTCCTCCGCGACCGGCGTGTCGAACACGCGCTCTCCGCCGAACTTTTCCTTCAGGCCGCGCGTGCAACCGAACATGGCGCTGGGGTCGTCGACGCCCTGCCCGTAGACGAACACCGCGGGATCGTGCGCCAGCGCGAGCTCCAGCGCTTCGTTGACGGCCTTCGCGTACGGCAGCACGCGCCCGTCCTTGGGGTCGGGTGCGTCGTACACCAGCGAATTGACGAGGCTTTCGTCCCAGGCCATGGCGTCGATCAGTCCGCGTACACGTGGGTGTAGAGGTCGGCTTCGACCGGGTGCGGCGCGGCGAGCGCGTGCTCGAACGCGGCGAGCGTCTCGCGGACGATGTCGTCGTGCATCGCAGTGCGTCCCGCATCGCCCAGGAATCCTGCGACTTTCAGCAGGTCGTACAAGCCTTCGACCGGACAGTGCCTCTCCCACTCCACGCGTTCCGCGACATCGCGATAACCCGTCGCGCTGTCGTCGCCGTTGCCGCCGTGCGCGCGGTAGCGGTACACGCGCGCCTCGATGAAGGTCGGGCCCTCTCCGTGCCTTGCGCGCGCGACCGCATCCTTCGACGCGTCGTACACGTCGAGCACGTTCATGCCGTCGACGCGCACCGCGCGCATCCCGTGCGCCTCTGCCCAGCGCGCGAGGTCGCGCCCGGGCTGGCGCTCGGACAGCGGCGACTGCACCGAATAGAAATTGTTCTCGCAGAAGAACACCATCGGCAGGCGCTTCAGCGCGGCGAAATTGAGGCTCTCGGAGACCACGCCCTCCTCGGTCGCCGCTTCGCCGAAGAACACCGCGACCGCGCGGTCCGCGCGCTGCATCCTCGCCGCCAGCGCGGCGCCGGTGGCGATGGGCACGGAACCGGCGACGATCGCCGAAGTGCCCGCCATGCCGACCTTGAAGTCGACCAGGTGCATCGAGCCGCCGCGCGAACCGGCGCAGCCGTCGATGCGGCAATGCATCTCGGAGAGCATGGCCTTCAGGTCGCCGCCCTTGGCGAGGTACACGCCGTGCGTGCGATGGCTGGAATACGCGAGGTCCTCGTCGCGCAGCGCGGCGCAACAGCCTGTCGCGGTCGCCTCCTGGCCGATGACGAGGTGGATCGGCGTCTTCATATGGTCCTGCCGGTAGCGCCGCTCGATCTCGAGTTCGATCTCGCGGATGCGCAGCATGCGGCGGAAGAGCTCCACCAGGAGCGCCTTGTCGTAGTTCCCGAGACGCGCCTGCCACGCCCCCATTCCCGGCCCGTCGTAGGCGTGGCGGATCATGCCGCCCGCCTTCCCTGCCGCGACTCCAGGTACCACTCGTAAGTGCGCCGGATGCCGTCCGCCAGCGCTGTCGAAGGCTTCCAGCCGAGGGCCCGCATGCGCGCGCTGTCGAGGAGCTTGCGAGGGGCACCATCGGGCTTCGTCGAGTCCCACTCGGTCGCGCCCTCGTAGCCGACGATGCCGGCGACGAGCGCGGCGAGCTCCCGGATCGACAGGTCCTCGCCTGGGCCGACGTTGAGCGGCAGCGGGGTCCCGGAGAGGTCTGCGCCGAGCAGCGCGAGGCAGGCCTCGGCGAGGTCGTCGGCGAACAGGAACTCCCGGCGCGGCGACCCGGACCCCCAGAGCGTGACCGCGCGGTCGCCACGCTGCCTGGCGTCGTGGAACTTTCGGACGAGGGACGACAACACGTGCCCGGTCGCGGGATCGAAGTCGTCGCCCGGCCCGTAGACGCTGTTGGGGATCAGGGGCACGAAGCGCTGGCCGCCGTGCTGGCGGTTGAGCGACAGGCACAGCTCCATGCCCGACAGCTTGGCGATGGCGTACGCCATGCTGGTGGGCTCGGGTTTCCCTGTGAGCAGCGCGGCCTCGGCCATCGGCTGCGGGCATTCCCGCGGATACATGCACGAGGAGGCGAAGAACAGCAGCCGCTTCACGCCGGCGCGGTGCGCGGCGAGCAGCACGTTCGACTGGATCGCGAGGTTCTCGGCGAGGAAATCCGCCGGGTGGTCGCGGTTGGCGACGATGCCCCCGACCTTGCCTGCGGCGAGCACGACGTAGTCGGGCTTCTCCGAGGCGAAGAACCGGTCCACTGCCTGCGCGTCGGCGAGTTCCAGTTCCTCGCGCGTGCGGGTCAGCACGGGGCCCTTCCAGTCGCGGGCCAGCGCGCGAGCCACCGCCGAGCCGATCAGCCCGCGATGCCCCGCGAGTAAGATGCGCCGTCCGGTCACAGGCCACTCGGCTGGTAGAGCACGACCTTGCTGCCCTCGGATTCGAAGCGCATCGGCACGTGCACCAGGCCGGAGAGCTCCTCGCGGATCGCGGCTTGCGCGCCGGGCTCCGCGAACAGCAGGAGGAACCCGCCGCCGCCCGCACCGAGGATCTTGCCGCCCACCGCGCCGCGCTTGCACGCCCGCACGTAGAGATCGTCGATCAGCGGCGTCGACACCTTGTCGGACAGCCGGCGCTTCTGCTGCCAGCTCGCGTCGAGCAGCCTGCCGAAGTCCGCGATCGGCTTCGCGGGGTCGCGCAGCACGCCGATGGCTTCGTCGACCATCGCCTGCATGGCTCCCAGCTCGGCCTCGCGGCTCGAAAAATTGTCGATCTTGGACTTCGCGATCTCCGGCGCGTTACGCGACAACCCCGTGAAGCACAGCATCAGGCTCGCCTGGAGCTCCTCGAGGCGGGCCTTTGGCAGCACGATCGGCTCGACCTGGAAACTCTCGTCCGGCCGGAACTCGATGCGGTTGAAGCCGCCGTGCGCCGCCGAGACCTGGTCCTGGGAGCCGACGACCTCGCGGATCACTTCCTGCTCGACGTGGATCGCCTGCGCCGCGAGCTCGCGCTTGGTGATGTGGCGTCCCTCGAGCGCGCTCAGCGCATGCAGCAGCCCGACGGTGAAGGAGGAGCTCGAGCCGAGGCCCGAGCGGGCGGGCAGGTCGCCGTCGTGGTGGATCTCCAGGCCCCGCTCGACGCCCCTCCAGCCGAGCACCGCGCGCACCGACGGATGCTCGATCTGCGCGATCTCGCGCACGTTCTCGATCTTCGAGTAGACGATGCGGTGCTTGTGCTCGAAGAACTGCGGCAGGTAGCGGCAGGTGATGTAGCAGTACTTGTCGATGGTCGTCGCCAGCACAGCGCCGCCGCGCTCGCGGTACCAGGCCGGATAGTCCGTGCCGCCGCCGAAGAAGGAGACGCGGAACGGCGTGCGCGTGACGATCACCCGGCGGCCTGCTCAGGCGGCCACGGCCGTGCCGTCGAGCAGCCGGCGCTTCAGCCCGACCTTCGACATGTCGCGGATGTGCGCCAGCACCCCGTCGCCGAACCTGCGCTTCACCAGGTCGAGGTAGGAGGGCGCGGCGAAGTAGCGCTGGAACGCCTCGTCGCGGAAGCGCAGCACCTCGGCGCTGGTCAGCGCCTCGGTGCGCAGCGGGTGCGCCTCGTAGGCATGCTGGGAGTAGCCGATCCAGCGCTCCGGCAATTGCCAGCCGTTCTTCAACGCCAGCTCGTAGAGCTTCGAGCCGGGGTAGGCCATCGCGCAGTAGAAGTTGGCGAACTCGCAGTTCGCCTCGAGCGCGAGGTCGAGCGTCTCCCGCATCGTCTGGTGCGTGTCGTCCGGCAGGCCGAAGATGTAGTTGCCGATCACGTTGATCCCCGCGTCCTGGATCTTGCGCACCACCTTCATGATCTCGGTGGCGCCGAAGCGGCCCTTCTCGACACCGTCGCGCACGTGCTTCGACCCGGACTCGATGCCGAGCGCGAGCCAGCGGAAGCCGGCGCGGCGCAGCCGGTCGAGGAACTCGTCCTTCACCGTGTCGACGCGCGCATAGGCCCAGATGTTGAGGTCGTAGCCGCGCTCGATGATGCGGTCGCAGATGCCGAAGACGTGGTTCTTGTTGAGGACGAACATCTCGTCGACGAACTTGATGTTCCTGACGCCGTACTTCTCCACCAGCACGCCGATGTCCTCGATCACCGTATCCGGGGACCAGAGCCGGTACGAGGGCTTGCCGAACGGCGCGTTGATGCAGCAGAAGGTGCACTTGTACGGGCAGCCGAGGCTCGTATGCAGCGACGCATAGGGCTGCCGGTCGTCGATGTGCTCGAAGCAGTGCCAGTTGTGCGCGCGGTACCGGTCCATCGGCAGCAGGTCCCACGCCACGCCGGGCATGCCGTGATCGAGGTCGTCCATCAGCTCGCCCGCCGGATTGGACATGACGACGCCGCCGACGCGGTACCAGAGGCTCGGGATGCCGCGGAAGTTCGTGCTGCCCGCCTTGAGCGCCTGCACCGTGGCGAGGATGGTGTCGGGGCCCTCGCGGTCGCAGACGAAGTCGATCGACTCCTCGCGCATCGTGCGCTCGGGAAGCGCCGCCGGATGCGTGCCGGTCATCATGATGCGGTGGCCGGCGTCGAGCTCCTTCAGCGCGCGGCAGGTCTCGCCCGCGGCCGGCATGTTCTGCGTCGACGCGGAAGGCTGGAAGCCGTACACCACGAGGACGACGAGCGATGGCTTGAAGTTTTCGTGGATGAGCGTCGCGGCTTCCTCGGGCCCGAGGTTCAGCGCCGGCGCGTCGACGATCTCCACGGACAGGCCCTTGCGCCGGAGGTAGGTCGCGAAGAGGCCGGCGATCGACGGTGTTTCGATCGCCGAGAACGCGCGCCCGAGGTCCTGGTACACCGCGCGCAGGTTGCCCGGATTCACGAGGACGACGTCGACGTTCTTCATAACCGGTTGATTATAGCGACTTACCCTGATTCCAATTGAGCCCGGCGCGGGTGTTTGGGATACTTCGTGACTAACTTCACGCCGCCGATGACACCCGTCCTCCTGCTGGAACTGAACGAGCTCAATTTCGAGTTCGTCGAGCATTACGCCCGACAGGGCCGATTGCCGGCGTTTGCGCGCCTGTTCGAGGCCCATGGCTACGCGCGCACCCGTTCCGAGGCCGTCTACGAGCACATCGAACCCTGGATCCAGTGGTTCAGCGTGCACACGGGGAAGAGCTACGCCGAGCACGGCGTGTTCCGGCTCGGCGACGGCCCTGCCGCGGGCGCTCCGCAGGTGTGGGAGGTGCTGGAGAAGAATGGCCTGCGCGTCGGCGCCTTCTCGCCGATGAACGCCGGCAACGCACTCGAATCGCCCGCGTTCTTCATCCCCGATCCCTGGACCAGGACGACGGTGGCGGCACCCTCGCTTATGCGATCCGCGTACGGCGCGATCTGCCAGGCGGTGGGCGACAACGCGGAAGGCAGGATCACCGCCGCGTCCGCCGTCCAGCTGATGGGCGGACTGCTTGCCTACTCGCGGCTGCGCAACTGGCCCGCGTACCTCGGCGACGCCGCCGCCGGCGCGCGCGCGCACTGGCCGCGCGCAGTCTTCCTCGACCGCTTTCTCGGCGATTGCTTCCTGCATCTCTGGAAGCGCGCGAAGCCCGACTTCGCCTCCGCCTTCCTCAACGGCGCCGCGCACCTTCAACACCACTACCTCTTCAATGCGGCAGCCTACAAGGGTCCGCACCGCAACCCGCGCTGGTACCTCGCCGAAGGCGCCGATCCGCTGCTCGGCATCTGCCGACTCTACGATCGGCTGGTCGACGATATTCTCGCGCTGGAACCGCGTCCCCGGCTGATGATCGCGACCGGACTGCACCAGGATCCCGTGGACGAACCGGTGTTCTACTGGCGCCTGAAGGACCACGCCGCACTGCTGCGCCGGCTGGATTGCGGCTTCGTCTCGGTGGAACCCCGCATGTCGCGGGACTTCCTCGTTACCTGCGCCGACCCCGCGCAGGCGGCGGCCACCGCGAGCCGGCTCGCGTCAGGTCGTGCACCGGACGGCGAGAAGGCCTTCGAGGTCGACAACCGCGGCGAATCGCTTTTCGTGACCCTGGCCTACCCGCGCGACATCGCGCCCGGTTCGGCGGTGGAGTTCGATGGCGCGCGGATCGACGACTTCCGCGCGGAGGTCGTGTTCGTCGCCATCAAGAACGGGCACCACAACGGCATCGGCTACTTCCTCGACACTGGAACACGCTGCGTGCCGCAGGCCGAACCGATCCCCCTGACGGAGTTGTTCCAGCGCGTCGTCGGTGCGTTCTGACAGATGACTGAGGCGTTTCCGCTGCCGACCAACCGAGTGATGTTCTTCGCGGTGCTGGCTCTGCTGGTGTCGGCGATCGCGTCGCGCGGCCTGGCCCGGATCGCCGCCCGCATCGGCCTCGTCGACCGGCCCGGTGGCCGCAAGCAGCACGAGGGCATCATCCCGATCACCGGCGGGCTGGGGATATTCATCGGCTTCGCGGTCGGCGTCCTCGGGGTCGGCGCGGCCGCCGCAAACGTCCAGGCACTGGTGATCGCGCTTGGCATCCTGGTGTTCTGCGGCGTCGCGGACGACCTCCACGACCTTTCGCCGCGCTCCAAGATCCTGTTCGAGATCATCGCCGCGCTGCTGATGACGTCCTGGGCCGGCGTGCAGGTGACGCAGGTCGGAAACCTGCTCGGCTTCGGCGCGATCGGCCTGTACGGCTGGTCGATCCCGTTCACCGTGGTCTGCGCGCTCGGCACGGTCAACGCGTTCAACATGCTCGACGGCCTGGACGGCTCCGCCGGGGGCACGGCGCTCGTCGCCACGCTGTGGCTGGCTTTCGCCGCGATGCTGCAGGGCCTCGGCCTGCAGGCGGTGATGCTGCTCATCCTGGCGGGCGCGGTGGCCGGTTTCCTGCTGTGGAACCTGCGCATGCCCTGGCGCCGGCACGCGGTGGTCTTCATGGGCGACGCGGGCAGCATGATGCTCGGCTTCGTGCTGTGCTGGTTCACCATCGACCTGTCGCAAGGCGCGCACCGCACGCTGCCGCCCATCGCCTGCGTCTGGATCCTAGCCGTGCCGCTGGTGGACATGTCGCGCGTGATGTTCGTGCGCAAGGTCCGCGGCGTGCGGCTGTTCGAAGCCGACCGCGAGCACCTGCACCACTTCCTGCTCGATCGCGGCTGCTCCGTGCAAAGTGCGGCGGCGGTCATGATCGGCGCCTCGGTCGCGTGCGGCGGCATCGGCGTCGGCGGCTGGATCGCCGGCGTGCCGGAGTGGGCGCTGTTCTACGCGTTCGCGGCCCTAGTCGGCGGGATCCTCGCCGCCGCCTACGCCCGCGAGCTGCGCATGCGCGGCGAGGACGGGCGCTAGCGGCAGGTCCGCGAGATTCGCGCTGTCGGGCCGCACGACGAGGTGCGCAACGCCCCACGGCTTCCAGCGCTCGACCGGCGAATCGCCGAACAGCGCCACCACCGGCTTGCCCAGCCCCGCGGCGAGGTGCATCGCGCCACCGTCGGGACAAATCACGCGGTCGGCCAGCGACAGCGCGGCGATGAGCGTCGCCAGGTCAGGCGTCGGCAGCGCATCCACCGCGAGGCCCGCCGACGCGGCGCGGACCTGCGCCGCCAGTTCGTCGTCGCCCGGATGACGGGGATCGCCGGCGGATCCCGGCGCCCAGAGCAGCGTCACGCGGCAATCCTGCGCCAGCGCGCGGACCAGCCCGGCATAGCGCTCCACCGGCCAGCGCTGCGCGGGACGCCGCGCGCTGATGTGCACCGCGACCCGGGGCCCGGGCGCGAGGCGCGAGCGCAGTTCGCCGACCCGTGCGGGATCCGGAAACACCCGCAGCGGTCCGGGAGTCCCCGCCACCCCCAGCGCCGAGCCGAGCGCGTAGGCCCGCTCCACCTCGTGGCGCCGGTCCGATGCGTCGGAAGCGGCCAGGTGCACCGGTCTCAGGCTGCGCGCGAACTTCAGCGTCGGCAGCGATGGCGCCGGCACAAGGACCCAGTCGAGCTTCCCGCGCCGCAGGTCGCCGGCCAGCCGGAGGCGATCGGCGATGAACGTCAACAGCGGGCTGGCGCGGTGCTTCAGCTTCTCGTAGACGTGGACCGCGTCCAGCGCCGGATTGCGCGCCAGCACTTCTGCGTTGTAGGTGTTCACCAGCGCGCCGATCCACGCGTCCGGCTGCGCGGCGCGCAAGCCGTCGATGAGCGGCGTCGTGCAGGCGAGGTCGCCGATGTTGTCGCGGCGGATGACCAGGATCCGCACGGGGGCGGTCAGCCCTTCGAGTCGCGCCCGCGCAGGCCGCACAACCAGAGCCCGAGCAGGAGCGTGGCGAGAATGCCGTGCTCGTGGTGAAGCGTGGTATTGACCGTGCCGGCGCCCACCGTCACCAGCCACCCGGACGCCGCGGCGCCCCACAGCAGCCAGTCGTGGTCCGGATCCAGCGGCCGCGGCCGGCGGCGCACCAGCGCGACGAACCACGCCGCGAGCACCGCCGCCAGCGCGGCGGTGCCGACGATGCCGCGCTCGGCCATGGTGTTGAAGAACAGGCTGTGTCCGTGCGGGAAGCGCGAGTACTGCGAGGCGTCGTAAGGCTTGCCCGCGTCCCCGCGCCACTGCTCGATGCGCGCGGGCGTGATGCCGCTGTAGTTGTCCATGCCGACGCCGAAGAGCGGGAACTTCTCCCACGCCACCATCGCCGAGCGCCAGACGCCATCGCGGAACGCCAGCACGTTGCGCTCCTGTTCGCGATCCTGCTGCTTGCGCACGATCTCGGCGCCGAAGCCCAACGCCAGCGCCACGGTGACCGCGATCGCCGCGCCGCTGGCGAAGAGGGGCGCGCGCCAGCGCGGCCACCACGCTGCGGCGAGGATCGGCACCACGAGCAGGCCCACTCCGACCGCGCCACGGCTCTGCGTCACCACCAGCGACGCCAGCAACAGCACGCCGATCGCGAGCGAGGTGGTCCGGCGGTTCACCGGCCAGGCCCTCCAGCGCGCGAAGATCCACGCCGCGCAGGCGCCGAGCATGATCGCGAGGTAGATCGCGGTGTGGTTCACGTGCCCCACCGAATGCAGCTCGAGGAAACGGCGCTTGCCGCTGACCAGCAGCTGGTAGTAGCCGAAGCCGAGGCCCGCCGCGGTGGAGGCGACGAGCACGCCGAGGAGCCAGCGCAGCTCGCGTCGTTCGTAGCCGGCGCGCTTCACCAGCCACAGCACGCTGCCGTAGCGCAGGAGGTCGCCCGCGCCCCGCCATTCGCTCTGCTGCAGTCCTGAGAACACCGCGGAGAGGAACCCCGAGGCCAGCCAGGCCGCGAACAGCGTGTCCCAGTGGTCCCAGCGGCCGCCGAAGTCGCGGGCGCGCGCGCGGTTGACGATCCACGTCGCGGCGTAGGCGAGCCAGGCGAGGTTCTTCGGCGCCTCGATCAGCGGCAGGAAGGCGCAGAACGCGGCAAGCAGGGCGAACTCGACGGGAAAGCGGATGCTTCTAAGTGCGGCGAGCATTTCCCGCGAAGTCTATCAGCCGCATCCCGCGATGACGGTACAGGTGGTCCCGCGTCACCCTCGCATGCGCTCGCTCGGCGATGGCCCGCGCCCGCTCCGGCTGCGCGAGGAACTCATGGATACGCTCGACGCAATCGTCGAGCGCGTCGAACTCCGCGCGTTCGTCTGCGCCGAAATCATCCGCTGCATGGCGGCGACGGTCCGACAGCAGGAACCCGCCGCACGCGCGCACGCCGTAGCAGCGCTCGGGCAGGCCCCAGCTTGGCGCCGGGCCCGCGTCGCAGGCGGCGATCGCGGAGAGGCTGATGCGGCTGCGGCGGATGATCTCGAGCTGCTCCGCCGCGGGCACGCCGGTCGAGTCGCGGAACAGCACTCGCGCGCCCGACGGCCGGAGACGCGCCTCGAGCGCGGCGAAGAACGCCTCCCTGCGCCCGTGCTCGGGATACCGCGCCACGTCCAGGTTGCCGAGGAAAGACACGTCCCAGCGGAACCATGCCGGATCGCGCATCGAGGCGAGGTCCTCCGCCGTCGCGTAGTACACGCTCTCGCGCGCGGCGTTGGGGCAGTACAGCGTGCGAGGGGAGAAGCGGTCGGCTTCCTGTAGCGAATGCGTCGCATAGCCGTCGAACGGCGCCAGCGCGGCGACCAGGCCGAGGCGGAACCGGTGCACGCCGCGATGCCAGGGCGCATCGCGGTTCAACGCGATGAACGGCGCTCCCGCGGCGCGCAGCACCCGCGCATGCGACAGAGTGCGCCGCAGATTGCGCGTGCAGTCGACGAAATCCGCGACGCAGAGCTGCGCGGATCTCGCTTCGTCGCCCCACCGGTTCTCGACCACCTCGTGGCCGAGCGCCTGGAAGCCTTCCTTCAGGCCGGCGAAGCCGCTGCGGAAATTAAGCAGGACTCGCAATCGCGTCCTCCCACGCGGCGACAATGTCACCGGGATCGAGGTCGGGCACCATCCGCGTGGCCGCCTGGACGCTACGGGTGCGCGGCGTGTAGGGTCGCCAGACGTTCGTATCGATGTTGCCGGACATCGTTGCCACGGCCTTGCCGAACCCCGCCGCGATGTGCGAAAGCCCGCCGTCGGGCGTGATCATCGAAGAGGCCGATGCCAGCGCAGCGAACATCTCCCGCAGGCCGGGGGTGCGCAACTCGAGCCCGAACAGCAACAGCGCGTCGCGCATCTCGCGCTGCAAACGCAAGTCCGGCGAGTGCGCATTGCTCTCGGCCATCTCCGGCGCCCCGTACACGCCGATGCGGATTCCGGGCTGGCGCTGCCACAGGAGGTCGACGATGGCGACCAGTTGCGCCGTGGTCGGCCGGTTGCTCGGCTTGCGCGCGGAAACGTAGATGATGACGTCGTGCGCCGGCCCCGTTGGCGCAGGCGCCCGCAAACGCGCGGGCGGCAGCGTAGTCTCTCCTCGCCAGCCGAAGGCCCACGCCAGCCTCTCCGCCGCGTGGACCGGGGCAACGGAAAAGTCCGGCTGGTCCTTGCTGCCGAGGAAACTCAGGCGCCACCCCAGCCTGCGGTCCGGCGAAGGAGAGACGCCGATGACGCGATCCGCCCTCCAGCGGCGCGCGTCCCAAAGCGCGCGCCATTCGGGCGGCGCCTCGCGGCCGAACTTGCGGTACGCATAGACGTGCTCGATCTCCGGCATCAGCCGTCCGACGTTGGCGGAGAAATCATTGGTCAGCAACCGGAATGCCGCCTCCGGCTCCCGCTGGCGAAGCCATTGCAGGCCGGGGCTGGCGCACACGAGATCGCCCAGGTTGAGCCGGTGGCAGAACAGCACGCGGCCGGCGCTCATCGCACGATCTCCGAGCAGGCCCGCCACACTTCGTCCGGTCCGATTGCATGCATGCAGCGCGGCGCCGGACATTCGGCGAGCGTGCGCTGGCAACGGCGGATCCACGTGATCTCGCGCTTGAACAGGCGGCGCTGGTCGCGGCAGGGAAAATCCTCCACGGTCACGGCGCGGTACGGCGTGCCTTGCAGGAACTCTCCCGGGCCGAAGAGTGACGCAGAGCTGGGCCCGAACAACGCGACGGTCGGTGTTCCAGTGAGCCGGCCGATGTGCATCACGCTGGTGTCCGGGCAGACGAGCAATGCCGCGTCCCTCACCAGGTGCCAGAGCTGCGCGAGGTCGAGCCGGTGGCCGAGCGCGGGGAACCTGCCCGCGGCATCAATGCGCCCGATGCAGGCGTCACCCTGCGGGCCGGCGCTCCAAATGATCCCCAGGCCGGACGCGGCGAGCCGTTCGGCGAGTTGCATCCATTTCGTGTCTTCCCAGTGCTTCAGCGGCGTGCTCGCCTCGACATGCAGGACGGCGTAGCGGCCGCCCGGCCGGTCGAACGGGCGGCAGGCGGGTTCCGGCCAGTCGGTCGTCCGATAGAGTGGCGGCGGCGGTCCATCCACGAGGTCGCCCACCATGTCGCCCCACGCCGCGGGCGCCTCGGGGTAGCGGTGAAACTCGTCCACCGGCCAGCTCTTGTACGCCGGGCGATCGCCGTCGAAGGCCACGATCCAGCGCGCGCCCGCCGCGGCCGCGAGCCAGCTGAAGCGGTTGTCGCCGGGCACGAACGCGAGGTCGCAGCCGCCACCGGCGAACACAGCATCGAGCGTGGACGCGTCGCGCGGATCGAAGGCGATGGCGCGCACGCCATAGGGCCGGCCGGCGTAGAGCGGCACCAGCCCGGCGCGCACCGTCATCGCGATCTCCGCGGCGGGATACCGCGCGCGCAGCTTTGCCAGCAATGGCGTGAGCATGAGCACGTCGCCGGCGAGCAGGTGGTGGGCGACCAGGATGCGGCGCGGCTCGCCGGGCGGCGTCGATCGCCCGCCCAGCTGGCGCAGCAACGCCCGCGGGAGAATCCTCAGCCGCGCGCCGATCCGGCTAGGCGCGGCCCGAAGCATGGCGGTACAGGGTTTCCATACGGTCGAGCATGGATTCGTAGGAGTAGCGCGCGGTGCAGAACTCGCGCGCCGCGCCGCCGAGTCGCGCGCGCAACTCTGGATCGCCAGCAAGGCGCCGGATCGCCTCGCGCAACGCAGCGGCATCCTCCTTCGGCACCACCAGCGCGGTGCGCTCGTGCCCGGCGAGTTCGCCGATGCTGCCGGCGTCGGTGGTCACGCAGGCAAGGCCTGTCATCATCGCCTGCACCAGCGCCTGCGGCACGCCCTCGTTGGCATAGGACGGCAGCGCGAACACGTCGAGCGCGTGCAGCCACGGCAGCACGTCATCCTGGTTGCCCGGCATCCAGATCCGTCCCTCCAGCACGGCCGATTGCGCGACGAGCGCTTCGCGCTGCGGCCCGTCGCCGACGATCGCGAGGCCGACGGACGGCGGCAGCCCGGCCACCGCGTCGATCAGGTAGCGATGGCCCTTCCAGCTGCGCAGCGTCGCGACGATGCCCACCAGCGTAAGGTCCTCCGGCAGCCCGAGCGCACGCCGCGCCACGGTGCGGTCTCCGGGCTGGAAGCGCCGCGCATCGATCCCCGTCGGCACCGACTCGATGCGCGCCGGCGAGCAGCCGTTGCGCTCGATCAGCTGCCTGCGGATGCTCTCGCCGGTGGTGGCAATGCGGCTGGTCGCAGTCTGGTAGAGCCACGATGTCAACGCGTTCGTCGGCACCGGCGCCGAGATGTGGCGCGTGCGCACCAGCGGGCACGGCCTGCCGAGCAGCAGCAGCGCGGCGGCGCCGAGCCACGAGTCCGTGGAGCTGTGCGCGTTGACCACGTCGCAAGGGTGGGCGCGGAGCCAGCCGAGCAGCGCACGCACGCCGCGCAGGTTCTTGCGTCCGATCGGCAGCGGCGTCACCGGGACGCCGCGCTTGCCAGCCTCTTCGTGGATGCGCGCCTCGGCGGGACACAGCACGTGGACGGCGTGGCCGCGCGCGATCATGCCCTGCGATTCGGAGAGGACGCGGATCTCCTGGCCGCCCCAGCCGAGCGAGGACTCGGTGTGGACGATCTTCATGCCGAGGTCGTGAACTGGATGCGGTGGAGCCTCGCGTAGCTGCCGTTGCGGGCGAGCAGCCCGGCGTGCGTGCCTTCTTCCACGACGCACCCCTTCTCCACCACCAGGATGCGGTCGGCGCGCTCTATGGTCGACAGCCGGTGCGCGATGACGATGGTGCTGCGGCCGCGCATCAGGGTCTCCAGCGCCGCTTGGACGGTCCGCTCCGACTCCGAGTCGAGCGCCGACGTGGCTTCGTCGAGGATCAGGATCTTCGGATCGATGAGCAGGGCGCGTGCAATCGAGATGCGCTGGCGTTCGCCGCCGGACAGCGATTGGC
>SXGU01274162.1_pt1 | contig 17618 bp, 18 predicted proteins | sample 3174531 | NCBI WGS metagenome assembly SXGU01 (sample SAMN11356863, study PRJNA531348) | freshwater metagenome | isolation source: freshwater sample F1-140 | place: China: Fuxian Lake, Yuxi | collected 2017-12-25 | reverse complement strand
CTTCGGTGGCCCGGCCGGACAGATCGCCGTCATGCACCAGGAGCTCGTGGAACGGAAACGGTGGATATCTGAACGACGATTTCTTCATGCCCTCAATTACTGCATGCTATTACCAGGGCCTGAAGCACAACAGTTGGCCACCTACATTGACTGGCTTCTCCACCGCACCTGGGGCGGGATTGTAGCGGGTGGGTTGTTCGTCTTGCCGTCACTGTTCATTCTCATCGGCTTGTCGTGGATCTACCTGACCTATGGAGATGTGCCGGTGGTCGCAGGCATTTTCTACGGGATCAAACCCGCCGTCACGGCCATTGTCGTATTCGCCGCATTTCGAATCGGGTCGAAGACCTTGAAGAACGCCTGGCTCTGGGCGATTGCGGGAGCGTCGTTCGTGAGCATCTTTGCTTTGAACGTCCCCTTTCCCGCCATCGTGCTAGCGGCAGGTCTGCTGGGCTATGTGGGCAGCCGCGTGAGTCCTGAGCATTTCAGAGTCGGCGGCAGTCATGGGACCACAGAGAAATACCACGAGCCTGCCGTCATCGACGATCACACTCCGATCCCGGCTCACGCTCGTTTTTCGTGGCCCACCTTTTTGGGATGCACCTCGGGGTCGGTGTCGGGCTATGGGCAGCGGCGCTCGGAGGACTTGCTACAATCTACGGTGGGGAGCATCCGTTAGCACAGATGGGCTGGTTCTTTACCAAAGCTGCACTCCTCACATTCGGCGGCGCCTATGCCGTACTCCCCTACGTGTATCAGGGCGTCGTGGAGCACTACCAGTGGCTCACACCGTTACAAATGATCGACGGCCTAGCCTTAGGAGAAACGACACCGGGTCCGCTGATCATGGTCGTGACGTTTGTGGGTTTTGTCGGTGGATGGACCAAGGCTTTCTTCGGTCCCGAGACACTCCTATGGGCCGGGCTCGCTGCCGCCACCGTCGTCACCTTCTTTACCTTTCTGCCGTCCTTTTTGTTTATTCTGATCGGAGGCCCGCTCGTAGAATCCACACATGGCGACCTCGCCTTCACCGCTCCCCTCACCGGGATTACGGCAGCTGTCGTGGGCGTGTCCCTGAACCTCGCACTCTTTTTTGCTTATCATGTGTTATGGCCAAATGGATTTGCAGGATCATTTGAATGGATATCTGCGTTCATGGGTCTGACCGCTTTTATCGCCCTGTTTCGCTATAAGGTCTCGATCATTCCGGTGGTCAGCGCCTGTGCCTCAACTGGACTGGCGATCACCTTGCTCAGGGCACTGTTGTGAGGCTGAACCAGACTGCACGGATGTAATGAGAGATCAGCGGTCTACCAACCTCGCAACTCCTTTGGACATTTGTCAAACATCAGGTATCGTTGCGCCGAGGCACCAGATGCACGGAGCCGGCCTTGATCGCGGCCACGACGGGCACGCCTGGGGAAAGATGCAGATCCTCAACGGCTGAGCGGGTGATCATGGCTGAGAGCGGGAACCCGCAGTCGATCTCCACGCGCACGAGCGCGCCCATCGGAGCGACCTCGCGGACGGTTCCGGCCAGCTGATTGCGCGCGCTCGTCGTGCCGGTCGAGGCCGCTTCCAACAGAATGTCTTCGGCGCGGATGCAGACGAACACCTCGGACCCGATACCGTCTCCGCCCACCGCCACGAGCCGGCGCCGTTCCACCTCCACCGTGACCAGTCCTTCCGACGCCTCGACGACCCGCCCCGGCATGACCGTTTCCATGCCGACGATCTTGGCGACATCGGCGTCGCGCGGGCGATTGAACACCTGTTGCGGCGTTCCCTCCTGCAGCACCCGTCCCTCCCGCAGGACCACCATGCGATCGCCCAGGGCCAGGGCCTCCTCCCAGTCGTGCGTCACGACAATGGTGGGAATGGCCAACTGTTTCAGCAACGATCGAAGCTCGCCGCGCAGGCTGGACCGGGTCGGCAGATCGAGCGCAGACAGCGGTTCATCGAGCAGCAAAAGTCTGGGACGTCTCGCAAGGACTCGGGCCAGCGCGACTCGTTGCTGCTGGCCGCCCGACAATCGGGCCGGTCGAAGGCGCTCCGTCCCCTGCAACCGGAGCAGATCCACGACTTCCCCAATCCGCTGTTGTCGCTCGGATTCCGGTACATCGCCCAGTCCGTAGGCAATATTGTCGGCGACTGAATAGGTTGGGAACAAGGCATAGTCCTGGGACATGTACCCGATTCCGCGCTGCTGCGGGGGGCGCCTGAAGCCGGAGGCCGCATCGACCCAGGTCTCGGCTCCGAACCGGATGGTCCCCCGTTCCGGCCATTCGAGTCCGGCGAGGCAGCGCAAGATCGTCGTTTTGCCCGACCCGGACGGGCCGAAGAGCACCAGGACCGGAGGAGGCTCCAGTTCCATACGAAATGAGGCACGAACCGTCAACCGATCGGGAAACGTTTTGACAATGTCGACGATTACTTCTGCGGCCATAGGGCCCAGACTTTCCGGTTCATGGCATAGACGCCCAGCAAGACCGTGTAGGACACGATGAGTAGAAAAAGCGCGGTCTTGGCCGCGCCCGCATAGTTGAGTGCCTGGACCTCGTCGTAGATATCAATCGACACCGTCCGCGTCACACCTTCAATATTGCCGCCCACCATCAGGACCACGCCGAATTCGCCCAGGGTATGGGCGAAACTCAACACAGCGCCAGTGACCACTCCGGCCGCGGACATGGGAATGATCAGCTTAAAAAATGTCATGGGCCTGGAGACGCCCAACGTCCAGGAGGCTTCAATGAGGCGACGGTCGACCTGGTCAAAAGCCGTCGCAAAGGGCTGCACGGCGAACGGGAGGCTGTACAGGATGGAGGCGAACAACAGTCCCTCGAAGGTGAACGGCAAGGGATGCCCAACAAGGTCCGCGTAGAACCGTCCCAACGGGCTGTGCGGCCCTATTGCCACCAGGATATAAAACCCCAGCACGGTCGGCGGCAAGACGAGGGGCAGCGCGACCACCGATTCAACCAGGAACTTCCAGCGCCACCGGGAGAAGGCCAGCCAATAGGCCAACGGCAGGCCGATTAGGACCAAAATCAACGAGGTGAGCGTGGCCAGCTTCAGGGTGACCAGGATCGCCATCCAGTTCACGACGGCCGGCTCCTCCCCGCCTCATGCAACAAGGCCGCGACGATGTCCGTCATTTGCACCGAAACTGTAGCCCCCAGAAACGCCTGGTCGTCAATGGCTCATCCGCGTCGAGGCCGGTCGTCCGCATTTCCGGCTGCGTCTCCCCGTCTTTCGTGATCAGGTAGGCGCCATGACAATGGGCTTCGATCATCTTCAAGGCCTCCGCGCGGAACGGCGAGGCGTAGATGCTCTCCCGGTCCTTCTTGAGCGGATAGATCACGAGGCCTCCCTGCTCATCCACGCGCACAAACCTGGCTCCCTCCGCGCAGCCGCCCAGGGTTGCCACAAGCGCCAGCCCGGCCAGGCCGAACCACAGAGGGCAACCGACGAGGTGCTCTGCGTGAAGTTCTGATAGATGCACGGTCGATCCCGTCCGTGGCTATTCGGGCAACACGAACCCGTAGCCGGCCATGACCTGCCGCCCCTCAGGCCCCTTCAGAAAGTCCAAAAAGGCCATGGCCGCCTGGGGATTTCTCGCGCCGGCTAGGATGACCGCACCCTGCTCGAGCACCGGATGGGATGCCGCGGGAATTTCCCAATACTGGCCCGCTTCTTTCATGGCCGGCGCCGATGCGAGCGACAAGGCGACGATTCCGATGTCGGCCGAGCCGGATTCGACGAACTGGGCCGCCTGGGAGATGTTCTCACCCAGCACAAGCTTCTCCTTGACCCGGTCGTACATCTTGAAATGCTCCATCGCCGCGATGGCTGCCCGCCCATAGGGGGCATGCTTCGGGTTGGCGATGGCGATCTTTTTGATGGAGGGGTCCAGTAACGCGTCCATGCCCACCTGCGACACAGGCACCGAAGACGCTTTGGGCGTCCAGACCACGATCCGCCCGACGGCATACTTGTACAGGGAGCCGGGCACCGCATGGCCGGTCTGTTCCAGCTTCTGGGGGTAGCGAATATCCGCCGAGAAATAGAGATCGTACGGAGCCCCGTGCTGAATCTGAGAGAAGAAATTGCCCGACGACCCCAGGGAAAGCCTGACATGAGTGCCCGTCGCTTTCTCAAAGTCCGACACGATCTCCTTGAACGCGAAATTCAAATCGGAGGCGGCGGCAATGGTCAGCTCTTCGCCCGAGGCCGACGCAAGCCCTCCCATTCCCAAGCCCGCCATACAGACCGCCACGACAACCCAAGTTGCAAGCAGGATGGGCGCCGTTTTTCCAACGATCATCATCTCTCCTCCACGCATAGACTCTCCTGACGCCACGGTATTCGACCGATGCCTCTCCGATTCCCGATTCAAACCACCGCCACTATACTGGCAGGCCGCTCGCCGCGCAAGGCGCCGCCTCAGAAGAAGATTTGCAACTGCAGGCGGATCGTATTGTCGATCAACGCCCCCCCCCTCGCATCCAAGGGCACCGTACCCGAGGGGTAGGATGAGGCGCTGTTCAACGGCCCGACGGCGGGCAAGGGCGCGCTGCGGCCGATCGCATAGCCGCCGGTGCCCATGGCCTGGTTCGAATAGGTCAGCATGACTTGATAGTCGTAGACCCCGAACGGGAAGTAATTGATGGACGCGTCCACTTGCTTGATCAGGTCGCCGCCGACGCCGGAATCCGGGTCCCAATAGGAATAGCGCGCGGCGAACTCGAGATAGCGGGGAATGAGGTAGTAGCCGGACTGGACGTAAAACCCGCTCGCATTCCCCAGGAGCGATGGGGCATAGGTCGTGCAGGCCGCGGTGGCCGACACGCGCTGCATGCAGGGCAGCCCTTTTTCATGGCGGGTGATGTTTTTGAAGTAGTACTCGCCCTGGAAGGAGAAGCCTCGGTACTTGAAAATGGTATCCAGTCCCCAGGTCGTATAGTCCACGGTGCCCCATCCGAGTTGTCGGCCGTTTCCGAATGTGGCCAATGACCGGCGCCAGTTGAGGTTCGCCAGGTCGATACCGATGAAGGCATTGTCGCTGCTGGTATTGATTTGCGGGTTGTACGCGAAGTTGCCCCCCACCGCCCATTGCGGCGTTTCCGAATAGGCCAGGTCGCCCTCGCCATAGCCCGGCCGCCCCATGACATTCCACATCAGGCGGGCCGTATACATGAGCTGGCTGATCGAGCTCGTCCTGAGGTTCGCGTTCAAGTTTCGCTGACTGGTCGGGCAACTCGACGGAGAGGGGACCGGGTTCCCGCCGGTCTGCCCGCCCGGACAGTTGGGCGTCGGCTGTTCGCTCTCATAGGCCCCGTAGCGGGTGAAGAGGGGACCGCTGCCGTTGAAGACGCCGAGGTAATAGTTCACCGGATACAGTTCGTCGTCGTTCATGATCGTGATCCCGATGTCGCGGCGATTCAACCCGTTGGCGGTAAAGGCATCCTGGATCGGCGCCCGCTCGGCGAACTGCATGGACGCCGTGTTGTTGATCTGCGAGCGGTTGAAATAGACCTTGTACTGGCCGACCTGGACGTTGAACAGCGGGAAGTGGGTGCTGGTCATGTAAAAGTCGAGGAGATTGGCCGCCCCTGGAGTCTGGGCGTTCTCCGCCGACTCGAACCCCATTTGGACGAAATACTTGAAATCCGGATTGAAGACGTGTCCCGCAAACAGCAGGCGCGCGCGTCGAAGATTGAAATAGGAGGCATCGTTCGTCGAGCGGTTTGCGCGGTAGTCGCCGAACACGCCGAGGAGTTCGGGGAAATTCTTGGCATCACCCGGGTTGCGCCAGGCATCGTTCCGGAACCGCGTCGTTTCCCGGAACATCGCCCGGCCGCGAATCTTGAGAAAGAAGGCGTTGTCGTTCGTGGAGATATTGAAGCCCCGATCGTACCAGAGCTTGAACGGAGCCTGCGTCTGGTACCGATGGGCTTCCGATTCCTTGAGAGCCTGCGCATATTCCTCTTTGGTGATGAGACCCTTCTCGAAAGCCCGATCCATGAGGAGCCGCAACGCCGGGTCCTGGCTTTCCACGAAGACGTACTGGCCGTCCTTCTCGATCAATCGGCCCGAATCCACGGCTAGGGCATCCAGGGGACCGGCCAAGAGGCCGATCGCCATGCCGGCCAGAGCCAGTATGCCTATCAACAAGGGTTTGGTTTTCGCTGCGCCTATCAACCGAGGCCATCGACTCATGGCCGCCTCCATCAATGAGAGCAAATGAACGGTCTCGTCCGTACCGGTATGGATTACTTGCTTCCGGGCAGGATCGCGGACTTGAGAAAGTCGCGGTACAACAGGCCCCGCTCGTTCACCGCCGGATCGGTGCTCCAAAAGCGATTCGGCTCGAAATAGAGCAGGAAGGTGCCGGGCTCAGGCGGGATCGCGGGATAACGGAGATCCCACATCTCCTCCTTCCGGATCGAAAATTGCGCGTGGTAATGTTCGAGGGTGAGATGGAAATAGGGGCCGCGGACGGCGATCCAGCCATCCGTGGTGTCGCGCTCGAGGGCGGGGTTCATGCCGGGAGCCAGCACCGTGAAATGGACCCGCTCCTCCGGTCCCGCCTTCTGCAAGGCCTCGGCAAGAAACGGAACCAGCGCCTCAAGCTCGTCCTGCCGGAAGATCCGTTTCGGGGGCGCCTCTTCGGCAAACCACCGAAGCGGCAATTTCTGCTTCTCCCGGAAGGAGAACGAGCCGAGGATGACGGCCAGATCCCCGGCGCTGAGCTGTACCGGATGACTGTACCCGGCCGGTTTGACCTCCCGCTGGAGCGTGACGACCGCCCGCTGGTCTTCATGGACGGTCTGGACTGTGTACGGCAGCCGCGCGCAGCCGAACAGGGACAACAACCAGCCGGCCAAGACCGCCCCGATCACCGCGTTGATCCACCGATCGATCCTTTTTCCCGTCATCTCAGCCCCTCCCACAATCTCCGCGTCCGCTGGTTTTCCCATCAAAGAACTGTATTCGTGTATTTAGTAAAGTATTATGACTCTCCGGGCAAAATTTTTTACGGCCCGTTCGGCGCCGTATAGCCCAAGGACCTCACGATGGCCTGCCCATCGCGGGACCCGGCAAAGGCAAGGAATTCCCCGCACAAGGCGCGGTTGCGACAGTAACGATGCATCGCCATTGAATGAATGGTCGGTTGAAAGTTTGGCCTGCCCGCCTGGGCCACGATGCGAACCCGTTCCTGCTCCAGCACGGCGTCCGGACCGAACAGAATGCCGACATCCGCCTGCCCCAGCAGCAGATGATCCAGGACGCCCCGCGCGTCCGAGGCGACATCCAGCCGGTCCTTCACGTCACCGGCGATGCCCAGGGCGCTAAACAGTTGCCCGGTCTGCCGGCCCAATTCCGTCAATGCCGGGTCCGAGATCGCGATCCTGTATCCGGCCCCCCGGCCCAGCTCATCGAACGAAGCGGGCGCCTCTACGAGCGTCACCGGAACCACCAGCACAAGAGGAACGGCCGCATAAGAGCGCTTCGTGTCGGGCAGGACGTAATACTTGGACTCCAATCGTGCGAGCAGTTCATCGCCGCCCGGCGCTACCAAGTCAATCGGCCCGCTCCCGAGAAAGAACCGGTGGTCGTTGCCCACCGTGGCAATCGCGCGCCTCAGGTCCAGCCCCGAGTCGTAATACACCTTGACCTTCACGTTCGGGTGGGATCGCTCGAAGGCCAGCCCCAAGGCTTCGACCGGCGCCTTCATGCTGGGCGAGGCTCCGATCACCAGCGCCTCGACGGTTCCTTGGCCGGCCGCGGCCATGGCCCAGACGGACAGAGCCAAGAAGAGGCTCGCCGCGAAGAACGCGACTTTTCTTGTTCGAACCATACGCATCCTGCCGCGAGTGACGGACGCTCCGAAGCGCCCGCGCGAATCACAGGGCCTGAATCTTCCCCGTCTCCCGCGTATCGTACCCGCCCACCGCTTCCATTTCGCGCCGGAACGGCCGGCTCACCAGCGTGTCCAGAAACAGATCCAGCCCCGGATGCTCCTTGAGATACGGGGTCGGAATCACGAGGTCGTACCGCTCCGCCTGCAGGGGGATAAAGTCCAAGCCCAGCAGGCGCGACGCCGTACGCACACCCATGCCCACATCGGCCTGGCCCTCGGCGATCAACCGCCCCACCTCCAGGTGGGAGGAGGCATTCCGCTCATAGCCCTTCACCAGATCGGCGCGAATGCCCGCCGACGCGAGTCTCCGATCCAGGAGCAGCCGCGCCCCGGCCCCCGCCTCCCGGTTGATCAGCGTGACGTCTTTGCGCGCCAGGTCTTCCACCCCTCTGATGCCCTGGGGATTGCCGCTCCTCACCATCAACCCCTGCTCCCAGGACGCAAACGTGACCACCGTGACAGACTGGCCCTTCATGTGTTTCCGGATATAGGGCAGGTTACTCTCGCCGGACTTCTCGTCCACGATGTGCAGACCGGCGACGTGGATTTCTCCTCGCTTGAGCGCATCGAGCGCAGCCGTGCTGCCCATCGTCCACCCCACTACGGAGCCCCGCTGATCCCGACGGCGAAAGTACTCTCCGGCCAGGAAGATAGCCGGATCGCAGCCACCCACGACCAGCTCCTCTTCCACGCTCAGCCGGTCGCGGAGCAGATCCACCTTCACGCGGCCGGACTTGTTTGCGCCCCGCCCCTGCCCGAGCACCGCTTCCCTGGTCAGCCCGTCGGCGGCCACAGTGAAGTTCAGCATCTCGCCAAGACCGGCGACAGGCCGGATCACGTACCGTTCCCCCACCCGCGCAACCTTGACGCGCGTCCGCGCAGGGATCGCGCCGCCCCCGAGCAGATCCCCCTCAATCACCTCCCCGGGCGACAGGAGACTGAAGAGATCTTCGACCCGACAGCCGAGGGCGGCCGCCAATCGCAACGCCACCGCCGTCGTAGGCAAATACTGGCTGCCTTCGATGGCATAGATAGCCTGACGCGTGACCCCGGCCATGCCGGCCAGAGCCCCTTGCGACAACCCCTTGGCAATGCGCAGGCTGCGCAAGCGATTCTCGATGTTTGCGATGGGTTCTGCTTTGCTGTTTATTCCCATGGGGCCGCTGTATAGCAAATAACCTGTCACTATGTCAACTATCATGACATTCGGGGACCCGATCGCCAGCCCCCTCTCAGCCCTGGGTGGCCGGAAGGCAAGGAAATGCCGCAGCGTGACTTAGAAGGTCGAGTTGGTGGGAAGGGCGAGGGTGAAGTACTTGCCGCGCTCGGCGTAGAGGATCCGCTTGGCGACCAGCATGGTTAGGACGTCCTTCAGCGCAGCCGGGTCCGGCGCCGGGCTCCGTCCCGCCTCGCTCAAGCCGGTCTGGATCTGCTCCATCGACTTGGGCGCTTCGTTGCACTGCTCGATGACGAAGGCGGCCGGCCACTCATAGCGCGTCCGCGAAGGCGCATCGCTCGGACGCCCGTCATAGACCGTTACATAGCTGAGAGACTTGGAGTAATAGAGAAAGGGCTTGTCCGCCGACGCGTGCCGTTGCTGCCAATCCCGGACAAGTTGGGTTAGCTCTTCATAGAGGCCGGGAGTCACTTTGTGGTCGATCTCATACTCGAAGTCATAGGCAATCTTCCGCAAGTCCACCACTTTGGGGTCGTACACGTATTCATAAGCCAACCCAGGCCCCGTAATGCGGATGCCGTACTGTTCCGGTCTGGTGAAGTAGGGACTGAACCGCTCGAGCCAGAACTTTCCGATCCCTTGCGGCGGCTGCAGATGCAACAGAGAAGGAATCAACTCGAGTTGCTTCCGGTAATCCTCATCCGTCTCCTGGGGGAAGCCCAGCAAAATGTTCCAGGAGATATCGACATGGTAGTACTGGCTCCACTTCAAGCATTGGACGTTTTGCATGGGGCTCACACCCTTGTCCATCTCGTGGAGCTGGGCCTGACTCAAACTCTCGATGCCCGGCTGCATGCATTTCACCCCGCCCTGGGCCAGGGTCCGGATCTGTTTCTTGTGCAGATTGCTCTTGGTTTCGATAAAGACGTCCAAATCCAGATGGTCCGCGGCGAACTTGCCGAACAACTCATCCACATATTTCATGTCGATGATGTTGTCCACCAAGCGAAACCGGGTGGAATCGTAGCGGCTGGACAGGTAGTCCAGCTCCCGCGCCACTTGCTCCGGAGTCTTCGCCCGGAATTTCATGCTCTGAGCGTTCAAGCCGCAGAAGGTGCAGTGATGCTTCTCGCCCCACCAACAACCCCGGGACCCTTCGTAGAGCAGGACTCGATCCAGGCCCCTCGACGGCTCCCCGCCGATTTCGGCCACCTGCCGAAAATAATCGTCGTAATCGGGAGGCCCCATCCGCTGAAATTCGGAAAAGAGTTTCGGATTCGGCGTAAAGCAAATCCGCCCCTCCCGGCGATAGGCCACCCCGTTCGGGGTGTTGCGTTCGTCTCCCCCCAGAATCTGCTTCACCAAGGAGGGGAACACCTCCTCCCCCTCCCCCACCACTACGTAATCGATCCAGGCAAAGGCGCGGAGATGCTCGAGCCCCATGTCTCCGTCGAAATTGGCCCCTCCGAATACGATCCGCACGTTCGGGTAAAGATCCTTGATGAGCTTGGCCAAGGAGAGGCTGGCCACGTTCTGGTCGAAGGTGGAGGTAAACCCGACGACTTTATATTGCCCCCAGTCGATTGCGGTCATGGCCCAGGTAAGAAACTTCGGGACCCCTCTGCCGGCCAATTCTTCGAAATACGAGATGGGATGGCCGCTTTCACGAGCCAGCTCCTCGAACACCGGCTTGAAGGTGCGGGGATAGTCGGCATGCTTGGGGTTGTCGCGGAAGAGCAAATGCGAGAAGAGCCATTCGCCGAACAGCCCGCGCTTCTCGCAGAGCAGCTCATACAGAGGCACGCCGATCTTGCGGGCGAACCGGAGGTTGAGGTAGTGGCTGGTAACGCCGATCCCCTGGGACTTCAGCAAGGCCGAGAGCGTCCCCAATTGGATGGACGGGTACTTGGAATAGCCGAACGGCATATTCACAAGCGCGACTGCGATCTTGTCGCTCACGGCCTTCTCCCCACCGCCGACCGAGATCGGTTCAGGCTTCCGACACGGTCACGGTCATCTCGACCCGTTCGAGCGGATTGTCCCGACCGTCCCGCTTCACGGCGACGATCTTGTCCGCCAGGTCCATCCCGCTCACGACCTCGCCGAACGCCGTATACTGCCAATCCAGGAAATTGGCGTCGGCCACGCAAATGAAAAACTGCGAGCCGGCGCTGTCCGGATCGTTCGCCCTGGCCATGGAGAGGACGCCCCGCTTGTGCGGTTTGCTGTTGAACTCCGCCTTCACCCGGTGGCCCGGCCCGCCCATCCCGTGCATGGATCGGTCCGGCTGCTTGCTGTTGGGATCGCCGCCCTGGATCATGAACCCCGGGATCACGCGATGAAACGTCGTCCCGTCGTAAAACTTCTCCTGGGCCAGCTTGATGAAGTTCTTCACATGGCCCGGCGCCACATCCGGATAAAACTTCAGCACGATCTCGCCCTGCGGCTCGCCTTTCATCGTGACTTTGATCGTCGCGTGCGTCTTCTCGCTCGGCTCACTCATGGCTTTCCGCTCCTCCCCAAATGATCCCATGGCGACTTGGCCGCCGACTCCTGCGCCGCTCCCAGCCCCTCGCTGATCCCGGCCCAGCTCTCTCCATCGTCCTCGCTTCGAAACACTCCCGCGCTGGTCCCCGCGTAGAGCACTCCGCCTCCGGGAGCCACCAGGGCCTGGACGGACAGCTCCGTCAGCCCTTTGTTCAGAGGCAGCCACTTCTGCCCGTGGCTCACCGTCTTGAAAATCCCCCGTCCTGTGGCGACAACCAGCCCCTTGTCGCTCGCTACGATGCCTCGGATCGAGTCATTCGGAAGGGATCGGCTGATCGGAAGCCAGGTCTCCCCTCCATCGACGCTCCGAAACACCCCGCCGTCGAAGGTGCCCGCGTAGAGCGCCTGCTCACGATCCCGCGCCAGCACACGGATGAAATTCTCGACCAGCCCTTCATGGTCCTTCAGTCCTTTGGAGAGGCGGGTCCACTCGGCCCCGTTGAACTTCAACCGAAGCACCCCCTTCCCGGATGTGCCGGCAAAGAGAGTCCGATCCGCGCCCAGCACCAAGGTGTGGATGAGCAGGTCGTCGAACCCCTTGGTCACGCGTGCCCAGCGGCTGTCCCCATCTCCCAGACGGTAGACGCCGTCGCCGGTCCCGGCGTAGAGGACGCGGCCATCGGCCAGCAACGCCTTGACCTCCAGCCGCTTGAGCCCTTCGTTCAACGCCTGCCAACTCCTCCCCTCGTTGTCGCTCAGGAACACGCCCCCTCTGAGGGTGCCGACATAGACCCTTCCGTCCTCCGCAATGGTCAAGGCCAGGATAAATCCATCGTTCAACCCCTCGCTGACGGACACCCAGCTCTTCCCCTGGTCATGACTTCGAAACACCCCCTGGCCGAACGAGCCGGCATACAGGGTTTGATCCTTGCCCACCGCCAAAGCTTGAATGCTGGGGGCCGGGCTGACCGGCACCTGTTCCAGCGGAGCATCGTGACGCCCCGGAGACCGTTGGGCCGCACAGGGTTGAACCGCCCCGAAGAACAAGGCACAAGGCACAAGGCACAAGGCCATCTTGAACGTGGCCGTCATTATTTCACCCGCTGGCCGGCCGTGCCCGTCGGCAGCACCGGAACGGGCCCGTCGTGATCCTGACCCGGCTCTCCTTGCGGAAGGCGCCGGCCGAACAGGCGGGTCCCCAGGATGCCGATCTCGTACAGGACCATGAGGGGCACCGCCATCAAGAGCATGGTGAACAGGGTGGCGTCAGGCGTGACGATTGCCGACAGGATCAAGGCCGTCATGATGGCATGTTTGCGATAGTGGCTGAGCAACGCCGGCGACACGACGCCGATGCGCGACAACAGCGTCAGCGCCAAGGGCAGCTCGAAGGCGAACCCGAAGATCAACAGAAACTTGACGTTGAAATCGACGTAGGTGCCGACAGCCAGTTGGGGGGCCAGGGCGCGATCCATGCCGAAACTGACGAAGAACTGGATGACCAGCGGCAGGATGACCAGGTTGCAGAAGACCATCCCCAGGGCGAACAATCCGGCCGCCAGACAGAAGAGGGGAACGGCCCAGCGTTGCTCCCGCGGGAGCAGGGCCGGCTCGATGAACTTCCAGCATTGATAGAGAATCACCGGCAGGCTGAGCACGATACCGGCCAGGATCGACACCTTCACGGAAGCAAAGAGGGCTTCGGTGGGGCTGTAGAAAATCAGCTCGTCCGAGAAGGGGCGCTTGAACCATTGAATCAACTCCCCCGCATAGGCGAAGGTCAGGATAAAGGATGCCAGGACCGTGCCCGCAATCACGATCAGGCGCCGCTTGACGTCGGCCAGGTGGTTGGCCAGCGGCGGCAGCACGGTAGCCATGGACTTGACGCCGGGGAATGCCATCACATTGGTCCGCGAATCGCCGTTGAGCGGGCGGCGGCGCCCTACCCGTTCTCCCGATAGAGGCGGATCAACTCCGCCATCCTGTCTTTCTTGGCCAGCTTCTCTTTCTGAAGCTGCTTCTTGATCAGCTCCTCCTGGGGAGTCAGCACGTGTCGCTTTTGCAATTCCGCCAGTTCCACATCCAGCCGGTGGTGCGTCTGCTCTAGCTCCTTGAATTCCGTGCTGGACTCTCGCAACAACTCCGAGACACGTGCGTCAGTCAGCATGCTCCACCTCCTGGCTCAGGGTTAGAACGCCACCGACTCTCGTTGCATCAGCACGGCATCTTCGATGGGATTCGAATAGTACCGAGCGCGCAGGGCCACTTGCCTGAATCCCAAGCCCTCGTACAGGCGCTGGGCCGCGTTGTTCGAGGCCCGCACCTCGAGCACCGCCCGTTCAGCGCCCCGGTCACGGGCCAGGGATAGGGCATGGAGGACCAGCGCCGTGGCGATCCCCCGGCGACGGTGCCCCGCTTCCACGGCCAAGTTCATGAGGCGCAACTCTTCGAACACGATCCACAGGCACAGATAGCCGACAATCTCTCCGGTTTGCCCGTCCGGCATCAGTCGCGCCGTAAGGAGCCGGCTGAAGGGATTCTGTAGCTCCGCCTCAAGCATCTTACGAGTCCAGGGAGCCGTGAACGAGGCCTGTTCGATCGCAAGGAGACGATCAAGGTCCTCCCGCTGCGCCGGCTCAAACAGGAACCGAGGGGCAAGAGACTCGTCACGGTCCTGAACCACGCTGCGCCTATGCCCGTCCATGGCCACCGTTGCCGCGACTCGAGGCGGTGATGCCCGCCGGCTCCCGCCGTTCCCAGGCCACCTCCGCTTCAGCTCGTTGAACATACAAGGGAGCCACCCCCTGGCTTGCTTTGTCGCCCCGCGCCAGCCGCTCCAGCCCGGCCAAGCCAACGCTCACGGCGGAAACCGCCATCGCCTCCGGCGGCGCCTCCTCCGCCTTCACCATCCGCTCTCCCAGCGCCAGTTGCAATTCGTCTTTGTTGGCCTCCCAGCCGTCACCCAGTACGAGGATCGGACCGGTCATGGACTCGCCCAACGTCCGGATCGTTCCGGCTCGTTCTTCTGAAATCCGAGTCAGCACCCTGTCCGAAGTCCAGCGATACAGGGCCCAATAGACCTCGCCAGTTCTGGCCCGCAGGATCGGACAGAGCGTGAGCCCGACCTCCCGGCAATTCCAGGCCAGGGCTTCCAGGGTCGGGACCGTCGCCAAGGGAAGACCAGAGACGGCTCGAAAGCCCATCATCGTGGCCAGGCCGACTCGCAAGCCGGTGAACGATCCCGGTCCGATCGAGACAGCCAGCCCGTCCAGGCCGGTCAGCGACAAACCGGTTGCAGCAAAGAGCCGATCAATGGTCGGCACCAACCGGCGCGCATGGGCCCCACAGGCCTCTTCATCCGAACGCGCCAGCACCCTCGTCCCATCCAGGATCGCCACGCTTTGCCGACCCGTGGCGGTTTCCACGGCCAAGATTTTCACGATCTCGCCTCCGGTGCGTCGAAAACCATACGCGCGATCGGGCGCACCGGCAGGCGGAACTCTTCGCCCTCCTTCCGCACCACGCCCAAGTCTTCTGGTTTCAGAACCGGATTCGGCACGATCTCGTGAAACGTGAGCTGCAGGGTTCCCGCCCCCTGTCCGTCCTGGATCGTGACCTTGAAGGGTTTCAGGAGAGGGGCAGTCTCGCCGGGCAAGGGCGGCTGCACGGCGCGAAAATCTTCGAACCGCACCGTCGCTTCCAGTTGGCCGGACTGGCTCAGACGGTCTTCCTGAACCACCTGCAGCGACTGACGATCAAACCAGATACGCCGCAGCGGCGTGGCGCGATCGGCGGCGCCATTTGATGACGCCAGCACGTCCAGGCGATACCGGTCCCCTTCCTCTGCCAGGACGACGCCGTCGCCCTCGTCAATCGAAGCGGTCCCGACGGCGCCGCTCATGGCCAGGAAGCTCAACTGAATGGGCTTGCCGATGACGCCCAGGTCCTGAAGATCGCCCAGGCGCCCCGTATAGATCTTCCCCGAGACCGGCAGACGTAGCCGGTACAAGTCTTCCGCCACGACAAAGTCGAACAGGGGCCCGCCGATCTGATTGAAACCTTGCATCCTGAGCGCATTCGGCCGCCGGTAATACATGGCCCCTTCCACGCGCTGGACCAAGAAGCTGCCGGCCCCCTTCACTTGCGCTCTGAACAGACCCTTGACCGTCTGGATCGCCGCTTCGCGCTCCTTCAGCAGTTGCGTCAGTTGTGTCGCCGTGGCCTCCCGGAGCGTCGGCCCTTCCGGCTTGGGCCACAGGGCGCAGCCGGTCAGCCATGCCAATTGAAAAATTAAAAGCGCCAAAATCAACTTGTGCATTTTGCCTTTGACATTGCGCACTGTCCCTCAGACGAACGCCGCATCCAACGCGTCTCCAATGTCACGGATCCCCACGAGTTCCATCCCCTCGACCGGCTCCAGCTTGGTCAGGTTCCGTTCCGGCAACAAACAACGCCGGAACCCCATTTTGGCCGCCTCCCGCAAGCGGAGATCCGCCTGGCTGATGGCGCGTACTTCCCCGCCGAGGCCCATCTCGCCCAGGACAACCGTGCGATGGTCGATCGGACGCTCGCGGAGGCTGGATGTGATGGCCAGCGCAATCCCGACATCCACCGCCGGCTCCTCGATTTGGAGCCCACCCACGACGTTCACGTAGACATCCTGCCCGGAAAAATGCAACCCGAGCCGTTTCTCCATTACCGCCAACAACAGGGAGACTCGATTCAGCTCCACCCCGTTGGCCATTCGCTTCGGCATGGCATAGCTCGTCGAAGAGACCAGCGCCTGCAGTTCCACCAGAATGGGCCGGGACCCCTCCAGGCTGGAGACAACCACCGAGCCGGTGCTCCGTTCGGGCCGCTCGGCCAGGAACAGTTCTGAGGGGTTGCCGACTTCTTCGAGCCCCGCATCCTTCATCGTAAAGACCCCGATCTCGTTCGTGGATCCGAACCGGTTCTTCACGGCGCGCAAGATCCGATAGGCATGGCCCCGGTCACCCTCGAAATAGAGCACCGTGTCCACGATATGCTCCAGGAGCCTGGGCCCGGCAATCGCCCCTTCCTTGGTCACATGGCCGATGATGAACACCGGCACGCCGCTCCGCTTGGCAAACCCCATCAACTGCCCCGCCACCTCCTGCACCTGACTGATGCTGCCGGGCGCGGAGGTGATCTGGTCGGTATAAACCGTCTGGATGGAGTCCACCACCACGACCGTCGGCTGCAGCTCGTGGATCGACTTGAAGATGGTTTCGAGGGACGTTTCGGCCAGGATGAAGAGGGCCGGATCTTCGACAGCCAGCCGTTGCGCCCGCATTTTGATCTGCCGCGGGGACTCTTCTCCCGACACGTACAGGACTTTTTCTCCGGCCATCGCCAGTTTCGGCAGGGCCTGCAGAAGCAGGGTGGTCTTGCCGATGCCGGGATCGCCGCCGATGAGGATCACCGACCCGGGAATGACGCCGCCGCCCAGCACGCGATCCAGCTCGCCGATCCCTGTCTGCAGCCGATCTTCGCCGACGATCTCGATTTCGTTGATGGGCGTCGCCTTCGAACCGGCCACGCCGGGATTCCCCATACGACCGGGGCCGGTCGCAGGAAGCCGTTCCTCTTTCAGGCTGTTCCAGCGGCCGCAATCGGGGCACCGCCCCAGCCACCGGGGAGCCTGGTGCCCGCAAGCCTGGCACAAAAAGCTGGTTTTGGCTCGCATCGTCTGGAGTTTCTTCGTCACGCCGGCCTGATTCTGGAGTGTCAGATGGTTGCATCTTAAAGCAACCGGGTACAAAACACAAAAGGTTCACGGCCCAGGGGAAAATTCCTAACTCCGCAGCTTCTTTCGAATTTCCATCCAGTTTTTTATGATGTGCGCCTTCTTCGGCACTTCCTCATCGCGGGAGCCGGCAGGCAGGATCACCGTGTCGATTCGATGCGCCACCAACGTCTCGGCAAACTCCCTCGTCCGCCCGATTCCCACCTTGACGTTGTCCCACCCTTCGGCTTTCAGTCGGTCCAGCACCTCACTCAAGCCGG